>OAVV01001491.1_pt1 | contig 9677 bp, 4 predicted proteins | sample 1501401 | NCBI WGS metagenome assembly OAVV01 (sample SAMEA2580098, study PRJEB22360) | human gut metagenome | biome: human gut; feature: human-associated habitat; material: faeces | place: Denmark | collected 2008/2010 | reverse complement strand
ACCTCGCCGCCAAAGCGCGGAGCGAATCCGACTGGCTCGTGGGCATCAACGGCACGCAGGCTCTCTCCATCGCCGCCGGACACGGCACTTACTCCGTCGGGCGGGTGCAGACACCCACGTTGGCGATGGTGTGCGCACGCTACTGGGAAAACCGCCGCTTCACGGTGGAACCTTTCTGGCAACTCCATATTGCCGCTGACGGAGGCGATGGTGATACCGTGAAATTCTCTTCCACCGGGAAATGGAAGGAGATGGAGCCTGCCACAGTCTTATATAATAAGGTAAAGGAAACAGGCACAGCCACCGTCACGAAAGCGGAACGCAAGGAGAAGATAGAGGAAACTCCGCTCCTGTACGACCTGACCACGCTCCAGAAGGAAGCCAACGCCAAGCATGGCTTCACGGCGGAACAGACGCTTGAAATCGCCCAGAAGCTCTACGAGAAGAAGCTCATCACCTATCCGAGAACCGGAAGCCGCTATATTCCCGAAGACGTGTTCGCGGAAATCCCCAAGCTGCTTGCCTTCATCGGCAGCCTGCCCGAATGGAAGGGCAAGTTGCAGCCGAAAGCCGTGCCGACACGCCGCAGCCTGGACGGCGGCAAGGTGACAGACCACCATGCCCTGCTCGTCACGGGCGAGAAGCCGCTGTTCCTCTCCAAAGAGGACAGCACCGTCTATCACATGATAGTCGGGCGCATGCTTGAGGCTTTCTCCGAAAAATGCGTCAAGGACACTGCCACCGTCACGGCAGAGTGTGCCGGAGTGGAGTTCGTGGCAAAAGGCAGCATCATCAGGCAGGCCGGATGGCGTGCCGTCTATGGCAAGGAGAATGGAGAAGAGAACAACAGCCAAGAGGAAACCGCCGCCATTCCCTGTTGGCAGGAAGGCGACACGCTGGCACTGAAAGCCGCCTCCATCACGGAGGGAAAGACCAAACCCAAGCCGCTGCATACCGAAGCCACCCTGCTGTCCGCAATGGAAACGGCTGGCAAGGAGATAGAGGACGATGCGCTGCGTCAGGCTTTGAAGGACTGCGGCATCGGCACGCCTGCCACTCGTGCAGCCATCATCGAAACGCTCTTCAAACGCGGTTACATGGAACGCTGCAAGAAGTCGCTTGTACCCACCGAAAAGGGGCTTGCCCTCTACTCGGTCGTGAAGACGATGCGCATCGCCGACGTTGCCATGACGGGCGAATGGGAAAAGGAGCTGGCACGCATTGAGCGCGGGGAACTTCCTGCCGATACCTTCCGCAAGGAGATAGAGGCGTACACGCGGGAAATTACCTCCGAACTGCTCTCGTGCGACAAACTGTTCGCCCGCAGGGATTCCGGCTGCAAGTGTCCCAAGTGCGGAACGGGCAGTATGCAGTTCTACGGCAAGGTCGTCCGCTGCGACAACGCGGAGTGCGGGCTGCCCGTGTTCCGCCTGAAGGCAAACCGTACCCTCACCGATGACGAGATCAAAGACCTGCTCACCGACGGACACACGAAACTGCTCAAAGGATTCAAGAGCAAGCAGGGCAAGAGTTTTGATGCCGTAGTCGCCTTTGACGGGGACTATAACACGGTTTTCGTGTTCCCAGAAAGGAAAAGTAAAGCGACCTCTGCGAAAAGAAGAAAATAAATGTTTAACTTTGCCACTGGTTCAGAGTAATGAATTGTTCTTCGATACCGGATTACACTCATACTTTGGATTTAGTGGTGGCACTCGGAGGGATACCGGGTGCCTTTTTCTTCTCGTTTTCCAACGATTATCCCTGTCATCATTATCAATCCACTAAATTCCAAAGAAATGAACAACAAGAAAAAAAACGAGGGTCGGACCGACTTTTCCTATTACGGTCTGTACCTGCTGGACTACCTCACCACGAACAAGTTTGAACAGGCAGCCGATGAAGCCTTCATCCGAGAAAGAACCGACCGTGCCGCCGAAGCGTATGAACGGGCAAGGCTCGAAGGCTATCCTGTCGACGGGGCGCAGGAACTGGCGATGAAGGTGCTGACGGAGGGCCTTCGCTACTCCAGGCACGCCATCCTGCGCGAAGTCGTGGAGAACGAATTTGCGGGTGAAGTGCCGGAAGAAAAATGTGAAGCCTTTACCCAGAAGCTGCTGCCGCTTGTCGGAAACGTATTCTCCATCTATGACCTCTCGGACGACAATTTCGCCCTGTCGCCCGAATATGACCTGCTCTACACGGAGCTGACGGGAGCCGTCATCCTCTATATCGAAGAGTATGGCGTTTAACCGCAAACAGAGGCTGAGGGACAACATCGAGGCGATACGGACGGCATTCCTCCTTGACAGGGAACAGCGCACACCCACCGCACGCGAACGGCTCTTGTTAGAGCGTTATTGCGGGTTCGGGGGACTGAAGAGCATACTCAACCCTGCAAGGGAACTGACGGATGCCGTCCACTGGGCGAAGTCCGACCTCGAACTGTTTGCCCCTACCGTGGAACTGCACAGGTTGCTGCGGGAGAACACAAAAGACGAGACGGAGTACAAACGGTATATGGATGCCATGAAGCAGTCCGTGCTGACCGCCTTCTATACCCCGCCGGAGATAACCGGGACCATCGCGGACGTGCTGCATGAACACGGCATCCGTCCCGACCGGGTGCTGGAGCCGTCGGCAGGTGTCGGTGCATTCGTGGACTCCGTGCTGGAGAACAGACCGGACGCGGACATCATGGCTTTTGAGAAAGACCTGATGACGGGCAAGATACTGAAGCACCTGCATCCCGGACAGAAAGTAAGGGTACAGGGCTTCGAGAAGATAGAAAAGCCGTTCATGAACCATTTTGATGTGGCTGTCTCCAATATACCGTTTGGCGATGTGGCGGTGTTCGACCCGGAATTTTCGGGCAGCAAGGATCCTGCAAGGCGCTCGGTGGCACGGACGATACACAATTACTTTTTCTTGAAAAGCCTTGACGCGGTGCGTGAAGGCGGAATCGTGGCGTTCATCACCTCGCAGGGGGTACTGGATGCCCCGACCAACGCGCCCATACGCGAGTATATGATGAACCATGCCAATCTGGTGGGCGTAGCCCGCCTGCCGAACAACCTCTTTACGGATAACGCGGGAACGGAGGTGGGCAGCGACCTGATTATCCTGCAAAAGAACAGCGGAAAGAATGGTGAACTGTATTACAACGAAAAACTCTTCGTGCAGACCGAACAGACCCCTATCGGCACTTCCGTAAATGGGTATGTATGGAGCATCGGCTCGCTTTCACACACGGATTTAATCAGAAGTACCGACCCATACGGGAAACCAGCCTATAAACTCCTGCACCGTGGGGACATCGCACAACTGGCGGAAGACTTGCGGGAGCATCTGAAAATAGAACTGCAACAACTTGACAGGAAACTGTATGAGAAACACAGCCTGCATCCGACAAAGGAGGAAAGCACGGCTGCGGAAGTGCAACCTGCTCCGAAAACAGAAAAGGTATCACCTTCTGTAATAGCCCCCGTTTCTGTAATTGAGCCTGTCAAGGGAGTGGAGAAGCCGCAGGCACAGCCCATAGAGGAAAAGCCGGAGATTGAGCCGCGCCAACCCAATCATTCGTCAGCCGTGCAGCTTACCCTGCTCGACCTTTGGGGTATGCCCATAGAGGAACCGTTAAAAAAGAAAAAGGCAGCGAAAAAGGAAAGCAAGCCGAAGCCTATGCCGTCCACGCCTAAACCGCAGGTCAAAGTTACTCCACCCGTTGAAGCCGCCAAGCCGGTAAACGGTAATAAGGAAGAAAAGCCGGAAAATGCCGAAAAGCCAAACGACCCGGACGACATTTACGCCACTCTGGATTGGGAAACCAATCCTCCCATCAACGGCTTCTATGAGACAATGATGAGCCTGACAGCGGAACGGCGCAAGACCCTACGGCTTGAGGCAGAACGGCACAGGCAGGAACAACTGAAAAAGATGGGTATCAAAGACACGTTGAACCCTGCTTTTGCGCCTTCTTCGGACAATATGGATAAAAAGCCGGAACAAACGGAAGAAATAAAGCAACCTGAAACACTGGCAGAAGTTGTGCCTACTTCCGAAACGGTTGCCACTTCCCTGTTCCCGGAACTTGAAACGGAAAAGCCGAAGGAGAAAGTCATGGACCTTTCTCCCCGTCCGTTCAACGGCCTGCTGGAGCCACACCACCGTGACGGCTCGATGGTGCTGGATGCTTCACGCAATCTCGGTTACCTGAAAGACCTCACGCCTTACGGTGCGACCTTCCAACCGCTCGACCTCCGTGGCTATCAAAAAGAGAAAGCGATGCTGTATATATCGCTCCGTGACGCTTACGAACGTCTGTATAGCCACGAGACGGAGAACCATACGGAACACAAACCGCAGCGCGGGTATCTCAACACCTACTACGATGAGTTTGTCATGCGTTACGGTAACCTCAACGCCAGACAGAACGTGAAACTGGTGATGATGGATGCCGGAGGGCGCGACATCCTTTCGCTGGAACGTGCGGAGGACGGCAAGTTTGTCAAGGCGGACATCTTCGACCGTCCCGTTTCCTTCTCGGTGGAGAGCCGTGTCAATGCAGGCTCTCCCGAAGAAGCCTTGTCCGCATCGCTCAACAAGTTCGGCACGGTCAATCTCGGCTATATGCGGGAGATAACCGACACCACGGAAGAGGAACTGCTTGGTGCCCTCAAGGGGCGCATCTTCTACAACCCGCTCGTAACCGGTTACGAAATCAAAGACCGCTTCATCGCGGGGAACGTGATAGAGAAGGCGGAACGCATAGAGGGCTGGATGGAGGACAATCCCGAAAGTGAGCGGATGCCGGAGGTGAAACAGGCGTGGGAGGCATTGAAGGAGGCCGAACCGCAGCGCATCGCCTTTGAAGACCTCGACTTCAATTTCGGGGAACGCTGGATTCCCACGGGTGTGTATGCCGCCTACATGAGCCACCTTTTCGACACGGACGTGAAAATAGCCTACTCCGCAAGCATGGACGAGTTTTCCGTGGCGTGCGGCTACCGCACCATGAAGATCACGGACGAGTTTTTAGTAAAGGGCTATTACCGGAACTATGACGGTATGCACCTGTTGAAGCACGCCCTGCACAACACCTGCCCCGACATGATGAAAAGTATCGGCAAGGACGAGAACGGCAACGACATCAAGGTACGCGACAGCGAGGGCATACAGCTCGCCAACGCGAAGATAGACGAAATCCGTAACGGGTTCTCCGAATGGTTGGAAGAACAGTCGCCGCAGTTCAAGGAACGGCTCACGACGATGTATAACCGCAAGTTCAACTGTTTCGTGCGCCCGAAGTATGACGGCTCGCACCAGACCTTCCCCGACCTCAATCTGAAAGGCTTGGCAAGCCGGGGTATCAAGAGCGTCTATCCCTCGCAGATGGATTGCGTCTGGATGCTGAAACAGAACGGCGGCGGGATCTGCGACCACGAGGTGGGAACCGGCAAGACGCTGATAATGTGCATAGCGGCACATGAGATGAAGCGTCTGAACTTGGCGCACAAGCCGATGATTATCGGGCTGAAAGCGAATGTGGCGGAGATTGCCGCCACCTATCAGGCGGCCTATCCTAACGCCCGCATCCTCTACGCTTCTGAAAAGGACTTTTCGACCGCCAACCGTGTGCGTTTCTTCAACAACATCAAGAACAACGACTATGATTGCGTCATCATGTCGCACGACCAGTTCGGGAAGATACCGCAGTCGCCGGAGTTGCAGCAGCGCATCCTGCAGGCGGAGCTTGACACGGTGGAGGAAAATCTCGAAGTCTTGCGACAGCAGGGCAAGAACGTGTCGCGGGCGATGCTGAAAGGGCTGGAGAAGCGCAAGCACAACCTTGTGGCGAAGCTGGAGAAGGTGGAACACGCCATCAAGTCCCGCACGGATGATGTGGTGGACTTCAAGCAGATGGGCATCGACCACATCTTCATTGACGAGAGTCACCAGTTCAAGAACTTGACTTTCAACACCCGTCATGACCGTGTGGCGGGATTGGGAAACTCGGAAGGAAGCCAGAAGGCCCTGAATATGCTCTTTGCCATCCGTACCATACAGGAACGCACGGGCAAGGACTTGGGGGCTACGTTCCTTTCGGGCACGACCATTTCCAACAGTCTGACGGAACTGTACCTGCTCTTCAAATACCTGCGCCCCAACGAACTGGAACGGCAGGACATCCGCTGTTTCGATGCTTGGGCTGCCATCTTCGCCAAAAAGACGACCGATTTTGAGTTCAACGTAACGAACAATATCGTTCAGAAGGAGCGTTTTCGCTATTTCATCAAGGTGCCGGAGCTTGCCGCCTTCTACAACGAGATTACCGACTACCGCACGGCGGAGGATGTAGGTGTGGACAGACCAAACAAGAATGAGATACTGCACCACATACCGCCCACACCGGAGCAGGAGGACTTCATACAGAAGCTGATGCAGTTTGCCAAAACCGGCGATGCCACTCTGCTTGGCAGGTTACCCCTGTCGGAAACGGAGGAAAAGGCGAAGATGCTCATCGCCACCGACTACGCGAGAAAGATGGCTCTTGATATGCGCATGATAGACCCGAACTACGAGGACCATCCCGACAACAAGGCAAGCCATTGTGCCAAGATGATTGCAGAGTATTACCACAAGTACGAGGCGCACAAGGGTACGCAGTTCGTATTCTCCGACTTGGGGACATACCAGCCAGGGGAAGGATGGAACGTGTACAGCGAGATAAAACGCAAGTTGGTGGAGGATTACGACATACCGGCAAGTGAGGTGCGCTTCATTCAGGAGTGTAAGACGGATAAGGCTCGTAAGGCGGTGATAGATGCCATGAACGCCGGGACGGTACGCGTGCTGTTCGGCTCCACAAGTATGCTCGGAACGGGCGTGAATGCGTAGAAAAGATGTGTCGCCATCCATCACCTTGATACACCGTGGCGACCGTCCGACCTGCAACAGCGTGACGGACGGGGTGTTAGAGCCGGGAACGAGATTGCCAAGCATTTTGCCGAGAACAACGTGGATGTCATCATCTACGCGGTGGAAAAGTCGCTGGACAGCTACAAGTTCAATCTGCTGCACTGCAAGCAGACGTTCATATCGCAGCTCAAAAGCGGAGCGATGGGCGCACGTACCATCGACGAGGGAGCAATGGACGAAAAATCGGGTATGAACTTCTCGGAGTATATGGCGTTGCTCTCCGGCAATACCGACCTTTTGGATAAGGCGAAATTAGAGAAGCGTATCGCCTCGCTCGAAGGGGAACGCAAATCGTTCAACAAGGGCAAGCGCGATTCGGAGTTCAAGCTGGAATCCAAGACGGGAGAACTGCGCAACAACACGGCTTTCATCGAAGCCATGACGGAAGACTGGAACCGTTTTCTTTCCGTTGTGCAGACTGATAAGGAAAGCAGCCGCCTTAATCTTGTTAAGGTGGACGGCGTGGATTCAACGGATGAGAAGGTCATCGGTAAGCGTTTGCAGGAAATCGCCAAGAACGCCACGACTGGTGGACTGTACAAGGCTGTCGGGGAACTTTACGGCTTTCCGATAAAGGTGGTCAGCGAGAGGACACTCAAAGAAGGTCTGGAGTTCACCGACAACCGCTTCGTGGTGGAGGGGAACTACAAGTACACCTACAACAACGGGCATCTGGCGATGGCAGACCCGATTGCTGCCGCACGAAACTTTCTGAACGCATTGGAGAGGATTCCGACCATCATCGACCAGTACAAGTCTAAGAACGAAGTGCTGGAAAAGGAGATTCCGCAGTTGCAGGAGATAGCGGGCAAGGTGTGGAAGAAGGAGGACGAGCTGAAACAGCTTAAGTCCGAACTCGCCGCACTGGACCGCAAGATACAGCTTGAGCTGGCTCCTCCGGAGCAGGAAAACACGGAAGAGAACCGGCAAGGCAACGAGAAAAAACAGACGGAACAACAGCCGGAAAGCCCGCACGTGGACTTTGTACGCAGTCATTTAATTATAGGGAGACCCGGTTTATCGGAATCCAAAGGTGTAAAACTTTAATATCGAAGTCTTGACAGAAAAAGCCAGTGGTTGAATTTTTCACCACTGGCTTTAATTCTAATAATTTTTCAATCTAATATGACCGAATCTATAACGTTAAATCATAGATTATGTGTCTATTTGTGAAGAAAAAGACGTAACTTTGTATCAAAATCAAATAAGCATAACAATGGAGCCATCTATATACAGTTTTTCACTTTATACCGCACTGCCGTTGATGTTATTCTTCGGCTTTTATTTTTTGTTTGCAAAGACTCCTGAAAAGAAAATTTTCAAGAATTATCTCCGCTCCCGACAGATTATGGGTATAGCTATGCTGCTGCTTTCGGCAAATTATTCGGTACATTTCTTCTTTGGTATCCGATTCAAAAATGCGGATTCTGCCATATTGATGAACATGTCCACATACTTCCTGTGCTATTCTCTGTTCAGTTCGGCATTGATAATGTTGCTTGATCGTTTTTACATTACCAAACGGCGTGTGTGGACACATATCATTTCATGGATTATATTTTCAACTCTTTCCGGAGTTGTGTTGTTCCTGTTGCCAAGCGGAATCATGCAAAAAATCTCTTTATTTGCTTTAGCTGTCTGGTTAATCGTTTTTGGAGTCGTTTTAGCTCGCAGAGTCATAATTGCATATCGTAGAGCCATTCGGATTTTCAATGAAACTCAGGCGGATGATATAGGCACATATATCGAATGGCTTTCCATATTCACTTATTGGGCTGTTATCTTCGGTGTCGGATGCGGATTGCTGACATTTCTGCCAGACAAATATGTTTTTATCTGGATTTTGTCGTCAATACCGTTCTACAGCTATCTTTTCTACAGCTATCAGAACTACCTGCTGTTCTATGAACAGGTGGAAAATGCTTTTGAGCAAGATATACAGTCTGAAGAAGAACTTCTGACAGATACGGAAACAGAACCTGAAATAGTTTCTGAGAAAGAAGTTCCAGTGTCCTATACAGAAATTATAGAGAAAGTGGCCAACTGGATAAAGACAGACGGCTATGTCCAGCAGGGACTTACCATAAAAGAACTGTCCGAAATACTTCATACGAACCGTACCTATCTTTCCGCTTATATCAAGACTACGTATAAAATGACATTCCGCGAATGGATAACCGGTCTCCGGTTGGAGTATGCGAAAAACATACTGAAGGAGCATCCGGAAATCAATATACAGAAGCTGGCTGAGTCTTCCGGTTTTCTTTCCCGCAGTAACTTTATCAAATCATTTACAGAGAAGGAAGGATGTACGCCTGGCAAGTGGAAAAAAGCAAATCTGGAATAATTTGTGTGGTAAAAAGCCGATGAAAAAGGTCTCAGAAGCTCATTTTCAAAAAGTGCTCAAGCGACAAAAAAGTGCTAATTCGACAAAAAAAGTGCTCAAACGACAAATTGAAAAGTGCTCAAACGACAATTTTTATAAAACGCTATATTTCAACAGAAAAAGTTTTTGTAATATTTTGGGCGCTGAATGGCATTTATTACCTTTGGAGAAGACAAAGATAATAAATTCAAGTTTATATGAGCAGAAAAATCACTTTTCTCACCCTGTTTCTGTGGCTGATGACGGTAACTTTTCCTGTCATTGCGCAGCAGAAAGCAGACACGACCTACACCTTCCGGTTCGTTCCGCAGAAGGA
>OAVV01001457.1_pt1 | contig 10035 bp, 9 predicted proteins | sample 1501401 | NCBI WGS metagenome assembly OAVV01 (sample SAMEA2580098, study PRJEB22360) | human gut metagenome | biome: human gut; feature: human-associated habitat; material: faeces | place: Denmark | collected 2008/2010 | reverse complement strand
AGTTTGTCAATGACGGACAACTTGCTATTTTTTGATTTTATTTCGAACTCACGTTAATATATGGTCTTTGAGGTGAAGTATAGCTCTGGAATTCTTTGGATTTCAGAGCTTCTTTTATCTTTTGTAGATATTCACTTCCCTTAACATCTTCCATACAAGTTATGTATGGAATGGGAAAATTAAAAGTTAAATCTATTGGATGTTTCTTATCTATATTTTCTCTATCGAAAGTTGTAGCGAAAGAACTTTTAGGAAATGTTGCTCCTACATATATGTGAGGTGAAGTTGCTAAACATTCCCATCTTTGTACTCCTATATATTGGTTACCAATAAAAAATTCGTCATCATTTTTACTATCATCAATAAGGGTGTCCCATTGAAAAATAAATTTATTTTGAACCATATCTTTAGGGTTTTGTGGTAACTGTTCATTGTTTTTATTTACTAAATGTTCTTCTTTCTCACAAGCCATAAAGAAAGAAGTAGTTATGATATATAACAAATAAAATAATTTTTTTTCATTTTATACCATGCTTTTTCAGTTTACATTTTATCTATTTATATTGCCATAATATGGCTTTAATAATGTGCAAATTTATGCAATATATATGTAAAATTCATTTATAATAGAATTTATTTTATTGTAATGATTTGATTTAATCAATTGATTGTCAGTAGTGAATATAGAAAAAGACTTGTAATATTTATCTTTTTTATTTATTTCATTTTTTTGAGAAAGAAAGGTAATAATATTGGCTCCATCAGGTGCTTTAATTTTCTTTCGAATATTGGTCTTGTATCTATGAAAATATGCTTTGCATCCAAATAGCAGCTATTTCTTCTGTTTTAAAACCTGCAATCATCATACAACATAGCTGCATTTCTTTTTCATTTAAGCATGAATAGTTTTCCTTTAACATGGAGTAAAAATTGTCAAAAGATAAATCTATATGTTTATAAAAACTGTTTCATTGTATTGTTAATAGGTCATTATATTTTATGAAGTTAAATTTTTCTATTTCCTTTAAAAGTTTGGCACTTTGTTCTTTTTTCATATATGTGTAATTTATTAAAATGAATATCCAAAACTAATATAAGGGTAAATAAATGGTTCTTTTGTTACACCGTGTTTATCATTAAAACTAAAAGAAGGGCTTAATCCTATTCTAAATAGAAAACCTTTAGTTGATATGTAACGGTAACCTATATTAGAAAAGAAATAATATCCAAATGTTGTATTGGAAGTTAAATTTATTGTTTCATATTGATCCTTTGATTTTTCTATAAAAGAAATATGTTCGTTATATATTCCAAGATTAGAACCTAATCCAAGTTCTAATTTGTGCTTATTTCCAGAGGTGAGAAAGTTGACTTCGATAGGGAAAAATAGCCCTCTATTAGAGTTAGATGCTTTAATAAAAGAATCCCCTCCTTGAAAATAAGAAACACCAAGCCTATATCCCCATGGGGATATAGGAGTAAATCTTGAATCGAAAGAAACTCCAATAAGGTTAGAAGATCCTAAAAACTCTACATAGATATTTTTATCTCTTGTCTTTTTGAAAGATAAGGTGTCCTGTGCGAATATATTTGCAAAAACACCTATGGCAAACGATGCAAGTAAAAAACCTTTTTTTATCATATAATTTATTGATTTTGAACGTTGCAAAGTTAGACTTAATACTTTAAATCGCCATTTGTAAGCCTTTTTGTTAACTTGTAAACTTAATATATAACTATTTGATATTTAGGGTATATCACAAAAAAAGATTGTAAAAGTATAAACTGTCATTGGAATGGAGGAGCAGACATTAAAAAAGCTATGATATTAGCACCTTCAGGAGTTTTAAGTTTCTTTCGGATATTGGTTTTATATTTGTGTACAGAAAAAATACTTTGCATCCATATAGCTGCAATTTCTTCTGTCTTGAACCCTGCAACCATCATACAGCAAAGTTGTAGTTCTTTCTCATTTAGATCTGAAAAGTTATCTTTCAGCAGTGTATAAAAATTATCAAAAGATAAATCAATGTGTTTATAAAAATTGTCCCATTGCGTAGTTAGTAAAGAATTATTTTGTGTAATATTGAATCTATTTAATTCTTTTATAAATTTAGCACTTTGTTCTTTTTGCGTATATCTCAACATCGCAATTTGTTTGGCTACTTCAAAATCACGTAAAATGAACATCTTTGCTTCATCTTTTATATTATTTAATCCCTCCAATGTTTCTATTTGTTGGTGAAGAGCCACAATTTGGTAAGCTTGTTTTCTTTTTTTATTGATGTAGATTAATAGCCCTATACTTGCTATAAAAAGAGAACTTAAAGCAGCATATTTGTATGTAGATAATTTCTTTTCATAATTTTTTTTATCACAAAAGTGGGTATATGCTTGAATAGCTTCATCTAAAGAACTTCCATTCAAATTTCTTAGAAGAATTTCATGTCGTTCTATTGCCTTATACAGGCAATCAATTTGATTATCTGTATTATTATTCTCTCTAGCAAATTCTGCACACAGTTTATAAAATTCTATTTCAGCAAAATTAGTTTCCGGGTCTGTGTCATATTGTATAGCTAATTTTCTATGTTTATAAGCATTTGCTAAATCATTTATGGAGTGATAGCAATAAGTTAGTATAGAATGGCAGACAAACAAAAAATCATCTGTTTGTTTTAATGTTATAGCTTCCTGTAATTTATCAATACATAATGTCCATTGTTTAGTCTTATATAACGCAATACCTTGTAGGCATTTGATTTCATTATAATAAATATTGTTTTTATCAATGGAAATTTCTATTAAATTCAATAACTCATAGGCTTTTTTATGATTTCCTATATATAAAAAGCTTTTTGCCATTTGTACTTGAGTTGATATATCCATATCCCTAAATGCAATATCTTCAATACACTGGTTAGCTAATGTTTGATATTTAATAAATTTCAACATATTGTATTTGCGGATATACATATCTCCTAGATAGCCATATAAACAACATAGCCATTCTTTATCCTCTATTTGGCTTGCTATATCTATAGCTTTTTCTATAGCTTGCACCTCCATTTTTAAGTTTTTTTCTTTTTTGTATGTTTTGGCAAGAAACAAAAGGGATTCAAGTTGTTGTTGAATTAGTTTCTTTTTTGTGAAAATATGAATACTTTTTTGTAATAACCCTTTATGTGGGTAATAATTATTTATATAGTGATTTGCTAATGAAACCAATAAGAAATGAGTTGCTTCTTTTGAGTTATTAAGATTAGTGACCTGGGTTGAATCAATTTTAGAAAGATATAATCGAGGATTATTTTCTAAGAGTGTTATTTGATTATTAAAAAAGTCTTCTTCCTCATTGTTTTGTTGGCAAGATGTCTGTACTAACAAAATGATGATAACTAAAAAATATATAGATTGTTTTTTCATAGTATTATCAATAGGTTTGATTACAACTCAGTTTTTACATGTATTTTTCCGAAAGTCTTTTGTTCATTATGTACCCAGCACAATTCTCCGATAATCTTCTCCAATGGGAAATAATCAAGAACGCTATATTGCAGGTCAAACCCGGTATGCTCGAAATAATCCAGCGGGAGTGAAACGAAGTCTTTACGGAGTATTCCGTCTGTTTTGCAATATAATTCCAGCCATTCGGAGGTTTCGCCACTTATTGAAATTATTATCTTTTCAGACCTCTTCTTTGGTTGAACATCTTCTTTCATTGTCATATCGTAATTTTCTGAACAGAATATGCTTTATACTTCCGAAACATGCTGCAAATATAGCAAAATACATTTTCTCACTTTTATTTTTAGTGTATTTTTTATTTGCCAAATATATATTCACTTACCGATGAATAAAGAATTTACATCCACTTCTGCGTCTTCCATCCCAAGCACCCTCTCGATATCTTTCAGTATTCTGGTATAATTGTCAGATATTTCCTTCTCCGTCCTGAACGCGACTACCGGCAGCGGTTCCTCCTCCAGTTCGAACAGCCTGAACTTCTTCCTGAAATGCCCTTTGATATTGGAACGGTTTCCCATTCCGATAAATTCCCCCGGTTCCAATGAAGCGAAGTCCTTCGATTCATATATCTCTTCCTTCTGTGTGCTGATGGTCACGCTGGAATTACGGCCGCCACCGCTGCTGCCGGAACTGGTGGACTTCTTCTCCTTCTCGTATTTCCCGAAAAAGAGAGGGTAATATTTCAATGCCTCCACATCCTGTGTGCGGCCCAGAAAGATCCGCACGCTACATTTGTAAAGGAATGATCAGTATAGCAAGAGGCTATGAAAGAAACGGTAAGGAAAAAGACTAAGGATATGACAAAAAAACGTCAGAGATATGGAAGGACAGCTTTTCCTTTCCTATTTCCGTATTGTTTCATAAAGTAGCCCGCCTACGTCTATTCCAATATCAAACTTCTTAAACTTGTAGCGTGGTATGACTATTGGAACCACATTCCAACCTTTCTCCGGATTGTAATAATTTTGTATGCCGACTTCCATTTCCAACCGGTCTGTAAAATCATACCCGGCAGTAATGCCATATGTATTTCTATAAAAGCCATACTGGTAAGTCGGTGTATATACTCCAAACACTTTTAGTCTTAATCTTTCATTTGGGTGATAAATCATTGCGCCATAGATGCCAAAAGCCTGTCCGGTACTTTTGGGAAAGTTATATTTGGTGGCATTAATGCCCAGTCGGGTTTCAAAATCATTGTTGAATTGATGATGAAACATTATTGAAGCCTCGTTTATCCGTCCTATTCCCAGCAACGTGGTTTGTGAGCCACTGCCATAGAAATGAGAGAAAATATGTCCGCTTGTACTATAGTCCCCATAAAACATTGGAGTAGGATTAATGTAATATAGTGGTATATAGAAAGGTCTATCCGCTTTAAAATTTGTGTTGTCAATGGCTGTTTCTACGTCTTTCGCATTGGGATTGGGCAATAATAAATCTGTCTTATTGAACGGCATACATACTTTATCAAAGAGAATTCTTGAACTGTCATTTTTAAGTTTGATATGGTTCTCTCTGATGTTTTCTTGCCCGTTAGCACCAAATATAAACAGGCAGAGCATCAATGTTATATATATGACTTTTACAAGTTGCATAAACTGATATGATACAGTTATTTATTCTTTAAAGTCACTTTTACTTTTTCTGTTTGGCTGTGCGGATTATAAGTAAGACTTGCACATCCTGATAAATATATAATAACACTGGCTAAAATAGCTATTATGATATATTTTTTTAGGTTTTTCATGTTACTAATTTTTATATCGCAAAATTAGGCAAATCATTCTCAGTTTAAGGTTTATAGTTCTGTATTTCCCTTAATTTTCCTAAATTAAAAGTTCAGATTGTCAAATCTACAAAAGTTTGTATACATTTGTGTAGTTTAATATATTAATTATGAAAAGAATAATCGTTTTTTTGCAGTGATTGTACAGATGGTGCTTCTTTCCTGTTGTGTTGAGAAACAAGGATATTATGACAGTGGGGAAGAAAGCATTATCGCACTAATATGTGATATAACTTGGACTGGCGGAAAAAAAGAGTATGAAGACGGAAGCTCTTGGGAATCTATTTGGAATTTCGATAAAGATGGAACATATACACGAGCCAATGTAGAGATTGATAAGGATGGGAACAAAAAAGAAGGTGAGATTCGTGGAAGATGGTCTTTCGCCACTCCTAACTTTAGCACATTATATTTTGGTGGTAGTCATTATTGGGATATTAAAGAACTGGATAAGACAATCTTTTCATTCTACGATAGAACAGGAGAACTGAACGATCCAACTACGTCTAAAGAATATGTTGAATTTTACCCATACAATGATGGGAAAACTAATTATACAACGTATTTAATTATCAAAAAATGCAGTTAGACACTGAAAAGTGTTTTTTAGGGAGGGTAACACTCCACTATCGCTTTCTTTTTGATATTCTATAAGTACAAAAGTTAGAAAGCCCCCAGCGGAAACGCCGGAGCCTTATAGGCTTGCGTTAGGGTAGCTTGTTCTCTGTATTTCTGATACAGGAGCATTAGGCCCCAAAATTACTTCGATATTTTGACGTAAACAGTTCCTTTACTTGAAGGTTTATCCTCCTCCAAACGAATTGTATAATAGACATAATCATCAATACCATACTTCTCATACCATTTTCGTGGCTCTACTTTTGAATCACGTAATCCACAAAACCAGATTCCACCTTGCACCGAAATACCAGAGGTATAACTTATAATAGGAATATCAAAACCATCACCAGGTGTATACGTTTCCATTAGAATCTTATGTCTATCCAAGCGTACCGTATCTGTGAACAATGGCATATTGTCTACTGGTGGATAAAAACAAGTTAAACGTATGCTATCTTCTTTGTATGGTGCTACCATAAAATCAAGTGTTTCTACACTATCGACCAATATAAAATGTACGAAATCAGGTAAAAGTTCTCTTTCTGTAAACACACCATTGTTGCAAGATATTTTTTTTAGCTTGGCTCGTTTCCCATTGAATTCACCCTTGATAGTCAGATTCAGATGTTGTACACCTTGCATCCGGAAATATTCTTGTAAAATAATAGGAAGGGAATTTGTTATATTTTCATAATTCACTTTCACTTGTTGCCCCTGCATGGTAATGCTAAAAAGGAGTAATACACCTAATAGAAATCTTGTTTTCATTTTCATTATTTACTTTGAACTATAATTTTTATTTTTCCTATTACTTTCTGTTCGTCACGTTCCCGGCAAAGTGCCCGGTGTGTGCTTTCTCCTTATACATCTGAAGAGCTTTGATTTCGTTATGCAATCAGTCGTTTTCTTCTTAAAGTAACTGAAGGGTTTTGCCTGTTCTGTTGCCACGCTTTCTGCTTTGCCTTTTGCTTCTGTAGCCGGAAGCTATTTTGCTGTCTGTTCCTGGACTTCCTATAATAGTTGACGAATGGCTTCTGTTCTCTCATCGCTTGCTCTTCAGATTAAATTCTGTGCATTCAAAGTATTCCAAGGCGAACGAAACGAAGTCATTACAAAATATGCCGTTTACCTAGCAATATATTTCAAGTTGCTGGAAAGTATCTCCATCTATTGAAATAATTATCTTTCCCGGCTTCTTCTTTGGTTGAATGTCTTTTTTCATTGTCATATCGTATATTTTCTGAACAGAATATGCTTTATACTTCCTAAATATGCTGCAAATATAGCAAAACACATTTTCTCACTTTTATTTTTAGTGTATTTTTTTTATTGCCAAATATATATTCACTTACCGATGAACAAAGAATTTACATCCACTTCTGCGTCTTCCATCCCAAGCACCCTCTCGATATCTTTCAGTATTCTGGTATAATTGTCAGATATTTCCTTCTCCGTCCTGAACGCGACTACCGGCAGCGGTTCCTCCTCCAGTTCGAACAGCCTGAACTTCTTCCTGAAATGCCCTTTGATATTGGAACGGTTTCCCATTCCGATAAATTCCCCCGGTTCCAATGAAGCGAAGTCCTTCGATTCATATATCTCTTCCTTCTGTGTGCTGATGGTCACGCTGGAATTACGGCCGCCACCGCTGCTGCCGGAACTGGTGGACTTCTTCTCCTTCTCGTATTTCCCGAAAAAGAGAGGGTAATATTTCAATGCCTCCACATCCTGTGTGCGGCCCAGGAAGATATTTCCGAAATTCGCCTCAATGGACGACCTGTCCAGTTTGCTGTACAGTTTCTCCAGCTTGCCTTCGGACTGGGTGAGCAGCAGGAACGCCGCCCCGTACTCGCGCAGGACGGAAGGCAGCTTCTCGAAGTCACGCACCTTGAAGGTGGTCATCTCGTCCAGGATAAATACAAAGGGGACCCTGTTCTCCATGGAAAACGAGCGCGATGCGATACTCATTACCATGGCGCTGATATCGTTCAGCTTCAGGAATTCCTGAAGCTGTCCCGTATCGGCCTTCATCACGAAGTTGACGATATGCGGCAGCGTGCAACATTCCGGGAACTCGTCCCAAAGCCTGTACGCCACGCCGTTCAGGATGCCAAGCGCGCCCGTATACCATTCGTCCTGTTTGGATGTGGGCGGCATCAACGCGCCCAGTACGTCCTCCATCAGCTGCATGAGCATCGTCCTGTCCTTTATATTCCTCCTGTCCAGCGGATTGAAGCGGTAAGTCCGGTTCATGTCCGTGAAATTTACATAATAGAACTCATGGGGGTATCCGTGTTTCTTGATCAGGTTGTATGCAGTCCGGGTATAGTCAAAATCCTTGAAGTCATAGATGAAACCGGCGAATCCGGACCTGATGTACTGTTCCATCAGCGGTTTGCCTATGGATTTGGTCTTGCCGGAACCGGCTCCTCCATAGACAAGGAAATTGGAGAACCAGTAATAATATCTGATAATTGTCCCGTCCGTGGCGTGAAGGGAGAGCAGGGCTTTTCCACCCTTTCCGCTTTCTGTCCCTCCTTTAAAAGAAAGACGAAGAAGTACGGAAACGACACCCGGAAGCAGGAACCACCACCCATCCGGAATGGTGGCATGTGCGACAGCTGTTTCTGCAAGTACCAACAGCAGGAACAGGACATGTGACATCCGGGATTTTCCCGGAAACAGACAGCTGGCAATGCCGCCGCCAAAAAGCAGGGCTGCCAGTCTCATAATAAACATATGATCCATATTCATAAATTGATTTAGATTTTTCCAGTTCAGACTGGGAGCCGTCATTATAGAGCAGGTATATCATCTTGGTGTTTATGCCCACAACCACCCAGAGGTATTCCTTGCGGAATCCTTTTCCCTTGCTGTTCTTTTCCGGGACGAGTATTTTGTAATAGGTTTCGTCGGCTGCCTTATAAGGATCACTCAAAGCTGTCTGCCGGATACACTTATAAAGATTTTCAAAGAGGCTTGAGGCTTTTTCCATCAACTTATGAGCCGTAGGTTTCTTCAGCGTAAAGCCATGACTTTCGAAGTAGTTGATGATTCTTTCAACCGGTAGCGATTGTATATAACGCAATTCCATCAGCCCGGCAATGAATGAGCCGTCATAGCTGGAATTCAAGAAAGCCGAGACCGGTGTTTTTCCCTCAAAGAGACGACCGTCTTGCGCATAGGTGTGTATCTTGTAGACGTGCTTGATGAAGCGCATGGGTACACATTCATAGCGGACACATATTCTGGGAGCGGTGGTAACCAGCCGGGCTTTATTGATGTCAAAATCAGGATCGTCGGGATAAACGTCATGTTCCTCCTGCTCCATCTCATAATGCATGTCACGTTTGGCCCCATTGTTCTTTCTGGCTTTACGCTTATCCGCTTTTTCTGCTTCTCTCTTCTGCCGCTCTTCCTCCGGCAATGCAGGTTGAGGGGGTTGTTGCTGTTCGGATGTGTTTGATACAAGTTTGGCGATCCCCTTAGTAAGACGCTGTTGCTTGCCAAGAGATTCGCCTTTTTGAAGGAGTGCCTCTTTAAGGGAAGAAACCTCCTTTATCAAATCATCTATCTGGTCCAGGAGTCTGTTGTTATCATCCCGCAACTCCTTGATTTGCTCCTTCAATAACTCTATGACCTCATCCTTTTTCATGGCGTAAAGATACAAAAAATCAATGAGTCGGCCAAAATAATCGGATGGTAATTTAAAATCAAACAGTTAATATACAGTACATTACATTAAATCCTAAAACGTTTTCGCAACCGTACAGACTTCAATGACACTCCATTTAAGATAAAAGACAAAACCTGATAAGAGATCTCATAATTGCCTGTATGGGGGTTAAATGTCGGCAACTCAAAACTTCCACCTTCCAGACGCTTGTAGTACAGGAGAAAGCCATCACCATCCCAACGCAGTATTTTTACACTCTGTCGGTTTTTGCCAAAGAATAAAAATATATCTCCGGAAATGGGGGAAAGCTCCTTCATTTGAGAGCGTATGATTTTGAATAAACCGTCAATGCCAAGGTTCATACGGACAAAGCCCTGGTACAGATAGTAGCGATTGGCTGATGTTAGAGAATACATGGATC
>OAVV01001454.1_pt1 | contig 10064 bp, 6 predicted proteins | sample 1501401 | NCBI WGS metagenome assembly OAVV01 (sample SAMEA2580098, study PRJEB22360) | human gut metagenome | biome: human gut; feature: human-associated habitat; material: faeces | place: Denmark | collected 2008/2010 | reverse complement strand
GTATATATTTAATTTAACAATGGATGGTAAAGTAAAAGGTTCTTTTATTAAGAAGTTGATTACTGATGGAAGTTATGCGGAATTTCGTGCTTATAAATCAGAGGAAGCAAAAAAACCATCCGCTACCTTTGAACTTGATCCAGGTACGAAAGTGAATGTTTATGCAGAAGATGGCTATACGGTCAATCAGTTAAATGAAGGTGGAGATACAAAAACTCTTCATAATTCTATTGATCTGGTCAGTGAAAAAGATGCATCTAGTGGAAATGGAAGTTCCGCCGGAAATGCCTATATTTATTATTTAAATGTAAATGGATTGGTAAAAGGATCTGTAATTTCTAGTCTTCATAAAGAGAATAAATATGCTACATTTATCGAATTTGATGAGAACGGAAAAGAAAAAGATCGATATGAATATAATCCTTCTAAAGTTTTTAAAGATCTCGATGAAGATGAATATTATACTGTTTCCAAAGGAAAAGAAAAAAGTCTTTATGATCTGAATGAACGGGCAGCATACAAAGATTTAAAGGCAGAAAGTCTGGAAGATGGACAGCAGGATGCAGATGGAAAGTATACATTCTATTTGCCTAAAGATGGAAAAATTAGCGGCGCACTGATTAATGATCTGATTAAGAAGGGATTAACAGCGGAATTTATAGAATATGCTTCCGAGACAGATTATGATAATGAGAATACAGCAAATGCAAATAAATTAGAGATTACACCTGACAGTAAGTTTACAGTGGAACTTGCAGATGGAACAGGGTATACGATTTCTTATTTAAAGAGTAAAGTAAAGAAAGAGGATTCAGCGGCTACAACAACTGAGAATAAAGGAAATACTGTTCCAACAACAAATAAGACACCGACGCCGGCGGCAGATAAGGAAATCAAGTTTAAACAGAATCGAAAGAAAGTAAAAGCGGGTAATGGCTATCTCTTTTCTGTAGTGTCTAAAGATGGAAGCTGGGGAAATGGAGAGGATGACCAGAGTAAGGTTACATGGACTTTATCAAATAATATTTCAAAGTATACAAGTATTGAGAAGACGAAGTCTGGTGTCTGGTTATATGTAGATGAAGGAGAACCGTCTTCTTCTATTACACTTACTGCGCAGGTTAAGAATGTAAAAGGTATTTCTAAAACTAAGATATCAAGAACGTTGGTTGTGAAAGAAGCGGACACCAGCGGTGGAGATAATACTGGCGGAGACGGCGGTGATGATGGAGATGGCGGTTCTGGCATTGACGATGGCAGTGGAGATAATGGCGGTGATGATGGCAATAATTATACTGCAGCAGAGTTAAGGGAAGCAATTGCCGAAAAAGAAGATGAAATTTCTGAAGCCAAACAAGATCTTCATGAAGCGCAGATTAACTACAATGAAGCAAAAGCAGAAGTAGATAAAGCGACAGTTAAGGCAAAGATTGCCGGTACGGTTACTACATCATGCGATAAAGGAACGGTTCCTACAGATGGTTCGGCTGCTATCGTAGTTAAGGCAGCAGATGGAATGTATGTTAAGACTTCGATCAGCGAGATGGAACTTAGCAATATAAAGGTTGGTGGAACGATCAAATGTGTATCTAGTGATACGGGAGATGAGTATACCGCAGAAGTGAAGGAAATTTCGGATTTCCCTACCGGAGACAGTAGTAATGACGGAGGAAGTTCCAATCCAAATAGTTCTTATTATCCGGTCATTGGCTTTATTAAAGATGCAGATGGTTTGAGTCCGGGTGGTTCTGTCGAAGTTTCTTATAGTTCAAAGTCTATGGGAACAGCGAATGATAATGCGATTTATATTCAGAAAGCATATATCCGCACAGAAGACAAAAAGAATTATGTTTATATTCGTGATAAAAAGACAAAGCGTCTGAAGAAACAGTATGTCAAAGTTGGAAAGACTATGAATGGCCAGTATATGGAAATTATATCTGGACTGACAGATGAAGATAACATTGCCTTCCCTTATGGAAAGAACTTAAGAGAAGGAGTTAAAACGAAGATTTCCGAAGATGACAGCGAAATGATTTATTAAGGAGGAGAACGATGCTTGAAAATATAAGATTATCTTTTCAGGGTGTATGGAGTCATAGACTGCGTTCTTTCCTGACGATGCTGGGCATCATTATCGGTATTGCGGCGATTATTGCCATTGTATCAACAATTAAGGGAACGAATGAACAGATTAAAAAGAATCTGATCGGTTCTGGTACCAATACAACAACAGTACAGTTAACAGAAAGTGGAAACTATCCAGCAGAAATGGAATATGGAATTCCGAAAGGGATTCCTGTTCTTGATGATGCTATGCGTGAGCAGTTAGCTGAACTTTCTCATGTAAAAGATGCTTCCCTTTATATGTCACGTACACAGGTAGATTACATTTACTATAATTCAACAGTGCTTTCCGGTGGACAGTTGGTCGGGGCAGATTCTCATTATCTTGGAACCTGTGGTTATGTAATGAAAAGAGGAAGAGGCTTTACGGAGAGCGATTATGAGAAGTATCGTAAAGTAGCAGTAGTAGACAGTGTGGCAGCAGACTCTCTTTTTGGAAACGAGAATCCGGTAGGAAAGACCATTGATATAAAAGGAGAGCCATTTATTGTTGTTGGTGTCATTGAAGAGTCTACCGCCTTCAGCCCGGTAATTAATTCTGTAGAGGATTATTATACTTATGTATATAACGACGGAAGTGCGAGTGGTATTGTTGTGATTCCTGATGTGGATTGGAATATTGTTCAGCAGTATGATGAGCCACAGAATGCAAAGCTGCTGGCAGATTCTACAGATAATATGACATCTGTTGGAAAAGCCGCACAAACATTATTAAACGAAACGGTAACGAATAAAGATATCAAATATCGTGCGGCAAATATGAATGAGACTGCGGAAGAAAGTCAGCAGGTAAGCGCAACGACAAATAAACAGTTAATATGGATTGCAAGTATTTCATTATTAGTTGGTGGTATCGGTGTTATGAATATCATGCTTGTATCAGTAACAGAGCGTACAAGAGAAATCGGTTTGAAGAAGGCAATCGGTGCGAGAAAGAATCGAATACTGGCACAGTTCTTAACAGAAGCGGCGGTACTGACCAGCCTTGGAGGTATTATTGGCACGATTACCGGTATTGCATTAGCAGAAATTATCGGAAAGATATCAAATGTTCCAATTGCGATCAGTATACCGGCAGTTATTCTGGCAATTGCATTTTCTACAATAATCGGAGTAGTATTTGGATTGCTTCCGGCAGTAAAAGCAGCCAATTTAGATCCAATCGTTGCATTACGTCATGAATAGTGTTATCATACATAAGTTAAAATATGCAAATGAAACTATGAAAATATGTAGAATGCGCATATCTCAGCAAGAATGCCGGGGCATTCTTGAATCTTGGATATATTAAAAAAATACAGGAATAAGATGTAAAAAGAACAATAAGTAATAGCTGATAGGAGAAGAGAATGGGTAAGTATTTTGGAACAGATGGTTTCCGCGGAGAAGCAAATGTAAATTTAACAGTAGAGCACGCATATCAGGTAGGTCGTTTTCTTGGCTGGTATTATGGTAAAGATAAAGAAGAGAAATGCAAAGTTGTAATTGGTAAAGATACACGTCGTTCAAGCTATATGTTTGAATATTCTTTAGTAGCAGGACTTACAGCTTCAGGGGCAGATGTATATTTACTGCACGTAACAACAACACCTAGCGTTTCTTATGTAGTAAGAACAGAAGATTTTGACTGTGGTATCATGATCTCTGCAAGCCATAATCCATACTATGATAATGGGATTAAACTCATTAATTCTAAAGGCGAGAAGATGGATGAGGAAACAATCCTTAAAGTGGAAGATTATATTGATGGTAAGTTAGAAATTCCGATGGCAGTACGTGATCAGATTGGATGTACAGTTGATTATTCCGCAGGAAGAAATCGTTACATCGGTTATTTGATTTCTCTTGCAACACGCTCTTATAAGAATATGAAGGTAGGATTGGACTGTGCTAATGGAAGTTCCTGGATGATCGCAAAGAGTGTTTTTGACGCATTAGGAGCAAAGACCTATGTAATTAATGCACAGCCAGACGGACTGAATATTAATATGAATGCCGGTTCTACACATATCGAAGTGCTTCAGAAGTTTGTAAAAGAGAATCAGCTTGATGTGGGATTCGCCTTCGATGGGGATGCAGACCGTTGTATCGCTGTTGATGAGAATGGAAGCGTTGTAGATGGAGACCTCATTCTGTATGTTTACGGCAGATATCTTAAAGAAAAAGGTAAACTTCGTAATAATACAGTCGTAACAACAATTATGTCAAACTTTGGATTGTATAAAGCATTTGACGAACTTGGTGTTGATTATGAAAAGACACAGGTTGGAGATAAATATGTTTACGAAAATATGGTACAGAATGGACATCGTATTGGCGGTGAACAGTCAGGACATATTATTTTCAGTAAATATGCAACAACCGGAGACGGAATCCTTACGGCCATTAAGATGATGGAAGTAATGTTAGAGAAGAAGCAGTCTTTAGCAACGTTGACATCACCGGTTCGTATTTATCCGCAGGTACTTAAGAATGTACGTGTAAAGAGTAAACCGGAAGCACAGAATGATGCTGACGTACAGGCAGCAGTAAAGCAGGTTGCAGAAACACTCGGAGCAACAGGAAGAATCCTTGTTCGTGAAAGTGGTACAGAGCCAGTGATACGAGTTATGGTAGAAGCGGAAACAAAGGAAGAATGTGAGAAGTATGTTGATTCGGTAATCGAAGTTATCGAGAAAAAAGGTCATTGTGCATAAAGTTTTTACTTAAATAGCTATTTTGCCAAAAACTAAAATAAATAAGCATGATATAATAACTGCGCCTTAGAGCAAGCGATGGATGCAGCGCATCATCGTGCATTGACAGGAGACAGTTGTTATATCATGCTTTTTTGTGCGTATTGTTTAATTTTTTATTTGGCTATATTGCTGTTACATTGCATTATGGAATGGATGTTGTGGGATTTTATAAAGCTTCATAAAATCTCTATAGAATTTCATCTTGAAATTTTATTTTTGGTGATGTATAATATATCAGAACAAATGTTTGGAAAAGGGGCTGCTCTTGCATCTGTTTGCAGATTGCTGTAAGATATCAGATGGGAGATGACTCCCACCTCTGCAGGTGGCAAGCAGCAAGTTTGTATCATATGTTATGTTAGAATTTCCTGGAGAGATTTTAATTGACTAAAGATAGTATTTATTTATCAGGAGAATAATCATGGAGAATATAACAATTAAAGATATTGTAAAGGCTGCCGAAGGACAGCTTTTATGTGGAGATGAGAATAAAGTAATCAAGGAGTTTTCAATCGATTCACGTTCCGGTAACGAGGATAGCATTTTTGTACCAATCATCGGGGAGAGAGTGGATGCACATAAGTTTATTGATGGCGCACTTAAGATAAATGGTGCGACGTTTACATCAGAGCATGATAAGCCGTTAACTGGTTTTGAGGATAAGCCATGGATTAAAGTGGCAGATACAGTAGAAGCGATGCAGAAGGTAGGAACATTTTACAGGAATCGTATGAATCTTCCGGTTGTTGCTGTAACAGGAAGTGTTGGAAAGACAACAACAAGAGAGATGATCAGCACAGCATTAGCTTCACAGAAGAGGGTATTCCAGACAATCGGGAATCAGAATAGTCAGATTGGTGTGCCATTAACGCTTTCTCATCTTACAGCGGAAGATGAGATTGCCGTTCTTGAAATCGGTATGAGTGAAAGAGGGCAGATCGAGAAGCTTACCAATATGATTCGTCCGAATATAGCAGTTGTGACGATGATTGGAGTAAGTCATATTGCACAGTTGAAAACTCAGGAGAATATTTGTCTCGAGAAGATGGATATTGTAAAAGGACTTCCAGAAGATGGTATGGTCTTTTTGAATGGGGATGATAAGTTCCTTGCACCATATCGTGGAAAGCTTTCTCACAGAACATTTTTTTATGGATTGAATAAGGAATGTGATTATCGAGCAGAAGAAGTATGTGTGCGGGATGGACAGACCCTGTTTCGTTTTTATTATAAAGACGGCGAAGCAGAGAAAAATATGGAAGTTGTTCTTGGCACTATGGGAGAGCATAATGTACGTAATGCCTTAGTTGCATTAGGTGTCGCACATCAGATGGGACTTGACATGGAAGTGGCAGCGAAGGCACTTAGTACTTTCCATGGACAGCGTCAGCAGATGCATACATTAAAGAGCTGTACGTTGATTGATGATACATATAATGCCAGCCCAGATTCTATGAAGGCAAGTATTTCGGTACTTTCTTCTATGGAAGGTGTGAAGGGCAGGAGAATTGCCGCACTGGCAGATATGCTTGAACTTGGAGAAAAAGAGAGAGAATATCATTATGAAGTAGGTAAGTTTATTGCTGGGACACAGGTAGATGAAGTTGCTGCCTACGGTGAACTTTCCGAAGAAATATTAAAAGGTATTGAAGACAATAATGCGAGAATTGTTGTAAAGCATTTTGAGACAAGAGGGGAATTACAGGAGTATCTCTTAACATATGTACATCCGGATGACGTACTTTTATTAAAAGCGTCTAACGGAATGAAGTTAAAAGAGATAGCAGAAGCATTTTTACAGAATGAATAATTTTCAGGAAAAGGGAGCTTTACAGATGAAGATATATATAATGAGACATGGAGAGACAAAGTGGAATAAGAGGAGTAAGCTTCAGGGACAGGTTGATATTCCTCTGGCACCTAAAGGTATCGAACAGGCGCAGATGACAGCAGAAGGAATGAAGGAGATTCCTTTTGATCATATTTTTTCCAGTCCGTTGAAAAGAGCGTATAAAACGGCACAGATTGTTCGCAGGGACCGCCCGCTAGAGATTGTCCGCGATGACCGTCTGAAGGAGATGAGTTTTGGAACCTCCGAAGGGAAGTGTATCGGGAAGATTATGGAGAATCCGGCAATGATACGCTATCAGAGATTCCGTCTTGATCCAGAACATTTTCGTCCGGCAAAGTATGGAGAATATTTCCAGGATGTTTTAAGACGAACTGACGAATTCTTTAAAGAGGAGATTATTCCATTGGAAGGGAAAGCAGAGAATGTTCTCATTGTGGCACATGGTTGCGTAGTCAGAAGTTTTATCCTTAATTTGACAGGACGTTCTCTTAGTCAGTTTTGGAAGACACCTTTTGGAAAGAATTGCTCTTCGGTGGCATTTGAATATAAAAATGGTGAAATAAATATGATTTATGAGAATAAGTTATATTATGATACAGATTGTCCTGACTGGCAGCAACAGATTCCTTCCTATAAGAAAGGATATAGAAAGTAAACATTTATAAGTGGATATTTACAGGTGAATATCTATGAGAAGATATGTATAAAGGTAAGTAATTATAATAAAATTGTGAGGTATTTATGGGAGAACAGATGGCATATAATGCGAATAGCATTGCAGTTCTTGAGGGACTAGAAGCGGTAAGAAAGCGTCCGGGAATGTATATCGGAAGTGTTTCTACCAGAGGTCTTAATCACCTTATTTATGAGATTGTAGATAACTCAGTAGATGAACATCTGGCTGGGTATTGCAGTAATATTCAGGTGATTCTTGAAGAAGATGGAACGGCAACAGTTCGGGATAATGGACGAGGTATTCCAACAGGAATTAATAATAAGACAGGAATTCCGGCAGTAGAGATGGTATTTACTATGTTGCATGCCGGAGGTAAGTTTGGTACGGGAGGTTATAAGATTTCCGGTGGTCTTCATGGAGTAGGAGCCTCCGTTGTTAATGCACTTTCTGTCTGGCTTGAAGTGAAAGTACAGTCAGATGGTAAGGTGTATCAGCAGATGTACGAGAGAGGAAAAGCAGTAGCACCGTTGGAAGTCATCGGCAAGTGTCGAAAAGGCGATACGGGAACGAGCGTTACTTTTTTACCAGATGGAGAAATATTTGATAAAACATACTTTAAGGCGGAATCCATTAAGAGCAGATTACATGAGACTGCTTATCTGAATCCTGGATTATCTATTACCTTTGAGAATAGAAGACCAGGAGAAGAGGAAACCGTCCTTTTTCATGAAGAAGAAGGATTAAAGGCTTATGTCAGAGATTTGAATAAGGGAAAGCCGGCAGTTGGTGAGATTGTTTATTTTAAGAAAAAGATTGATGATATTGAGGTGGAAGCAGCTTTTCAGTATGTAGATGAATTTCAGGAAACAATTATGGGATTCTGCAATAATATCTGTACGATGGAAGGTGGAACCCATATTACTGGATTTAAGACAAAGTTTACGTCTATTATGAATCAGTATGCGAGAGAACTGGGGATTTTAAAAGAAAAAGATAAGAATTTTACCGGTGCAGATGTTCGTAACGGTATGACAGCGGTTCTTTCGGTTAAGCATAAAGATCCAAGATTCGAAGGACAGACCAAGACGAAGCTGGATAATCCGGATGCTGGAAAAGCAGTTAGTGAAGTACTTGGAGAAGAACTGACGTTATATTATGACAGGAATTTAGAAGAACTGAAAAAGGTGATTGCCTGTGCGGAAAAGTCTGCAAAGATTCGAAAAGCAGAGGAGAGAGCGAGAACGAATCTCATCTCGAAGTCCAAGTTTTCTATTGATACGAACGGAAAACTGGCAAACTGTGAGAGTCGTGTTCCAGAAGAGTGCGAAGTTTTTATTGTAGAGGGAGATTCTGCCGGTGGTTCTGCTAAAACAGCAAGAAATCGCCGTACACAGGCAATTCTGCCGATTCGTGGAAAGATTCTTAATGTGGAGAAGGCATCCATGGATAAAGTGCTTGCTAATGCGGAAATCAAGACAATGATCCATACTTTTGGATGTGGATTTTCAGAAGGCTATGGCAATGATTTTGATATTTCCAAGTTAAAGTATCATAAGATTGTCATTATGACAGATGCCGATGTAGATGGAGCACATATTGCAACATTGCTGCTTACATTTTTCTACCGTTTTATGCCAGATCTCATTCATCAGGGACATGTTTATCTGGCAACACCACCACTTTATAAAGCAATTCCGAAGCGGGGAAAAGAAGAATATCTTTATGATGATAGAGCATTAGAGAATTATCGAAAAACACATAAGTCATAATGACGATTTAAAGGTCTTGGAGAGATGGATGCAGAGCAGCTTTGGGAAACAACGCTAAATCCAGAGACACGTATCTTAAAACAGGTTGAGATTGAGGACGGAAGACTTGCATCAGAAGTTACATCGATGTTGATGGGAAGTGAAGTTCCGCCGAGAAGAGAGTTTATCCATACGCATGCAAAGGATGCGGATCTGGATTTATAGAATAATGTACGTTCGGAATTTTTTCTTGTAAAGTCAAACAAAGAAAGATTTTGAAAGTACATAATAAAGAAACGGAGAGAAATATGTCTGAACAGATTATAAAAACAGAATTTTCTGATATTATGCAGAAGTCTTATATTGATTATGCGATGAGTGTCATCTGTCAGCGTGCCCTTCCGGATGTGAGGGATGGCTTGAAACCTGTACAGCGGAGAGTACTGTATGCGATGCAGGAGTTAGGACTTTCTGCCGATAAACCGCACCGTAAGTCAGCACGTATTGTTGGAGATACCATGGGTAAATATCATCCACATGGTGACAGCTCAATCTATGAAGCCTTAGTTGTAATGGAACAGGATTTTAAAAAAGGAATGCCCCTTGTTGACGGGCATGGTAACTTTGGTTCGATCGAGGGAGACGGAGCGGCGGCGATGCGTTACACAGAAGCAAAGCTTCAGAAATTTACACAGGAAGTCTACCTTGCGGATATGGACAAGAATGTGGTCGATTTCCAGTCAAACTTTGACGAAACAGAAAAAGAGCCGGTCGTACTTCCGGTTCGTATCCCGAATCTTTTGATTAATGGAGCAGAGGGAATCGCTGTCGGCATGACCACAAGCATTCCTCCACATAATCTTTCTGAAGTGGTAGACGGAGTGAAAGCTTATATGGATAATCCGGATATTACGACAGAAGAA
>OAVV01001449.1_pt1 | contig 10147 bp, 9 predicted proteins | sample 1501401 | NCBI WGS metagenome assembly OAVV01 (sample SAMEA2580098, study PRJEB22360) | human gut metagenome | biome: human gut; feature: human-associated habitat; material: faeces | place: Denmark | collected 2008/2010 | reverse complement strand
GGGAAGTCAAAGAAGATACGGATGATATTTACGGGGCCATTGCCGACCGCTACCTCGGCATCGGCTGTTCCGTTATGACGCCGAATAACAATCGCTTTAAGCTTTTGGATGAAATGATAGATGAATACAAGGTTGACGGTGTTGTTGAAATGGTACTTCAGGCCTGTCATACGTACAGCGTCGAATCTAAATCGGTTCGCCGCTTTGTTACTCATGATAAAGAGATTCCGTATATTTACATTGAAACTGATTACTCCAAGACGGATGTCGGACAGTTGAATACTCGTCTGGCCGCCTTTGTCGAAATGCTTTAGAACCTAAATAAAGTATAGAGGAGACGGTACGATGGAATTGATACGCACGGAGATGACGCCGAAAGAACGAATGACGAAGTATATGGCCGGTGAAAAGGTAGACAGGATCCCGACCATCTTGAGTTCCGGCGAAACGAGTCCCATTAATTACGGGATCCAAAATAAGGATTATTATTTTGACTCCGACTTGATGGTAGAAGTGGAGTCCCGAATTGCCGAAGATTACGGTGCCGATAATATGGGTATGGGTATCGGGTTACGCGGCATTGCCGAAGCCTTGGGGGTGCCATTAGCCTTTCCGTTGAATAATGTATCCCATGTAGACGGCCCGGCAATTACTTCATATGACGAATTGGACGGAAGAAAAATCGTAGACATTCATAAAGACGGTCGTCTGCCCATTTTATTGGAAGCTTTCAAAAAATTACAGGATAAGTGGGGCGATACGTACATTATCGATACGGGCCTTGGTTCGTGTTTCACCTTGGCCGCTTTTCTCGTCGGTACGGAGAAGTTCCTGAAAGATATGATTAAGCGGCCCGAAGAAACGGAGAAGTTGTTGCAATACGCCAATGATAATATTGTGGCCTGCTGTGAACAGTTATATAAGGAAACGGGTATTATCTCATCTTTGGCGGAACCGATTATTGCCCGTAATCTCTTGTCTCCCCGCCTCTTCAAAAAGTATGCTGTTCCCTATATGGGACAGTTGGTTAAGCGGTTGACGGATGTATATGGAGAAGCCCCGAGCCTTCATGTTTGCGGCTCTACGGCCGATCGTTGGGAAGACTTCGTAAATTGGGGAATATCGGCTTTTTCCGTTGATAATTGCGAAAATATGGAAGACTTGAAGAATCAATACGGAGATAAGATTGCCGTAGTTGGAAACATTGACCCCGTCGACCTTTTGCGTAACGGTACGACGGATGATATGAAGCGCGAAGTCATTCGTTGCTTAAAAGAAGCGGGTGATACACCGAAGGGCTTCATTCTTATGCCCGGGTGTACAACTCCTATCGGTACTCCGAAAGATAATGTCGTAGCCATTATGAACTACGCGGCTATTTACGGTAAGGGTGCACAAAAAGGCAAAATGCCCGAAGGAATGGCAAAGGTGATGTAATGGGCGGTGAAATAAAGGATTATCCGTGCTCGTACGGAACGAAAGAGGAATCGATTGTCGGCGTTGTTAAGGCCTGCAACCTTACGGTTCCCGAGGTGTATAAGGACGGGGAACAGATGGCTGAATTGGCTCGAGCTGTAAAAAGAACCACCAATGACGGCGTTGTCTATCTGCCCTTCGACCATGCCGTAGAAGCGGAAGCCTTGGGGGCTGTCGTGAATTACGGCAGTGAAACGGTGGGGCCTCGTACGTCCGGCTATATTTGTGACAAGTTGGAAGAGATTTTGGATTTAGGTACCTTAGATACAAAAAAAGGTCGGCCGGCACAGGTGTTGAACGCTTGTCGGATTTTAGCAGAGCAGGGAGAAACGGTCGTTCTTGAGGTTGTAGGTCCCATTACGATATTAAACGGTCTGATTGATTTGCGAGCCGTTTTTAAAGGGATGCGGAAAAATCCCGAGTTAATGGAAAAGGTCTTTCGTAAAATAGAGGATGATTTGTCTTCCTATATGCAAGCTGCTGTAGCGGCAGGGGTAAAAATTATCAGTTACGGCGATGCCGTCGCTACCGTGCCTATTATGGGGCCGCGCGTATTGAAGAATTATACGGAAATGAATGTCCTTCCCTTTTTAAGACGGATGGAAAGCGAACTGGAACATAAGGCGCTTATTCTCCTATGTCCCAAAACAGCGTATGCCTTGGAAGGAACCGAGTCGGCCTCTTATAAGCCTTTAGGCATGCCCCAAGGCACACATCCTACTTATGAGGACGGGTGGTTGTTTGCCATAGGTAAGTTCGGATTTATGGGGCAAATGTGTATTAAAGCCGGTAAACGACGAGTTCCGGCAGAAAAGCTTTACGGAATTATATTGAAAGATGAAGGAGACGAAGATCATGAGCAGTAAAGATGCGTTGTTACAGAGATTGTCGGACGATGTATTTGAAATGGATGATGAAGATGTTGTCGATGCGTGCCAAGAATATATAGACGGAGGCTATGAAGCTCTGGATGGTATTATGGAAGGCCTTGTTGACGGCATGGGAAGAGCCGGAAAAATGTATGAAGAAGAAGAATACTTCGTTTCCGATATTCTTTTGTGTGCCGATGCCATGTATGCCGGTGTGGATATGTTGAAGCCCCATTTGGAACAGGACCTTACGGCAGATGAAAAGACGGCGGTTATCGGCGTTATTGAAGGCGATACACATGATATCGGTAAAAACCTCGTTAAAACCATGTTGGAGACGGGAGGCTACAAGGTTGTCGATCTCGGTAAAGACGTGCCGTTGGAGCAATTTGTCGATTCCGTAGAGTCGGAACATGCTGATGTACTTTGCATGTCGACGCTTATGACGACGACGATGGACGGCATGGGTACAGTGGTCAATATGCTTAAAGAACGCGGCCTGCGTGATAAGGTTAAGGTCATGATCGGCGGTGCTCCCATTACACAAATATTTGCGGATAAAATCGGTGCCGATACCTTTTCGCCCAACGCCGTCGATGCGGTAAAACAGGCAGATAAACTGACGGGACGCAAATAAGATGAAAGTACAATTGTCCGGAGGGGACGACCGCAACCTGATGGAACGGCTTTTAGAGAAACAAATTCCTCTGTCTAATAGTTGTAACGGTAAGGGAACGTGCGGTAAATGTAAGGTAAAGGTCGTGTCCGGGACGATAACGGATGTGACGGATACGGAACGCCGTCTATTGACGGAAAAAGAGGTGGCCGGCCGTATGCGATTGGCCTGTATGACTAAGGCCCGGGGCAAAGTAGTCATTGAAACGGGCGAAGTCGAAGAAGACCATGTTTTTACGACAGGCGGCGTAGAAGGCCATTTTAAGCGTGATGCAGATAAGCACGGCTACGGTTTGGCAGTGGATATCGGTACGACGACGGTTGTGGCTACGCTGGTCAATATGGATGACGGTACGGAAGGGCCAACATATGCTCAGATCAATCCGCAGAAGACGTACGGACTTGATGTACTGACCCGTATTACCTATGAGACGGAACATAAAGAGGCGGCTATCTCGCAGTTGCAAAAAGCCATTGTTCAGGGTTTAAATGAAGCGGCAACGGCAGTTTGTAATGAAGCGGGAATAGAAGTTACGGAGATTACGGAAATTGACGTAGCCGCCAATTGCACGATGCTCCATATGCTGGCAGGTGTCGATGCGAGGCCTATCGGTAAGGCTCCGTATAAGCCGGTCTTTACGGACGGACGGAAGCTGAAGACTCAAGTCTTGGGTCTTGTGGGCGCAACCGATGCGACTGTGTATTTATTGCCTTCCGTATCGGCTTATATCGGGGCGGATATAGTAGCAGGTGTTTACGTTTGCGACTTGCGTCATGCATCAGGCAAGACTTTGTTTATAGACATAGGGACAAACGGAGAATTGGTTCTGGAGGCGGGCGGTAAGATGTACTCCTGCTCCTGTGCTGCCGGCCCGGCTCTGGAAGGTATGAATATTACATCGGGCATGAGAGCTGCAAAAGGCGCCGTTGAAGATGTGCATATCGGTCCTGAAGGAATTCGTCTTGACGTTATCGGTGGTGACGAGCCGCACGGACTGTGCGGCAGCGGTATATTGGCCGTTGTCAGAGAACTGGTGAGGAACGGCCTGGTTACGAGGCGAGGGGCCTTTGCTAAGCCGGAAGATTTCGAAGTCGGTGATTATCGTCGGGATATATTGCGCTATAACGGAACCAAAAGAGAAGCGCTCTTATATAGTAGTGGTGAAACAGAGCTGCTTGTAACGCAAAGTGACGTGCGGCAGGTTCAACTTGCCAAAGGAGCAATTCGCTCGGGGATTGAAGTGCTATTGTCTCACGGCGGGTTAACCTATGAAGATATAGATAAAGTTCTAATTGCCGGTCAGTTTGGGGCACATTTACCGGCCGAATCCCTTCTGCAAATCGGCTTGTTACCGCCCGTTACGGAAGATAAGCTCGCCTATGCGGGAAACTCGGCCAAGTCGGGGGCCGTAGCAGCCTTGTTATCCGATGAGGTAAAAAAAGAGATGGAAGACTTGGCTAAACATATTCACTATATAGAATTGGGCAGCAGTGATAATTATGAACGCCTTTTTGCCAAGTGCTTGTTGTTTTAGTTGTATCGCCCCGCGCAAAATGTATATGTATGAAAAATAACTGTGCACTATAAATAAGGAAAGACACTAAGAACGGATTGTGCTTTTAGAAAGCTCAGTGAGTACCCTCAAATATACTTGAGACTCACTGAGCTTTTATCATTGTATTTAATAATGAATGGACTATACATAAAATAATCTTATTGGGAGAGAGGCATTTGCAAATGTTATAATTAAGCTCAATATGATGCCTGGAAATTATGGCTTTTCGAGCATTGCCGTTTGATTTTTTATGATAGCAATTGACAGCCTGTGGAGGAGGAATCTTTTTGATTGAAATTAAGAATTTACAAAAGATGTGGACAAACGGGAATGTCGTTTTGGAGGATATAAACTTATGTATTGCCGACGGTGAGATTTACGGGCTGGCAGGGCGTAGCGGTGCCGGTAAATCTACGTTATTGCGGTGTATAAACGGGCTGGAATCATTTTCGTCGGGAACCTTAACGGTCAATAACGTAGCAGTTAACCGACTGAATAAAGAAGAATTGCGGCAGTTTCGCAAGAATATCGGCATGATATTTCAACAGCCGTCTATTTTGGAACGCAAGACCGTATATGAAAATATCGCCTTTCCTATGAAGTGTTGGGGCGTTCCCGAAGCGGAACGTCGGGCTAAGGCGGAAGAGTTGATTCATTTGGTTGAACTGGATGAGAAAAGGGATGTGAAGGCCAAGAACCTTTCGGGCGGACAAAAGCAACGCGTTGCCATTGCCAGAGCCTTGACTCTCAACCCGTCCGTCCTGTTGTGCGATGAAGCGACGTCGGCATTGGATCCGAATACGACCCAGAATATTTTGAAGCTTTTAAATAAAATTAATAAGGAGCTTCATATTACCATCGTTATCGTTACGCATGAAATGTCCGTTATTCGCGATGCGTGTACGAAAGTAGCTATTTTGGAACACGGAAAAATCGTAGAAAACGGGGACCCTGCCGATATCTTCAGAAATGATTCGCCGGCCTTGCGACGTTTACTGGGAGATGAACGATATGTGCCGCAAGGTGATACGAATGTGGAAATTACGGCGACGGCAGGAACGCAGGATGATACGGTGATGGCCCATATGGTAGCCGACTTGCACTTAGTGTATAAGATTGTCGACAGTAGGACGGAACACTTTAAGACCGGATCGTTTTCCAAATTTGTAATCACCTTCGATAGCAACCGATTGCACGAGGTGGAGGCCTATTTAAAAGACCGTAAAACAGAATATCGGGTTCTTACAAAGACCGCTTCGCAAGCAAACGACGTGAAAGGGGATGATGAATAGATGAGAGATATTTCGTGGAGTGAAATTTTTGATCGCATCATTATTCCGTCTATCGCTAATACGTTGGAAATGCTGTTCTTTTGCTTTATATTTTCGAGCATTTTGGGGTTCACCGTTGCCGTGGCTCTGTATATGACACAGCCAGGCGGATTACGTGAGAATAAGGCGATCTACAGCATCTTAAACGGCGGTATCAGTATTTTACGGTCCTTTCCGTTTATGATTCTCATGGTGTCCATTATTCCCTTAACTCGAGTTATTACGGGTAGCAGTATCGGTTGGATATCGGCACTGATTCCCCTTACCTTTGCTTCGACACCGTTTATGGCACGAATGATTGAAAACAGTATTAAGGAAGTAAATCCTGCCTTAGTAGATGCGGCGAAATCCTTCGGCGCATCGGATTGGCAGATTATCTTCGGCGTCGTCTTGTCCGAAGCCTTACCGTCCTTGATTACCGGCTCGATTTTATCGATTATTCACGTACTGAATCTGACAACCGTTGCAGGAGCTATCGGTGCCGGCGGCTTGGGGGCATCGGCTCTGCAATACGGATATCAGTCGAATAATGACAAGGTTATGTATTCTATTATCGTTATTCTCATCTGTATGGTTATTTTGATTCAGTATACAGGTGACCGAATATATAAGAAAATCAAAGAATAAGTGTGTAACGGAGGAAGAAGATGAACAAAAAGTTTGCAGTATTGACAGGGGCCGTTCTTAGGGCTTTTGCCGTCTTTGTCGGCGGTTGCGGAGCCGGTAATAATTCGTCGGACAAGAAAGAGCTGACCTTAGCGGCATCGAGCTTCAACTATGATGAAGTAAACGACAAGGTAGCCTTGGATGCCTTAAAGGCGAAAGGATACAATGTAAAAGTTATCGTATTGGAAGATGCGACGACCATGAACGAAGCTACCATGAATGGGGATATTGATGCGTCTTTACATCAACATAAGCCGTGGATGGATTCGTACAATAAGTCTAAAGGGCGCGATATGGTAATGCTCCAGCCGTATATTCATTACAACGTATTCGGTATGTATTCCGATAAATATAAGTCGCCGTCCGAATTGCCGCAGAATGCAAAGATCGTTATTCCCGAAGATCCTAGCAATACGGCACGAGCTTTGAATTTATTACAGCAACAAGGCCTGATTGCCTTAAAAGAAGGCGTAACCTTGCCGACGCTGTTGGATATCGAATCGAATCCGAAGAACTTGCAGTTTACGAGCGTTAATACGGCTCAGGTCATGAAGTCTTTGCCTGATGTGGATGCCGTTTGCGTAGCCAAGATGTTCCAAATCAGCAATCACGTGCCCGACAGCACGCAGATTGCCGTCAGCACGGACTTGACCAAGTTTGCCGTAGGCTTTGTCGTAGCACCTCAGAATAAGGATGCACAGTGGGCTAAAGACTTGGTTGAAGCATATACGAGTCCGGCCATGAAGGCTGAAATTGCTAAACTCTTCCAGGGAAGCTATGTTACCTTGGATAATTAATTAAAATCTGTTCCGGTAAAGGTGGGGGGACGTACAATGAAGATTACAAAAGTCGATGTCATGCTTATCAATCCGAAGGCGGAAGATAATAAGCCGTGGATGCCGGTAGGTATTCGTATATACACGGATGCAGGTATTTACGGTGACGGCGAAGCGGCTATGGCCTACGGGAGTGTTTCACGCGGTGCTTACGGAGCTGTCATCGATTTTTCGGAAAAGATTATCGGTAAGGACCCGCTCGATACGGAAGTCATATGGGAAGACTTGTACAAGTCTACGTTCTGGGCACAAAACGGCGGGCCCGTAACATTCGGGGCTATTTCTGCGATTGACGTTGCTTTATGGGATATTAAGGCTAAATACTTCGGAGTTCCTCTATATAAGTTACTGGGCGGTAAACAACGGGATAAGCTTCGTTGTTATGCCAGTCAGTTGCAGTTCGGGTGGGGACCCGTGCGTGTGGGATTGACGACGGCTCAAGAGTATGCGGACATTGCTAAAAAGGCAGTTGCCGAAGGCTATTCGGCAGTTAAGGTGGATTTTTTTACTTTTGATCGTGACGGGAGTCGGTTCAATCATGAACAAATGACACGACTGCTTCCGGCCTACTATGTGAACCTGGTGGAGGAACGAGTAGCTGCCGTGCGAGAAGCTATCGGATCCGATGTGGACCTCATCATGGAGAACCATTCAAATATTGATGCTCAAGGGGCTGTTCAGCTGGCTAAGATTGTGGAGAAGTATAATATCTTCATGTTTGAAGAACCGTGCACGCCGTCTCCGGATGTCAATAAGTTTGTTCATGATCACATTACAATTCCCGTGTCTCAAGGTGAACGTATTTATACACGTTGGCAGTATAAGCAATATTTCCAAGACGGTTCTGTGCAGATGATTCAGCCCGATATAGGTAACTGTGGCGGCATTACGGAAACAAAGAAGGTTTGCGACATGGCTCATGCCTACGACGTAGGGGTACAGATTCATGTTTGCTCCAGCCCGATTCTTACGGCGGCAGCCCTTCATTTAGAGTCCGTGTTGCCGAACTTTACGATTCACGAACATCACGTATATAACCTGCACAACTATAACAAGCAACTTTGCATTCACGACTATCAGCCGGAACATGGGTATTTCTCAATTCCCGAAATTCCCGGCATCGGAAATGAATGGAGTGAATATGCGTTTACCCATTGTCAACTGACAACTGTTGAATAATGTAAAATAGACTCAACGAAGTTTGGGCCTGTTTTTTGAGAAGGGTATGAGCTTGTTTTCGCGTATGCATAAAAACCGGATTGTATTTGCGTAAAAGGGGCGATATCTTGATTGAAATTAAGAATTTAAGAAAGGTATGGTCAGACGGGAAGGTTGTTTTGGACGACATTAATCTGACCATTGAAGATGGTGATATTTACGCACTGGTTGGTCGCAGCGGTGCCGGAAAGTCTACGTTATTGCGCTGCATTAACGGCTTGGCTTCTTATAATGACGGCCATATTTTGTTGGACGGGAAAGAAGTAAAAGAGCTTTCATATAAAGAAATGCGAGATGTTCGTAGTCATGTAGGCATGGTTTTGCAAAACTTTTCGCTCTTAGAACGGCGGACCGTTTATGAAAATGTGGCCTTACCCATGAAATGTTGGGGCTATTCGAATGCCGATATTAAGAAGAAAGTTACGGATTTGTTAGAACTGGTCGGCCTTGACGATAAGGCATCCGCTCGTCCGCGGAATCTGTCGGGCGGTCAGAAGCAGAGGGTTGCTATTGCCAGAGCCTTGACGATGGAACCGAAACTGTTGCTTAGCGATGAAGCGACGTCGGCATTGGATCCCAATACGAGTAGCTCTATTTTGGGGTTATTGCGAGAAATTAATCAAAAAACGGGAATCACGGTTATTGTCGTTACGCATCAGATGGAAGTAGTGCGTCAGATTTGTAATAAAGCTTGTATATTGGAAGACGGGAAAATTGCGGCTGAAGGTTCCGTGAAATCAGTCTTTATTAAACGTCCGGGAGCCCTAAAACGACTTTTAGGAGAAAGTGATGAAGGAGATGTACAGTCCAAAGAGTCTGTTATTCAAGTAGCCTATGATGTAAAAGACAGTACGTTGAACTTTCTCTCCGATATGGCAAGAGATTTGAATATATCATTTGAAACCTTAGGCGGTGGAATTGAAAGCTTTTCGTGTGATAAGATGGCTATTTTTCGATTAGGAATTTCAAGATCGGATAGGGAAAAGGTAGAACTATATTTAGCAGGAAAAGAATGTACGTGGAGCTACATAAATCAAGGGTCAGCAGAGAAAGAGCAGGTGATGTAAGATGCCGTTACAAAACATGTCTTTTGAACAGTTGGTGAACATGCTCATTGTGCCGGCCTTGTTGGCGACTTTGAAAATGTTGGTCTGGGCCATGGTTCTTTCCGTATTCTTCGGCCTTTGCATCGGCCTTGTATTAGCCTTGACTCGCAAGGGTGGCCTTTGCGAAAATTTTGTCATTTATCGGACTTTCGATATCTTTGTCAGTGTAGTCAGGTCTTTCCCGTTTATTATTTTGATGATATCCATTATTCCGCTGACTAAGTTGATTATGGGAACGTCCATCGGTTGGCAGGCGGCCATAGTACCGTTAACCTTTGCCTGCTCTCCCTTTATGGGGCGTATTATTCAAAATGCCTTACAGGAAGTGAATCCGGCGCTTATTGAAGTCGCACAGTCCTTCGGAGCTTCTAAATTTCAAATAGTCATGCGGGTTATGGTCGTTGAGGCCATTCC
>OAVV01001447.1_pt1 | contig 10155 bp, 5 predicted proteins | sample 1501401 | NCBI WGS metagenome assembly OAVV01 (sample SAMEA2580098, study PRJEB22360) | human gut metagenome | biome: human gut; feature: human-associated habitat; material: faeces | place: Denmark | collected 2008/2010 | reverse complement strand
TGCGACGGCACCCGCCCCTCCCGCCGGTACTACACGGATTTTGCCAAGCTGACCCCGCCCGACACCGTCATCCTGACGCTGGCCTGCGGCAAGTTCCGGCTCAACGACCTGCCGCTGGGTACGGTGGCGGGTCTGCCCCGCATCCTCGACGTGGGCCAGTGCAACGACGCCTACAGTGCCATCCGGATCGCGCTGGGTCTGGCCGAAGCTTTTGACTGCTCGGTCAACGAGTTGCCCCTCTCCATCATCCTCTGCTGGTTCGAGCAGAAGGCGGTCTGTGTGCTGATGGCCCTGCTGGCGCTGGGCATCCGGGGCATCCGTCTCGGCCCCACCCTGCCCGCCTTCCTCTCCCCCGGGGTGGCCGCTGTTTTGCAGGAGAAGTATGACCTCCGGCCCATCACCACGCCGGAGGAGGATCTTGCCGCCTGTCTGGGCCGGCACTGAGCCGGAAAAGGCATACTATTTCCTACTCCGCGTGTCTGTTTTTCACAAGAAGAACCGTCGCCGTGTACCCACATTTGGTGCAGCTGTCACTTGAATCTTTTTCAGCACCTTTGTATAATATTCTTGTTATCCGGAACAAGGGCGTTCCAGATGAGTCTTCGCCGACCCATCTGAGACGCCTTTTCTGTTATGCCATATAAGAGAGACGCTGCGGAATGTGCCGCAGCATTGCCAGGATATTCTCCGGAAAATCGAAAAAAGGATAGGAAAGTCTATGGAAAATTTCACGGAGCAAAAAGGGCCTCTGGGCCTCTATGACCCCCGGTTCGAGCACGACGCCTGCGGCATCGGTGCCGTCGTGGACATCAAGGGCCGCAAGAGCCACCAGACCGTCAGCGACGCGCTGTCCATCGTGGAGCGCCTTGAGCACCGCGCCGGCAAGGACGCCGAGGGCAAGACCGGCGACGGTGTGGGCATCATGCTGCAGATCAGCCACCGCTTCTTCGCCAAGGTGGCCGACGAGCTGAACATCAGCCTTGGCAACGAGCGCGAATACGGCATTGGGATGTTCTTCTTCCCCCAGAACGAGCATCTGCGCGCTCAGGCCATGAAGCTTTTTGAGCTTGTCACCCGCAAAGAGGGCCTCGAGTTTCTGGCATGGCGCGAAGTGCCTGTAGACCCCGACGCTGTGGGCCAGAAAGCCCGCGACTGTATGCCCGCCATCTGGCAGTGCTTCATCAAAAAGCCCGCCAAGGTGAGCAAGGGCATCGACTTTGACCGCAAGCTCTACATCGTCCGCCGGGTCTTCGAGCAGGCCAGCAACGGCACCTATGTCCCCAGCCTGTCCAGCCGCACCATCGTGTACAAGGGCATGTTCCTCGTCCACGACCTGCGCCAGTTCTACCTCGATCTGCAGGACGAGGACTATGAATCCGCCATCGGCATGGTCCACAGCCGCTTTTCCACCAACACCAACCCCAGCTGGATGCGCGCCCACCCCAACCGCTTCATCCTCCACAACGGCGAGATCAACACCATCAAGGGCAACACCGACGCCATGCTGGCCCGTGAAGAGACCATCTCCTCCCCCATCATGAAGGAGGACATGAACAAGATCCTGCCCATCATCAACACCTCCGGCTCTGACTCCGCCATGCTGGACAACGCCCTCGAGTTCATGGTGATGAACGGCATGGACCTGCCGCTGGCCGTCATGATCACCATCCCGGAGCCATGGGAGAACAACAAGCACATCAGCCAGAAAAAGCGGGACTTCTACCAGTATTACGCCACCATGCTGGAGCCCTGGGACGGCCCTGCCGCCATCCTCTTCTCCGACGGCGATGTGGTGGGCGCTGTGCTGGACCGCAACGGTCTGCGCCCCAGCCGCTACTACATCACCAAAGACGGCAGGATGATCCTCTCCTCCGAGGTGGGCGTGCTGCCCTGTGAGCCGGAGAACATTCTGGTCAAAGACCGTCTCCGCCCCGGCAAGATGCTGCTGGTGAACACCGTCAAGGGCGAAGTCGTGGACGACGAGAAGCTGAAGGAATACTACGCCAGCCGTGAGCCGTACGGCGAGTGGATCGACCGCAACCTCGTCCAGCTGAAGGACCTCAAGATCCCCAACATCAAGACCCCCAGCTATACCGGCGACGACCTGCTGCGCCTGCAGAAGGTGTTCGGCTACAAGTATGAGGACATCAGCACCCTCATCCTGCCCATGGCACGTCAGGGCGCAGAGCCTTCCGGCGCAATGGGTACCGATACCCCGCTTGCCGTCCTCAGCGGCCAGCACCCGCCGCTCTTCAACTACTTCAAGCAGCGTTTTGCACAGGTGACGAACCCGCCCATCGACGCCATCCGCGAGAAGATCGTCACCTCCACCAGCGTCTATGTGGGCGCACACGGCAACCTGCTGGAGGACAAGCCCGAAAACTGCAAGGTGCTCAAGGTCAACAATCCCATCCTCACGTCCACGGACCTTCTCCGCATCAAGTACATGAACGTCCCGGGCTTCAAAGTCTCCACGGTCTCCATCAATTACTACAAGAACACCAGCCTCGAAAAGGCCATCGACCGCGTTTTCCTGGAGGTAGACCGCGCTTATAAAGAGGGTGCCAACATCATCATCCTGTCCGACCGGGACATTGACGAGTACCATGTGGCCATCCCCAGCCTGCTGGCGGTTTCTGCCGTGTCCCAGTATCTCATCCGCACCAAGAAGAGCACCGCGCTGGCCCTCATCCTCGAGAGCGCAGAGCCTCATGAAGTGCATCACTTTGCCGCTCTGCTGGGCTACGGTGCCTGCGCCGTCAACCCCTATCTGGCCCATGAGACCATCGGCCAGCTCATCGACGACGGCCTGCTGGACAAAGATTATTACGCCGCCGTGGACGACTACAACAAGGCTGTGCTGGGCGGCATCGTGAAGATCGCCTCCAAGATGGGCATCTCCACCATCCAGAGCTACCAGAGCAGCCAGATCTTCGAGGCCGTCGGCATCTCCAGGGACGTCATCGACAAGTATTTCACCGGCACGGTGAGCCGTGTGGGCGGCATCGGCCTCGAGGACATTCAGGCCGACGTGGAGGCCCTGCACAACGCAGCCTTCGACCCGCTGGGCCTTGACATCAACATGCAGCTGGAAGACGGCGGCGCCCACAAGTTCCGCAGCGGCAAGGAAGAGCACCTCTTCAACCCCCAGACCATCCACCTGTTCCAGAAAGCCTGCTTCACCGGTGACTACGACACCTTCAAGCAGTTCACCCACACCGTGGACAACATGGGCCAGAACGGCGTCCATCTGCGCAGTCTGCTGGACTTCAACTATGCCCCCGACGGCGGCATCCCGCTGGACGAGGTGGAGCCGGTGAGCTCCATCGTCAAGCGGTTCAAGGCCGCTGCCATGAGCTACGGCGCGCTGAGCAGCGAGGCCCACGAGACCATCGCCATCGCGCTGAACCGCCTCGGCGGCCGGAGCAACACCGGCGAGGGCGGTGAGCCCGAAGAGCGCTACCACAGCGAGAGCAATTCCAAGATAAAGCAGGTGGCTTCCGCCCGCTTCGGCGTCACCAGCAAGTATCTGGTGAGCGCGGAAGAGATCCAAATCAAGCTGGCACAGGGTGCAAAGCCCGGCGAGGGCGGCAATCTGCCCGGCGCAAAAGTGTACCCGTGGATCGCCAAGACCCGCCACAGCACTACCGGTGTCGGCCTCATCTCTCCCCCGCCGCACCACGACATCTACTCCATCGAAGACCTTGCAGAGCTTATCTACGACCTCAAGAATGCCAACCGCCACGCCAACATCAACGTCAAGCTGGTCAGTGAGGCCGGCGTCGGCACCATCGCTGCCGGTGTCGCCAAGGGCGGCGCACAGGTCATCCTCGTCTCCGGCTACGACGGCGGCACGGGCGCAGCGCCCCGCAACTCCATCAAAGATGCCGGTCTGCCCTGGGAGCTTGGCATCGCCGAGACCCACCAGACCCTTATCCTCAACGGTCTGCGCACCCGTGTGCGCATCGAGAGCGATTCCAAGCTGCTCTCCGGCCGCGATGTGGCCATCAGCTGTATGCTGGGCGCTGAGGAATTCGGCTTCGGCACCTCTCTGCTGATGACCATGGGCTGCGTCATGATGCGTGTCTGCAACCTCGACACCTGCCCCATGGGCATCTGCACCCAGAACCCCGAGCTGCGCAAGCACTTTCACGGCAAGCCCGAGTATATCATCAACTACCTGACCTTCGTGGCGCAGGAGCTGCGCGAATGCATGGCAAAGCTGGGCATCCGTACCATCGACGAGCTGGTGGGCCGCACCGACCTGCTCCATGTCAAGTCTGCCCCTGCCGACAGCCGGATGTCCAAGATGGACCTCGACTGCATCCTGCACAACCCCGCCATCGTCAACAGCAATGTCCACTTCCAGAAGGAAGACACCTACGACTTCCATCTGGAGGACACTCTGGACATGAAGGTGCTGATGAAGAAATTCAAGCTCAGCAGCAAGACCCCCCAGAGCGTGAAGCTGGATGTCTCCAACACCGACCGCGCCTTTGGTGCCATCTTCGGCAGCGAGATCACCCGCAAGTACGGCAGCGACCTGCCCGATGACGTCTACACCGTCCACTGCACCGGTGCAGGCGGCCAGAGCTTCGGCGCGTTCATTCCCAAGGGTCTGACGCTGGAGCTGACCGGCGACTGCAACGACTACATGGGCAAGGGCCTCTCCGGCGGCAAGCTCATCGTCCGCCCGCCCGAGGGCATCACCTTCAAGCCCGAGGAGAACATCATCATCGGCAACGTGGCGCTCTACGGTGCCACCAGCGGCAAAGCCTTTGTTTCCGGTGTGGCCGGTGAGCGCTTCTGCGTCCGCAACTCGGGCGCTGTGGCCGTCGTCGAGGGCGTGGGCGACCACGGCTGCGAGTACATGACCGGCGGCACCGTCGTCGTTCTGGGCCAGACCGGCAAGAACTTTGCAGCCGGCATGACCGGCGGCATCGCCTATGTTCTGGATGAGAACTGGGACTTCTACCAGCGGGTGAACAAGGAGACCGTCAGCCTCGAGCCGGTGGAGCACAAGTACGACGTCGCCACCCTGAAAGAGCTCATCCGTGAGCACGTCGAGCTGACCGGCTCGCCCCGCGGCAAGGAGATCCTGGACGATTTCAGCGAGTTCCTGCCCAAGTTCAAGAAAGTCCTCCCCTACGATTACGACCATATGCTGCGGGTCATCGCCTCCATGGAAGAGCGCGGACTCGACGGCGAGCAGGCGCAGATCGAAGCATTCTACGCCGTGCAGAAGAACAAGTAAGGAGGGGAACATCATGGCAAAACTCACTGGTTTTATGGATTACACGCGCAAGACCAGCACGGATGTTCCGCCGCTGGAGCGCATTGAAAACTTTAACGAATTTCACATCTGGCTCTCCCGGGAGGAGCAGCAGACCCAGGCAGCCCGCTGCATGGACTGCGGCGTCCCCTTCTGCCAGGCGGGCATGATGATCGGCGGCATGGCCTCCGGCTGCCCGCTGAACAACCTCATCCCCGAGTGGAACGATTTGGTCTATCAGGGCAGGTGGGAGCTGGCACTCCGCCGCCTGCGCACCACCAACCGTTTCCCGGAGTTCACGAGCCGGGTCTGCCCTGCCCTGTGTGAGGCTGCCTGCACCTGCGGCGACGTCACCGGCAGCAGCGTCACTGTCCGGGAAAATGAACACGCCATCGTGGAGACGGGCTACGCCAAGGGCTGGCTCCACGCCGCCCCGCCTCCGGCCCGCACCGGCAAGAGCGTGGCCGTCATCGGCAGGGGGCCCCCCGGCCGGGCGGGGGGCTTCAGATCGCGGCAGCGGCCCGTCGGGCCTGTCGGTGGCCGAATACCTCAACATCCGGGGCCATGCCGTCACCGTCTTCGAGCGTGCCGACCGTGTGGGCGGTCTGCTGATGTACGGCATCCCCAACATGAAGCTGGACAAATCCGTCATCGAGCGCCGCATCAAGATCATGCAGGCTGAGGGCGTTGAGTTCCGCACCAACATGGATGTGGGCGGGGCTGTGGATGCCGCCGAGATTTTGAACAGCTATGACGCCATCGTGCTCTGCTGCGGTGCCAAGAAAGCCCGCGATCTGAACGTCCCGGGCCGCGACGCGAAGGGAGTTTACCTCGCGGTAGACTACCTCACCAGCGTGACCAGGAGTCTGCTGGACAGCAAGTTTGCCGACGGCAGGGCCATCAACGCGGCAGGCAGGAATGTCCTCGTCATCGGCGGCGGCGACACCGGCAACGACTGTCAGGGTACCGCCCTGCGGCAGGGCTGCACCGACCTCGTGGCACTGGAAATGATGCCTCAGCCCCCGAAAGAACGGGCCGCGAATAACCCCTGGCCCGAGTGGCCCAAGGTGCTGAAGGTGGACTACGGCCAGACCGAGTGCCTCGCCAAGTTCGGCAAAGACCCCCGCGTCTACCAGACCACCGTCAAAGAGTTTCTGAAGGACGACGCCGGCAGCCTAGCCGGCGCGATCATCTCCTATCTCAAGCCCCAGCGTGACCCCGACACCGGCCGTACCAGCATGGTACCCACCGGCGAAGAGTTCACCTACGACTGCCAGCTGGCCTTTATCGCCGCCGGTTTCGTGGGCTGCGAGGACTATGTGGCCGAGGCGTTCGGCGTGGAGCGGAACGCCCGGGGCAATGTGGCCGACCACGGCTTCCGCACCAATGTAGACAAGGTCTTTGTCTGCGGCGATATGCGCCGGGGGCAGAGTCTTGTGGTCTGGGGCCTGCGGGAGGGCCGCGACTGCGCCGCCGAGGTGGACCGCTATCTGATGGGTTACACCAACCTGTGACCCCTCCCCCTATTTATGACATTCTCTTTCCTATCCTAAACAGAAACGGGAGCTTTCCTTTACCGGGAGGCTCCCGTTTCTGCATTTCGCCGCTTTTGTTTTCACAAAGTTTTCACAGTTAGCGCATCCTATCCACTTGAAACAGATACCCCTAAGTGGTAAAATCAGAGTGTCGGGAGATTTACCCCCACAGGGTACGTTTTCTCTTCACACTGCTATACCCGGAAAGGAGTCATCTGCTATGACTGATGCTGAAAAAAAGCCCTGCTGCGCCGCCGAGCCTGCCGAAAAGGACACTGCCCCCTCCTGCTGCCGCCACAAGGACCGTACCCCTGAGGAGTACCGCGCCCTCGCCAACCGGCTGAGCCGCATCGAGGGCCAGGTGCGCGGCATCCGCGCGATGCTGGACAAGGATGTCTACTGCGCCGATATTCTGGTGCAGGTGGCTGCGGTGAACGCTGCACTGAACGGCTTTTCCAAAGAGCTGCTGAGCCAGCACGTCCGCACCTGCGTGGCCGACGATTTGAGAGCCGGCGGGACGCAGAAGCTGGACGAACTGCTGCAGCTGCTGCCCCGGCTCATGAAATGATCCCGTTCCGGGCATCCTATATGAGGGAAAGGAATCCGCAATGGAACAATACAATGTCACGGGCATGAGCTGCGCGGCCTGCTCTGCCCGGGTAGAAAAGGCCGTGAAGAAGGTGCCGGGCGTCACGAGCTGCTCGGTGAGCCTTCTGACAAACTCCATGGGCGTGGAAGGCACAGCCTCCCCTGCCGCCATCCTCTCGGCTGTGCAGGAGGCAGGCTACGGCGCAAGCCCGAAGAATGCCTCCGCCAGTAAGGCTTCGGACGCCAGCGCCGACCTCGACGCACTGGCTGACCGCGAGACACCGAAGCTCAAGCGCCGCCTCATCGCCTCGCTGGGCTTCCTGCTGGTGCTGATGTACTTCTCTATGGGCCACATGATGTGGGGCTGGCCCCTGCCCCACTGGTTCGACGGCAACCACGTCGCCATGGGCCTTGTCCAGCTGCTGCTGGCGGGCATTGTCATGGTCATCAACCAGAAATTCTTCATCAACGGCTTCAAGGGCCTCCTCCACGGCGCACCCAACATGGATACGCTGGTGGCCCTCGGCTCCATGGCAAGCTTCGTGTGGAGCACTTATGCCCTCTTCGCCATGACCCGCGCCCAGGTGGACGGCAGCGACGAGCTGGTCATGCACTATATGATGGAGTTCTACTTCGAGTCTGCCGCCATGATCCTGACCCTCATCACGGTGGGCAAGATGCTGGAAGCCCGCTCCAAGGGCAAGACCACCGACGCCCTCAAGAGCCTGATGAAGCTGGCCCCCAAGACCGCTACGCTGGTGCGGGACGGCGCGGAAGTGACCGTGGCCATCGCCGACGTGCAGAAGGGCGACGTCTTTGTGGTCCGCCCCGGCGAGAATATCCCGGTGGACGGCGTGGTGCTGGAAGGCACCAGCGCAGTCAACGAGAGCGCCTTGACCGGCGAGAGCATCCCGGTGGACAAGGCCGTCGGCGACAAAGTCAGCGCCGCCACCACCAACCAGTCGGGCTTCCTCCGCTGCGAGGCCACCCGCGTGGGCGAGGATACCACGCTGGCTCAGATCATCAAGATGGTCAGCGATGCCGCCGCCACCAAAGCTCCTATCGCAAAAATCGCCGACACCGTGTCGGGCTTCTTCGTCCCGGCGGTCATCTCCATTGCCGTCGTGACCACCATCGTCTGGCTGCTGCTGGGCCATGAGCTGGGCTATGCGCTGGCCCGCGGCATCTCCGTGCTGGTCATCAGCTGCCCCTGCGCACTGGGCCTTGCAACACCTGTGGCTATTATGGTGGGCAATGGCCTCGGTGCAAAAAACGGCATCCTCTTCAAGACTGCCGCCTCGCTGGAAGCCGCAGGCCGCACCCAGATCGTGGCGCTGGACAAGACCGGCACCATCACCGAGGGCGCACCCCGCGTCACCGACCTGCTGCCTGCCGAGGGCGTCACCGAGACGGAGCTGCTGACGCTAGCAGCCAGAGGGTGCGCCCCGGAGACGGAGCTGCTGCCGCTGGCCGCCGCGCTGGAAAGCCGCAGCGAGCACCCTCTGGCAAAGGCTGTTCTGGCCGACGCCGAGGCAAAGGCCATCACTCTCCCGGAAGTCACTGACTTCGCGGCCCTGCCGGGCAACGGTCTGGCGGCCAAGCTGGACGGCATGGACATCTATGCCGGCAATGCCGCCTTCATCCAGACCAAGCTCACCCTGCCCGCCGCACTGGCACAGCAGGCTGAAAAGCTGGCCTCTGAGGGCAAGACTCCCCTCTTCTTCGGCGGCGCAGGCCGTCTGCTGGGCGTTATCGCCGTGGCCGACACCATCAAGGAGGACAGCCCCGAAGCCATCCGTCAGCTGCAGAACATGGGCATCCGGGTCGTGATGCTCACCGGCGACAACCAGCGCACCGCCGACGCCATCGGCAGGCAGGCGGGCGTGGACGAGGTCATCGCGGGCGTCCTGCCCGACGGCAAGGAGGCCGTCATCCGTCAGCTGCAGGCCAGCGGCAAGGTGGCCATGGTGGGCGACGGCATCAACGACGCCCCCGCCCTCACCCGTGCCGACACCGGCATTGCCATCGGCGCAGGCACCGACGTGGCCATCGACGCCGCCGACGTCGTGCTGATGAACTCGAAGCTCTCGGACGTGCCTGCGGCCATCCGCCTCAGCCGCGCCACCCTGCGGAACATCCACGAGAACCTGTTCTGGGCGTTCATCTACAACATCATCGGCATCCCGCTGGCGGCTGGTCTGTTCATCCCCTTCGGCCTGACCCTGAATCCCATGTTCGGTGCTGCTGCCATGAGCCTGTCCAGCTTCTGCGTCGTGAGCAACGCCCTGCGGCTGAACCTGTTCGATCTGCACAGCACCAGGCACGACCACAAAACCGCTTCTCCCGCCGCTGCCCCGGTGCAGTCTGCGGCTGAAAATAACAAAAAATCGGACGCCGAAGCGCCCGAAGTCAAAATGGAGGATCATACCATGAAGAAGACCCTGAAAGTGGAAGGCATGATGTGCGGCCACTGCGAAGCCCGCGTGAAGAAGGCTCTGGAAGCCCTGCCCGAGGTGGACGAGGCTGTCGTGAGCCACGAGGCCGGCACCGCCATCGTCACACTGAACGCCGAGGTCGCCGACGACGTGCTCAAGAACGCCGTCGAGGCACAGGACTACAAGGTCACCGGCATCCAGTAAGCTGTAAGATGCAGAAAAGCCAGCGCACGAGAAATGTGCGCTGGCTTTTATTGTTGCTGTAAGCCTCTCCCCTTGGGAGAGGTGTCACCGAAGGTGACGGAGAGGGCAAGCCCGGTATAAA
>OAVV01001441.1_pt1 | contig 10206 bp, 9 predicted proteins | sample 1501401 | NCBI WGS metagenome assembly OAVV01 (sample SAMEA2580098, study PRJEB22360) | human gut metagenome | biome: human gut; feature: human-associated habitat; material: faeces | place: Denmark | collected 2008/2010 | reverse complement strand
CGTACGCCCTGAAATTTTTGGAGGGCAGACAGCGCCCGGATACCTTTCTCTCTGCTGTTGTCCACATGGATGAGAAAACGCCCCACCTGCACCTCTGCTTCGTGCCCCTGGCTGCTGACGGACGGCTGAGCGCCAAGGAGATCATCGGCAACCGCAAGAACCTTGTGAAGTGGCAGGACGAGTTCTGGCAGCACTTGCAGCAGTACGGAATTGCCGGCAAGGAAAGTCGTGGGCAGCTCAGCTATCTGCCTGCTGGCAGAACGAAGTTCATCCGGGCGAAACATCTCGGGGACAAGTTCGATAAGGCGGCAGTGCTTGCCACATTGCAGGCAAACGCCGAGCGCAAACCCAAGGCGCAGTTCAAGCAGGATGCCATCGGGAAACTGATCGACATCCAGTCGAGAATGGCCAAGGGCAAGGGTATCGGCTATAAGCGTTGGCTCACGAAACACAATCTCAAAGTTATGGCACAGACCGTGAATCTTCTGTAGGAAAAGGGCTTGACCGACGAGGACGCTCTGAACCAGCGCATCGCCGAACTGGAAACCAAGTATCACGACGCACTGGCGGTAGTGAAAGACCTCGAAGGTCGCATGAAGGCCAACAAAGAGCTGCGCTATCACATCGCAGCCTACACCAGCACCAAGACAATCGCACAGCAGTTAAAGACCGCCAAACGCCCCGCAGCCTTCGAGGAGCAGCACCGTGCAGAGCTGACAGCATACCGGGTGGCAGCAGCCTATTTCAAGGCAAACAACCTCACCAAGCTGCCCAGCCCGAAAAAGCTGGAAGCCGAGTATGCGCAGCTGGCATCCGAAAAGGCAAAGTTCTACGAGCAGTACAAGGAAGCCAAGGAAGAACTGCTCAAACTGAAAACCGCAAAGCAGAATGTTGCGTCCTTTTTCCGGGAGGAAGATCAGACGCAGCAGGAGAGATAAAGGAGTGTGCGAATGATCAACCTGAAAATCGATCCGGAGTTCCAGTCCCAGATTCCTCCTCTGACCAATGATGAATTTAAGCAGCTTGAAGAGAATATCCTGAAAGAGGGCAAGCTGATTTCTCCTTTGATCGTGTGGAACAACACACTTGTTGACGGACACAATCGTTATGCAATCCTCCAAAAGCACCCAGAGATTTATTTCTCCACCATGCCGCTCCGATTTGAGAACCGCGAAGAAGCCGTTGCGTGGATTTGCAAGAATCAACTGGGGCGGCGCAACCTCACGCCGGAGCAGAAGAAGTTCCTTGTTGGAAAGCAGTACAGCATCGAGCATCGGAAGCCCGGTGGAAACGGCAACAATCAGTATACAGCAACCACGCAGGAAACGGTTCAGGAGGAATTGTGTCAAAATGACACAATTCCTCCCACCTCTGCGGAAGCAAGCATCCGCAAGCAGATTGCAGAGCGGAACAATGTCAGCGAATCCTACGTTGCCCGTTCTGAAAAGTTCATGCGAGGCGTGGAGATCATGGAGCAGATGATGCCCGGTACGAAAGAGAAGATCCTGTCCGGGCAGTTCAAAGTCCGTGATGCCGATATGCACCGCCTCGCCAGAGCCGATTTCCCGAACCGCAAGCAGATCGTGCACGAGATTCTGCACCCGGAGGACCGCCCTGCTCCGCAGAAACGAATCTACGGAATCAATTATTCTGCACTGGAAGCTGCCGTCCGGCGAATCCAGCAGGATGTTGATTTCCTGATGAAGTATCTCCCCAAGGTGCCTGATGATGCCTATGTGAAAGTGGAGACTACGAAGATTCTCAAACAGCACAAGGCGTATATGGCACAGTTTGAAGAAATGCTGAACGATGAAAAAGTCGCATAACGACAGGCACTTGTAAGCCATCAACGAGCCACCAGCCGCAAGTGCAGGGCGGAAAACATCCGCGCCCTTGCGCCTGATAAGAATTGGAACTTTGATTTTCTCGCCCGGCTTTGCCACGGTGGGACGATCAAAGGAGCGTGCGTTTGAACAAAAAGAAAAAGTCCACAAACACTTCCCCCTATCCCGATGAAGCCATCGAACGTCTGGCACGGGCATTCTACCCAGCCATCCTTGCCTGCTGGAACAGCGAGGAAGGCCAGCGGGAGTTTGCCGCGTGGCAGGCGGAGCAGGCTCATCATGCCCCCAGCAGAGAGAAACAGAGCGTTCCCGACGGGGAACGCCCTGTTGTACATATCGCTACCGTATGTGGTCTTTGGCAGGGGGGGGGGGGGGGGGCGGCCCTCGGGTTTTTTGTTGCTGCATTCGCAGGACGCACCCTGTTTTTGTTTTGCCTTTAATCTTCTAACCCATGGCTTCCAGCCACATTCTTCAAATATTCCTCCGGGTCACCGTTCAGGATCAAGTCTGCATAGCCCAGTGGGGCATTGTAGATGAGGTAGTCCAACTCTGCCCTCTGCACCATGGTTACATCAAGTGTATACTTCAAGGCCAATGTAATTTACTTTTGCACGAGAGAGCTTCTACAAATATCCAGCCTTACACTCGCTGTCGGCTGAATAGTCTAACTAGAACACTGGTCTCTCTGAATGCAGCAAATATTATTATTTCTGTCCCATTATTGACTTTTTTGTCCCAATCGTGGTATAATGCTAATGTACAGGAGGGGGTGTACATTCTATGAAGAAAAAAAACATTATTAATCTTATTCGTTGCTATACAGAAAAGAATGATGAAGGCTTCAGAAACGAATCATATGAAATCGCTAGAGATTTTGATGAATCAGGAGACCATCAATTAGCTGAATATATTATGTCGTTGCTTTCGAATGTAAATACTTTTGTTCCACAGATGGAAGGGCATGAATCTACATTTTTTGAAAGAATTGAAGCAAAAGAAGATATTTTATTGCTACCTGATTCAATCATGCAAGATCTTCTAGGGGTTGTAAATGCAATAGCACATCGAATCGGTATTCACAAATTTCTTTTTCAGGGAGCTCCTGGTACTGGAAAAACAGAAGCAGTCAAACAACTTGCGCGCATCCTTGAGCGGGAAATATATATGGTTGATTTTTCAACGGTAGTGGATAGCAAATTAGGTCAGACGCAGAAAAATCTTGCTACGCTTTTCACCGAAATCAATAGTTTCCCACAACCAGATCGTATTATAATTCTCTTCGACGAAATTGATGCGATAGCTTTAGACCGAACTGACCCTAATGATTTACGTGAGATGGGAAGAGCTACTTCGGCCATGCTTAAAGGCTTAGATCGTATAAATGAAAACATTGTACTAATTGCAACTACTAATCTGTACAATCATTTTGATAAGGCCTTAATTAGAAGATTTGATTCTATTATTAATTTTAACCAATATAGTAACGAAGATCTTATGTCTATCGCAGAAAAAATGCTGGATCGTTATCTTAGCAAATTGAAATTAGCTAATCGAGATGTGCGCTTATTTCGAAAAATCATGGGCTTGATGAATCCACTTCCGTATCCCGGAGATTTGAAAAACTTAATTCGTAGTTCAATCGCATTCAGCGATCCTCAGGACGGGCAAGATTATTTCCGTAGACTCTATTCTGCTGCATATGGCAAAAAGCCTGAAAATCTTCAAATGCTCCAAGCTCAAAATTTCACTGTACGCGAAATTGAAATTTTAACGAAAAAGTCCAAGAGTAGTGTCGCTCGAGAATTGAAAGGTGGGCTGTTAAATGAATAATATACTGACACTCAAAGGTCATTTTGACCATCGTCCCAATACGTCTTCATTTGGACCGATTAATTTGCCAAAAGGCAAATGCGTAAAATCCTCTCATTTACGAACATTGTCTTCCCAGTTACAGGATATTTTGGAATTTTGGGCACACCACCGGGAAATCGCGGGTGCATTGGTTAGCGTGCATTATAAGCATGTCGTAGCTAAAAGCAATCGTCTTCGGATTTTGCTTTCCAATAATAGCCAATCACCAACTGCTTCTATTCGAGGAGCAAAGTTTGTTTGGGAACCTGATAAAGACGGGAACCTTATTCAAAAACATGTATTTACACACTATATTTCTTTGTCGGCTTTACAAAAGTCTATCGATTTGTTATCTAAAGCTGCTGATATTATCGATGCGGGCTACTCTGGTGAAATCAAAGCTGAAAACACCGAGAAAATCAACACTCAGGGTAACTATATATACAACGATTTCCTTTCAAAATCTGTGTTTTTAAAAGTAGTTCTCGATGGACTATATACAGAATCCTTTGGTATTGATAGAGTCTCAGACGAAATAAAAGAAGAATCTATTGTCACCATTTTTAAAACGGATGTAGATACGAAGCAGCTTCTGCAAAAATTCGGAATTAATATATTTGATGACCGTATTATTGATGATACAACGCTTCGGTTGAACCCTACTGAATTGGAACTGCTTCTTAATCACGCACCATACCTGATTGCAATGGATGTGAAAAATTTTGCTGAGCTTGCAAAGGATGATATTTTGCAAATTGAAGCAGACGAAGAGCTGACGGCTGATGAACAAATTCCTCCTCCGAATAACGAACCCATCGTTGGAGTTATTGACACTCAATTTAATGAAAAAGTCTACTTTCACAAGTGGGTTGACTACCGCAATATGCTTGATCCGAATATTCCATTAAAAAATAGTGATTTCTATCATGGTACAGAAGTTACATCTATTATTGTGGATGGTTCGCATGGAAATCCGAATCTAGATGATGGATGTGGACGTTTTCGAGTTCGACATTTCGGTGTTGCCACTGACGGCCCTATGAGTTCGTTTTCAGTTCTAAAGTTGATCCGACAGATTGTTTCCACGAATCGGGACATTAAAGTTTGGAATTTGTCCCTCGGTTCAACTATGGAAATAAAAGAAAATTTTATTTCTCCAGAGGCCGCTGAATTAGACAGAATTCAGTGTGAATACGATGTCCTTTTCGTTGTGGCTGGAACCAATCGCCCTACTAATAAAGAAAAAAAGACTATGAAAATTGGGTCTCCGGCAGATTCTTTAAACTCCCTTGTTGTCAACTCTGTCGATTTTAGAAAAAAAAGTGCTTCATATACTCGCGTTGGTCCAGTGCTTTCGTTCTTTAATAAACCGGACGTAAGCTATTATGGTGGCGATGGTCCAAACTATTATGATAAAATTGTCGCCTGCAAAGATGATTTGGGCGCAGTGTACGTTTCTGGTACCTCTTTTGCTGCACCGTGGGTTACAAGAAAAATAGCTTATTTAGTTTATAATATGGGCCTGACTCGAGAAATTGCAAAAGCACTTATTATCGATGCTGCAGCCGGATGGAAGTGTAAAGGCGACCCATCCCATGCAATAGGATATGGAGTAGTTCCAATTCACATTTCCGATATTCTTCATTCAAATGATGATGAAATTCGCTTTATTATGAGCGGAACAACTGAATCTTTTGAAACCTATACCTACAATCTTCCGGTCCCAATTGTCAAAAATGCACATCCGTTCTACGCTCGCGCAACGCTTGTCTATTTTCCACAGTGCAATCGTTCACAAGGAGTTGACTACACAAATACAGAAATGGATATTCATTTTGGGAGAGTCGTTTCAAAAAATGGAAAGGCGAGCATCGCTTCTATTGATGCAAATCGGCAATCCGATGATGGATTAAACATTATCTATGAAGAAGATGCACGAAAAATGTATCGTAAATGGGATAATGTTAAGCATATTAGTGATGTCATCAAATCTAGAGCTATTCCCCGCAAAGCTTATGATTCAGGTTTATGGGGATTAAGCATTAAAACGAAAGAACGAATGCAAACAACTCCACAAAAAACATTGCCATTCGGTGTTGTAGTGACGTTAAAAGAAATGAGTGGAGTAAATCGAATTGAGGACTTCAAACGATTGTGTATGGCACGCGGATGGCTGGTAAGTGAGCTAAACGTCCAGAACCAGTTGGATATTTATCTCCGAGCAGAAGAAAATCTAGACCTAGAGTGAGTATAGCTTACTTCGATGACAAAGAAGAAAAGTTTGTTTGCTCTCAAATATAAGATAGTAGACGGAAAAATTAAATTGGTATAGGCGCAAACGGTCACTCGCGATGTCAACTAACGAAGCGAGTGACCGTTTGTGATTTGAGGCAATGCTTAATGACGGTAATTAATAATTGCTAAATTATTTTATTGGATTTTTGGTAAAAGCTATTCTATATTATGCATGGAAATTTCTGATAATCAACACAGTTAATCTTCTAACCCATGGCTCCCAGCCACATTTTTCAAATATTCCTCCGGGTCACCGTTCAGGATCAAATCAGCATAACCCAGTGGGTCATTGTAGATGAGATAATCTAACTCCGACCTCTGCGCCATGGTCACGTCCAATTCATCCTCGACCCCAGTGCAGTCAATGGAGATCATTCTCCCATCCCGGAGCAGCAGCTCCACGCAGCCGGTATCCATGTTGAAATGGCAGGCTCTTGCATCGTACTTCATGTTTGTGTCCTTTCTGCCTTACGGCACCTTTACAGTTGAGACTTTTGTTATACGGTTCTTCTGATAAGGTTTTGGACACACAGCCGTCGGGAAGGAGCCTTCATTTTGCTTTCCGAAGAAAACAAAAAATCCGAACCCTTCTCCTATCGAGAAAAGGTTCGGATTTTCATGGTTTGGTGCACCTCCAGGGACTCGAACCCTGGGCCCACTGATTAAGAGAGCAAACCGCCGGTTCGTCTCAATTTATGGAAGTTTCGAGTTATCGTTATTTTTAATCAAATCAACGTGATTTTTCACCCAGCAATTTCTGCACCCTTTGTCGGATTTTGCAGCGAAAAGCACCCTCTGCACGTTTTGAAACCGTGCAAAATCCGTGCAGAAACCGTGCACTTACTCTCTGACAAACAAAAATCACACTATCCACCACCGACTTGACGGCAATGGTTTGAGTGACCGACCCAGATATCCTAAATTATCTCTCTATGTTTACAAAACATCTGTGATTCTCTCTTTCTATTACGTAAGGACGCAAATGAAGGGCCCCATAAACGTCCTACTAAAAAAAGGAGATTATTACTATGTTACTCAAAAATGGAAGTACTGGCAACTATGTTATGTACCTGCAGTATGGACTGCATATCATGTGCTGCCCTCCGGGTAGTTTTGACAGCAAATTTGGCTCTGGTACTGAAAATGCTGTTAAGAAGTATCAGGGCAAAAAAGGTCTTACCCAAGATGGCATTGTTGGCGATGGTACATGGAACGCACTGGTAAGCGACATTAAAACCATCCAGCAGCTCCTGAAGAACAAAGGTTATTACGCCAGTACAGTGGATGGCCTTGCAGGTTCAGGCACTTATAACGCTGTTATCAGTTTTCAGAAAGCATCCGGCTTGACTGCCGATGGTATGGTCGGCAGTGCCACCCTAAACGCATTGAACGCTTCTTCGGGCGGTACAAGTGGTCAATCTCATTCAATCACTCTGCCTACTGATAGAAACTATCTTTGGGCACAGAAGAATCCGGACATTGTTAAGCTTGTTGGAAATAGTGGTTGCTCTCTTGTTGCCGTGTTGAATACCGCTAATATCTATGGGCCTCGTGAATTCACCCCTAACGAAGTCCTGACTGCCTGTGGAAATTGGGGTGCAAACGGTCTGAATACTTGGGCTCTTCCCAGCAAGTGCAATGGTAAAATCGACACGAGCAACTACACTCATGGCGGTAAGGAGCAGGCGACTGTATTCAGTGCAGTCAAAGCAAGTATTGACAATAACCTTCCCATCATTATTCGGCTCAACAGTAGCGATGGCAAAAAGACGCATTTTGTCACAGCGATTGCTTATACTGGCAGTTGCTCCTCTGCAAGCAGCATTTCCGTCATTGATCCTGCTGGTGGTGTCATTCGAACTCTTGAGGAAGCGGGAACTGCACGCAATGAAACCGTATACGGTGATTATATCGCAACCGCTCGTCGCTCCTAAATATCTCTACTCTCTTCATCAACAATAAGTTGTAAAGCATCATTTTTAACATATATCCCCCCCCAAAGTCTTTTCTCAACTCTCGAAAAGGCTTCGGGGGGGATTTTTCAATGCCTATTATATGCAACACTTTTCACTATCTGCTTATCCAAGCTCAGGCGAGTGATATTTATTTACTCTCCACACATCCCCAACTTTTACCAACTGCATTTCATATTCGACTTTATTCATGTCATCATATGAATACTCATCATGTTCCTCATACGTTTCATTGGGATTATAGTATGCAATCATTACAAAATTTACTTGTGCTTCCGTTTTATTTTTCAAATAGTATCGCACTGAGCAGAAATCATCCGGATAATATTCTCCCACATATCCAGTAAAATATGGAATTTGTGCCAAATCATAGTCATCACAAACGGCAAGTTTTCCATTATAATTCACAAACTTTTTCTCAATTGAATCTTGTGACAAGAAATCATTTGTAAAAATAGATTTCATATATTCTTCAAACTCTTTATAAGAATTTTGATAGACCTCATAATCATGTCCGTTCAGTTTTACATATGTCGGCGCATTTTGCGTCATAGGCACAAAAGTCGGAGCATCTTCAATTTTAAAATTCAGTCCTTTTAAGTTACTTGATTGTCCCCAAAGTGCATAGTCTATTTTCTGCGCTTTTTCAAAAACAGTATATTGATCTTGATCTAAAAATACCGAGGTCGAATCAACTAACGTCTGGGAAAAATCTTGCAAATCATTTTTTTCTTCAGAATTGCATGAACTTGACGATGTATCCTGTGACGAAACTACTGTGGACATTGATGATGCTGTTGTATCATTCATTCCACATCCCACCAAATTCACCACAATACAACCTAGAATCACTATCATTTTTACACTTTTTGCACAATTCATATATGTTCTCCTTTTTTATAAGTTTATCAACATATTGTTTAGTCTCTATTACCTTCTTGTAAACTTTTTATATTAGCTCACAAAAATCTATTTTTCCGTTTACAAATCTTAACATTTTTTCTCTTTCCTCTTAAAAGGAGGAAAGAAAATTGAATTATACGCTTTTTGACCTTTTTCTAAATGCATATAACGGCAACTCCTTTGCACAGCTACAAATCGTCCAACGTTTTCAGCCATTACTGAAAAAATATGCAGCTCTTCTTAAGTATGAGGATGCCTATTCAGATTTACAATTATATCTTCTCGAATTACTGCATTCCGGAAAATTGACCAAACTTCAAAGAAAAGATGACGGCACATTAGTGAAATATATTGAATCCTCTATCCGGCATCAATACATTTCGCTTAACAGCCGAAAAAACGCCGTAGATAACTCTGTCATCGCAAGCGTTGATGAAATTGATTTCAATCAGATGTCTTTGTCCTCAAACGATGAATATCCTGAACTATTGATTTCCGATTTACATTCTGTTCTTCAACCTTCTGAACTGACCTTATTATCTCAATTTGTTTTTAAAGGAATGAGCATCGCAGATATAGCAGAAAAATCTGGTGTCAGTAGACAAGCTATCAACCGTAAAAAGCTTTCCATATTAAAAAAATTAGAATGTGCATTCTTCCCTAAAACTTCCAAATAAATTCTCATTCATTTTGATTTCATTCTTTAGTGTATAAAAGCTATTTTCTTCGCTCCCTTTAATCAAACCACCACGGCAGTTCCAGCCACAGGTTATCCATGGCCTGTTCCTCGGTCTTTTTGGCGCGGCCTTTTGTCAGGTGAAAGTATATCGCCGTGCCGATCAGCGGATGTTCCTCGCCATCGGTGAAGCCATAGCGGTACAGCAGATAGGTCTGCTCCCGTTGGGTCAGCCGTTTCAGGCCATAATACAGTTCCCGGCGCGATTCCTGCTCCTCCATAATGCTCTGCGGCTGCATGGCGTAGGGGTCGGCTATGGCCTCAATGCGCCGTAGTTGTTCCTCTCCCGGCAGAACATCATCCAGCGAAACACGTTGGTAACAGACGCCGTCCTTGTCTTCCGTCACCATCCGCTGCTCAAAAGCGGCAAAGGCATCCCGCACCATGTCCATCATGGCGTTGCGGATGGCAGGAGCCGCATAGGTCAGGAACTTCATGCCGCGCGCTGCATCGAACTTCGGCACAGCTTTCCATAAGCCCAGATTGCCTGCCTGTTTCAAATCGTCCGTGTCAAGGTTCAAGCCAGACTGTGCCAGATTCATGCTGCGGAAAAGGTCATTTGCCACCTTGCCAATAAAGGACTTGTTGTTGTCGATCAGGCTGT
>OAVV01001440.1_pt1 | contig 10222 bp, 8 predicted proteins | sample 1501401 | NCBI WGS metagenome assembly OAVV01 (sample SAMEA2580098, study PRJEB22360) | human gut metagenome | biome: human gut; feature: human-associated habitat; material: faeces | place: Denmark | collected 2008/2010 | reverse complement strand
ACCGAAGAAACTCCCCCGACTCGGGGAGCCCCCCCCAGCCGCTAACGCATCGACATCCGGGAACTTCTCATATAACTTTTCCACGATCACATTGACTCTCGCATCCGTACACTGCGCAGCCAGACGGACACTCACTAAAAGTTTCCATGCCTCATCATAATCCAGCGTACATCCTGCGTCCGGATATGCTTCTTTCAAACGTCTGATAATCTCAAGTGCTAACTGTTTTTTTGTCATATCTGCTTCCTCGATTTTCTGCCTTCCAAATCTACTGTTTTTTCTTGTATTGCAAAGTCTGATCCTGTTTAGACTGTTTTCTCCTGCATCTCATCCAGTTCTGTCTCCGTCTCCACCAGACGGTCTAAAATGCTCTCCTGATTGCTCTGCTCCGCCGCAATCGCCTGCTCCAATTCTGTCAATTTCTCATAGTCCGTGGCGAGTGCCGTGTCCATCTGCTGCATTTGCAGCTCTGCGAGCCGTTCCTCACTCTCACCGAGCATTTTTTCATACTTGACAAGCTGCTGCTTTAATCTGGAAATAATCTTGCCCGGATTATAATACGTCTTTTTATCAAACACATCGGATAACGTTGGCGGATTACTCTGACTTCCGACTTGTGATATATTTCTGTTATCTGCTGCTTCGCCAGCTACGTTTTTGGATTTTCCACTGTTTCCTGCGGCATTTGTTTTGTTTCCACCAATCAGTCCCTGTGCTTCTTTCTGCTTCTGCTCCAGATATTCCTCATAAGTGCACGGATAATACTGTACTTTATCTGCCTGAAAATCAAGGATTCCCGTTGCGATCTCCTTAATAAAATACCGGTCATGCGAGACAAATAAAACTGTTCCCGTATAACTTTTTAACATCTGCTCCAATGCTTCTTTTCCAACGATATCCATATGGTTTGTCGGCTCGTCCAGAATCAGAAGATTCGGTCTGCGCTTAAACATTTTACATAAAGCAAGACGCACCTTCTCTCCACCGGATAACTGTCCCAATTCTTTGTATACATCATCCCCGGAAAAAAGAAAACTTCCCAGCGCACTGCGCACTTCTACTTCTTTTAAGGTCGGATATTCTTCCCAGAAATCTTCCATGATCGTCATTTTCGGATTCTGACTCTCGGCAACCGCCGCCTGCTGGTCAAAATATCCCCACTCCACGCCTGTCCCAAATGAAAACTGACCGCCGAGCTTCGGCAGCTCCCCAACTAACGTTTTTAAAAGTGTCGACTTTCCTTTTCCGTTTTCACCGATCACCGCGATCCGCTCCATGCGGTGCAGCTCAAAAGATACTTTGCTCAAAACGGAATCATAACCGATCTGTAAGCCCCGGACGGACAACACATCATGATAGCTGGTCGTCTGCGGCAGAAACTGTCCCTGAAACGCTTTTGTATCGAACTTGCGCGGCTTTTCGATCAAAACCATATGCTCGATCACTTTTCGTTTGGAACGTGTCGCCGCAACCTTTGTCGGTGTATTCTTCCACTTTTCGATCCAGTCTGTGAGACGCTTGATCTCCGCCTGCTGTGCCTCGTAATCTTTTTCCTGCTTTGCTAATGCTTCCTCTTTCTGCCTCAAAAATGCTGTATAATTGCCCGGATAACGCCTGATCCTGTGATATTCGATCTCGTAAGTCACGTCAATCACGCGGTCTAAAAACATCCGGTCATGCGACACGATCACAACCGCTTTCGGATAATTTTTCAGATAACCTTCCAGCCACTCGATCGTTGGCATGTCCAGATGGTTGGTCGGCTCATCCAAAAGCATGATATCCGGCTGGCTCAAAAGCAGTTTTACGAACGCCACTTTTGTCTGCTGACCACCTGAAAAAGTTCCAATCGGTCTTTGCAGGTCTTTTAACGCAAACCCGAACCGTTGGAACATTGTCTCCATATCCTGTCTGTAGGTGTATCCCCGCAGTGCCTCCATCTTCGCCTGCAATGTGGCATATTCCTTTAATAAATGCTCAGAAGTATCCGTTTTCATTTGCTCTGTCAGTTCCTGCATTCGTTTTTCGCAGGAAAAAACAGGCGCAAACACTTTTAAGATTTCCTCTTCTACCGTGATACTGCTGTCCTCAAAACTGATCTGTCTCAGATAGCCGATCCGCTGTTTTCCTGCCATGACAATGCCGCATTCCTCGTCACTGTCCGGATTTGCCATCTCCACTTCACCGGAGATCAGCTTTAAAAGCGTTGTTTTTCCACAGCCATTTCTTCCGATGATTGCTATTTTTTCATGATCATGTATCTCAAAATTTACATCTTTTAATATGGTATCTGCCGCATACTTTACAATTGCATGCCGTATCTGATATCTCATTTCTATTCTTCCTTTTTAAACTTTGCAAGAAACGCATGCCACTTTTCTTTTATTTTTTCCACCCAGGCATGCCATTTTTCTTTTACACCAGCAAGCCACGCCTGTCTTTTTTCCCTGCGCTCCTGCTTTCTGGCTTCCTTTTCTGCCTTTTTACTTTGCAGCTTTTCTTCTTTTTCCCTTGCAGCCTCTTCTTTTTCCAAAGTGCGCAGCTGGATCTTCTGATTCTTTTTCTCCTCTTTTGCGCGGAGCTTCTGATTTTTCTTCACCTGTTTTTTTGCAATCTTTTCCACTTCTGAAATATAATCTTTTGCATTTTTCACACGCTTTTTGTCCTGCTTATACGGATCGTAGAAGAAAAATGCCGCTGTTCCAATGATCAGGACAACCACGATTCCCATTGCAAAATATGGCAGGAAAAAGTCATATTCCGGATATTTCAGTTCGTAGCAGACAAAAATAACCATCATTACCGGAAAAACCATCAGATAAAGCAGTTTACATAATATATTTACCAGTTTATTTCTCCATTTGTCCTGTGCGAGCAGTGCCCCCTCTACGCCGGTGCATGCGATCATAAACAGACAAATCTGTGACTCAAAACCATGAAGCACACCACAGATTCCAATCATAACAACAGACAGCAGAAACAGGGAAAATGCACATCCCTGATAGTATGCGTTTTTGTATTCGCGCATACCTTTCAATTTATCCTCTGTAATGCCGTTCATCTCGTAAATCTGAGTATTGATCTTCTCCTGAAACTCCTGATTAAACTTCCGACTCTCTCTTGTGCGGTCCAGATTCTCATTGATGTCGCTGTTTAAACCATCGATGACTCTCTGTTCTTCAATCATCTGCTCTAAAACAGCATCTTCCGCTTCCCGCTGCCTTTTGATCTGTTCCTTGATCCACTGGGATTTCTGAATGCGCAGACTCTCTTTGAGATTCGCTTTTTCTTCCGTTGCCGGTAACTGTGTATTTGAAACTTCCGTGTTGATATCTTTTTCCATATTGATCCCTGCTTCTTTTGTATCTTACTGTTGATTTTTACGGTCTGCACAATGTGTGTGAGCCTTCTCCGAATAGTTACATTTTACCCACATGCAGGCTAATCCGCAAGTGGATTTTCGACAGATCCGGATGCAAGGCTCTGATTGTTTTTTATCAAAAAACCAAGTCCATGATCACCTCATGACGGAACACCTCTGCTTCATTGCTCCCGTCATACTTTTCATGGTATAAATTATTGTTCATTCTCGTCCTTCGCCATTTTTGCCATGGTACTGGTAGCTATACCAGCCTGCTCGCAAATGTCTTTTTTCTTCATTTTACGGTCAATCAGCATCTTGAAAAATTTGTTATATGATACGTCCATACATTTCTCCTTTGCGAATCAGATTAAAAATTCACATAACAGAAGCATTATAACATAGACGCAGAAACCATATACAAACAGCTCTGTGAAAAAGAAAAGTAATGCTTTATTCGTGAATTTCCAATGGTAGATTGTCAGGGTCATAAAAGAATGTCATTTTTTTGCCTGTGTAAATATCGAATCTGATCGGCTCAGTTATAATGCCCTTTTTATTCAATTCTCTTACGGTATTCTCGACCGAGTCTACAGCAAAGGCAAGATGCCGGAGACCGTAAGCCTCTGGATAACTGGGGCGCTTTGGACAATTTTTAATGATAAAAAGTTCTAATTCTATCCCATCGAGTTGAAGATCAATTTTGTAATCATCACGTTCTGGTCTGTAATTTTCCCGAATAATAGAAAATCCTAACAGATCCACATAAAAGTGCTTTGATTGCTCATAGTTGCTCCCAATAATGGCAATGTGATGAACTTTTTTCAAATTCATGGTGTATTTACCTCTCTCCTACTTTGTTTGAATACATGAAATATTATATCATATTGCTAAATTCATTAACACTAAGATTCTAACATAATCGCATCTGCAATTCCACTTCATTCTAATTAGAATACAGAATGTCCGCATTGTGGTGCACCTAAATATTGCAAGAAGTTTCTTACAAAGCAAAACTTCTTTCATTGTATTTTATATAGAATAAAAAGTATGACTATGATAGAATTATAATATCAATGAATTTTGAGAATCAGAATTGTAAAGGAGTGAAGTTGAAATGAAAATCCGTAAGGCAGAGGAAAAAGATATTCCCAGACTTCTTGCACTGTTGGAGCAGGTATTGCAGATCCACGCAGAGATCCGTCCGGATATTTTTATTCCCGGCACCACCAAATACACTGTCTGCGAACTTGCAGAGCTTTTGAAGCAGGAGGATAAACCCATCTACGTTGCCGTGAACGAGGATGATGTGTGTATGGGCTACGCCTTCTGTCAGGTGAAGGAGCAGCCATTTTCCACGAACATGATTCCCTTTAAGTCGCTATTCATCGACGATTTGTGCGTTGATCAGCAGGCACGGGGACATCACATCGGAGAAAGCCTGTTTGAATATGTGAAGCAGCAGGCAAAAGAGCAAGGCTGCTATGAGGTAACACTGAACGTCTGGGCAGGAAACACTTCGGCAGAACACTTCTACGAAAAAATGGGGATGAAGACAAAGGAACGGCAGATGGAATATATCCTGTGACCGCCAAGTCATCGTGAACGACTGCATTTTGCCGTTATCTCACAGGCACTCATCCAGAGTTTAACGGACGTAGTGTCGCAGATTCTGTGGTGCTTTTATAGGTTGTGAAGGGCAGATATAAGCGTCCTCTCACAAGTCAGAATTTTATATGTTAATGAAAAAGAAAAACGGTATAAACGAAATATTATGTTTCTGTTCGCTGGACATTCCGATAGGCTTCTGAGCAACAATCTTGAGAAGCAGTGCTTCCCAAGATTGTTAGAATCCTATCTCCATAGCTCACAAAGAAAATAATATTTGTTTATACCGTTTTTCTTTCATTTACGTTATGGATGACTTGTGAGAGGACGATTATACATGCCCAATTTACGCTATGCACCGCACCACAGAACCTGCAATTTACGTTATGGAACTCCGGTTATGGGAGGAGTTGCCCATAAAGGAGGAAACGGCTAAATGCAGTCATTTTCAATGCCTTGTGATTTATCGATGATAAGGGCACTCCTCCCGGAGTTTAAGGTTTGTTTACTGCCGCTCATAACATGGATTAACGGATTTTTAGATTGAATTTCTATGGAGTGTATATTCAAAATATTGCAGTTTCATAACTTATGAGATAATGAATGTAAAATGGACGAATATTGTTTTCGTTTTGCGTTATGGAGATGAAACTCTCCATTTGTGGAAGCCTCTGCTGAACACAAATGTTCAGAGAGGTTCATCGCAATGTTTAACGCAACGAAACACAATATTCGTCCATTTCACATTCATGTTTTCATAAACATGTCAGACTGCAATATTTTGTTCATAACCTAAATTATAAAATTCAATCTAAAAATCCGTGCCACCACCTGTAAGCGGCAGTTCATAAGTTAAACTCCAGTTTTATACATTAATCTCGGCTGTCATGCCAAGATCTTCTTTGTTTGCCTCCAAAATTGGATTCACAACATTTGCAAGGAATTTGTCCACCTGGATCGGTGCACGTCCAACATATTTCGATGGCTCCATAGTAGCCTGTAATTCCTCTAAGGTAAGATTGAAAGATGGATCTGCTGCGATCAACTCCAACAGATTGTTATCTTTTCCTTCTACCTTTACATTCTTGCCTGCTTCCATAGAAAGCTGACGGATTTTTTCATGTAATTCCTGACGGTTGCCGCCATTTTTTACAGCGTCCATCATAATATTTTCCGTTGCCATAAATGGAAGTTCTGCCATCATATGTTTTGTGATCACTTTATCATATACCACAAGTCCATCCACAACGTTCAGGCATAAGTCTAAGATACCGTCGATCGCCAAAAATCCTTCCGGAATGCTCAATCTCTTATTAGCAGAATCATCAAGCGTTCTCTCAAACCACTGGGTTGCAGATGTGATAGCCGGATTCAATGCATCTACCATCACATAGCGTGAAAGAGATGCGATACGCTCGGAACGCATTGGATTTCTCTTGTATGCCATGGCTGAAGAGCCAATCTGATTTTTCTCAAATGGTTCTTCCACTTCCTTTAAGTGCTGTAACAGACGGATGTCGTTTGACATTTTGTGTGCACTTGCTGCAATTCCTGCCAGAATATTGGCAACTCTTGTATCCACTTTTCTGGAATAAGTCTGACCGGAAACTGCATAACACTCCTTAAATCCCATTTTTGCAGCGATCGTAGGATCGATCTTGTCTATTGTTTCCTGGTCACCATTAAACAACTCCAGGAAGCTTGCCTGCGTTCCGGTTGTTCCTTTGGAACCAAGTAATTTTAAACTTCCCATGACATACTCAAGGTCTTCCAGATCCATGATAAATTCCTGTGTCCAGAGTGTTGCTCTCTTTCCAACCGTTGTCGGCTGTGCTGGCTGGAAATGTGTAAATGCAAGTGTCGGAAGATTTTTATATTTATCTGCAAACTTTGCAAGTTCATTGATCACGTTGACCAACTTCTTGTGAACCAGCTTTAACGCCTCATTCATAACAATAATATCTGTATTGTCACCAACATAACAGGAAGTTGCACCGAGATGGATGATTCCTGCTGCCTTTGGGCACTGCTGTCCATAAGCATATACATGGCTCATTACATCATGACGAACCAATTTTTCACGCTCTCTTGCAACATCATAATTAATGTCGTCGACATGCGCCTTCAACTCATCAATCTGTTCCTGTGTGATAACCGGTTTACCATTCTCACTTAAGCCAAGTTCCATCTCTGTCTCAGCCAATGCGATCCATAATCTTCTCCAGGTCTTAAACTTCATATCCTGCGAAAAAATGTACTGCATCTCCTTACTGGCATAACGTTCTGACAGAGGACTTGTATATCTATCTGTACTCATTTTTATCTCCTTTTGCTGTAAATTGTAATCTATTTCATCATACCACACTTAGCGTTCGAAGTCACCACGAATGTCCTCTTTCGGTGGCTCCAATGGATATTTTCCTGTAAAACATCCCTCGCAGATATTTAAGCCTTCCACCATCTCATGTAAACGCTCCACCTTCAAATATCCAAGCGTATCCGCTCCGATAATATCACGGATTTCTTCGATGCTCCGGTTATAAGCGATCAGCTGCTCTCTCTCCGGGATATCGGTTCCAAAATAACATGGCCACAAAAATGGTGGGGAACTGATTCTTACATGCACTTCTGTTGCTCCTGCATCACGGAGCATTTTTACGATCCGGTCCGATGTTGTACCGCGGACGATAGAATCATCGATCATGATGATGCGTTTTCCGTTTACGGCTTCTTTTAAAACATTCAGTTTCACACGAACACTCGATTCACGGCTGCTCTGTTTTGGTTTGATGAAGGTTCGTCCTACATAACCATTTTTTACAAAAGCAGTTCCGTATGGAATTCCAGACTGTAATGAATAGCCCAATGCCGCTGCATTTCCTGATTCCGGCACACCGACAACAAGGTCGGCGTCCACAGCCGAATCCATCGCAAGAAACCGTCCCGCCTTGATTCTTGATGCATAGACGCTCACATTGTCGATACGGCTGTCCGGTCTTGCAAAGTAAATATATTCAAAAATACATCTTGCTTCCTGCTCTTTTGGTAATGCCATCGACAAATCGGACTGGATTCCGTTTTCCGGTGTAATGGTCACAACCTCCCCCGGCAGGACATCACGTACAAAATCTGCTCCGATCGTCTCCAATGCGCAGCTCTCAGATGCAAGAATGTAAGCATTATCACGTTTTCCAATGCAGAGCGGTTTAAAACCAAAAGGATCTCTTGCACCGATGAGTTTCCGCGGGCTCATGACAACCAGCGAATACGCTCCTTTTAATTTACGGCAGGCTCTTCCAACAGCCTCCTCAACTGTCTTGGATTTCAGACGTTCTCTTGCGATATGATATGCGATCACCTCCGAGTCAATGGTCGTCTGGAAAATTGCTCCGGTATATTCCAAATCTTTGCGAAGCTCCATTGCATTGATGAGATTACCGTTATGTGCCAGCGCCAGCGTACCTTTTACATAATTCAAAACCAATGGCTGTGCATTTTCACGGGTGGATGCACCCGCTGTGGAATAACGCACATGTCCGACTCCGATATCTCCCTTCATCGGTTCTAAATTTTCCTGGGCAAACACTTCATTTACAAGTCCCATTCCTTTATGGGAAGTCACTTTTCCCTTAGGACCATCTGTCTCGCTGACTGCGATACCGCAGCTTTCCTGTCCTCTGTGCTGCAATGCAAACAGTCCATAATAAATGGTAGACGCTACATCTCCTCCATCAAAATCATACATTCCAAAGACACCACATTCCTCATGCAGATCATCCCATGGTGTATCTTTTTCAAACTCGTTGTTATACATATAATCGTTTCTGCCTTTCCGCTGGTTTCCTGAAAATCCAGGTCAGTGTAACTCCATCTATGCCCTTTGGCATTTTATTTAAATTCTTTACCGGTTAATAATGCAAATGCTTCTTTGTATTTATCAACGGTCTTTGTTACTACCTCTTCCGGTAAAAGGAAATCATTGTCAGGGTTTGCTTTTAACCAGTCTCTCACATACTGCTTGTCAAAGGATGGCTGTCCTTTTCCTGCTTCATATCCCTCTAAAGGCCAGAATCTGGAGCTGTCCGGAGTCAACATTTCATCACCGAGAACAACATTTCCATTCTCGTCCAAACCAAACTCAAATTTTGTATCTGCAATAATGATTCCTTTGCTCAAAGCATATTCTGCACATTTTTTGTAAAGGGCGATGGTTGCGTCTTTAATTTTGGTTGCATATTCCTCACCTTTTCCCGGATGAAGTTTCTCTAACACTTCCACACTCTGCTCAAAGGAAATATTCTCATCATGATCCCCAAGATCTGCCTTTGTACTAGGAGTATAAATCGGTTCCGGTAATTTATCGGATTCCACCAGACCTTCCGGAAGTTTGATTCCACAGACTGTACCATTTTCTTTGTAGCTTGCCCAGCCGCTTCCTGTGATGTAACCACGAACGATACACTCGATTGGAAGCATGTTCAGTTTCTTGCACATCATGCTGTTTCCATCGTATTTTTCATTCTGGAAAAATTCAGGCATATCTTTCACATCTACAGAAATCATATGGTTTGGAACGATATCTTTTGTATAGTCGAACCAGAACTTGGACATCTGTGTTAAGATTGCACCTTTTTTTGTGATCTTATTTTTTAAAATATGGTCAAATGCTGAAATTCTGTCGGTCGCTACAATGATCAGACTGTCTCCGTTATCATAGACCTCACGTACTTTTCCTTCTTTTACTGGTTTAAATTCCTGCATTGATTTATCCTCCTTGTTTTTGCGGAGCAAAAATCCGAGTCCTATACGAGGAGAGGATTTCGCCTCCTTGTTTTTGCGAAGCAATATTATACCACTATTCTAATACACACGCTTTTGCAAAGTCAATGTGTTTACCTGTTCTTTGCCCTTTTGCACATATAGAAAATCCACCGCTTTTTATAAGTATTTTTGTGCATTTTATATCTGATTATTAGTGTCGCTTATATATGTATTTACCTGTTCTAATTTGACAGATATAAGATAAGTATCCATCGTTTCATTAGCGTAGTGTCGCAGATTTTGTGGTGCTTTCTCAGGGGCTGAAGGGGCATGTATAAGTGTCCTCTCACAAGTCGTGATTTTATATGTAATGAAAAAGAAAAACGGTGCAGACGAAATATGATGTTCCTGTTCGCCGGGCATTCCGCTGGGGGTCTGAAAATTTTGTGAAACAGAGGCTTCACAAAATTTTCAGACCCCCAGCTCCATGGC
>OAVV01001435.1_pt1 | contig 10312 bp, 17 predicted proteins | sample 1501401 | NCBI WGS metagenome assembly OAVV01 (sample SAMEA2580098, study PRJEB22360) | human gut metagenome | biome: human gut; feature: human-associated habitat; material: faeces | place: Denmark | collected 2008/2010 | reverse complement strand
TTGACACCGAAGCGATGTTAAACATGTTAGAGAAAAAAGTGCTGGAACCGGCAGGAGTTGATTACAGCAGCATTAAAATCCGGTATATGGGAAAAGGGCAGGAAGTAGCAAAAAGTTTAGAGCATGTGCCAGAGCAGGATGAACCGGCAATGCTGCAATCGTTACAGAATATGCAGTTATAAAATGACATTGACAAGTTTCGGCATATAAACTAGTATTACAATGAGACTAGAAAAATGCATTCCATTTCTACGAGAGATAGAACATAGTAGTATATGTAAGATATCTGTAGATTTTGGAATGTTTTTTATTAGCAGAAAGGAAACTGGATGAATGCTGATTGATGTATCAGATAAAATCAAAATTCCGATAGAAATAGAACAGAAGATTTTAAGCCGGTTCATAGCAATGTCGGAAAGAAATATTTCTGCGATCAAAGCATATAAAATACAATATGATCGGGATGTGATATGTGCAATAGAAAATTATATAGGACCAAGTTCTGCATACTACTTTTATCAAGAACTGAATTCTTTATTTAAGCAATATGAGATGGTTTGCTATCATTCAACAAAAACGATTGATGAGAACGTGATCCGTTCTAATGGTCTTACAACGAATGAGTGGAATACCTATAGTAAAAATATGGTTCATACCTTGCAAGTTCTCCATGTAGAAGAAAAAGATATAGTTCATATTGTTGAAATCATAAAGTGCAAGTATGATTGGAAATATCCTGCACAGGGCAGGGAACCACAACTATGTTTTTATTCAGACAGAGGTCTTTTAAGTGAGGATATGTATGCTGGGTATGAACAGTTTTGTGAAAATATTGGCGGAGAGCTGGCAAGGGATGCGTTAAAACAAAATTATCCCAAATTGTATGAGTGCTTAAGGGAGAATGGAAAAGCGTTTTTAGTTAAATTCAAGATACCATTTTCCAATATAAAGTCCTACAATCAAGACACTATTATATATCAATTTGTTGCATATTTTGCGGGAAGATATTTTTGGAATTATGATTATGAAATTCATTTTGATGGAAATACTGATAAAGCAGTTCCGGCAAGTGATATTTTAGAACTTATTCCGTACACAACAGATAGATATTATTTTAAGAAATAGATTATAATGAAAAATATACTATGAATGAAACAAAGGGGAAAGATGTTTAATCAGCTATATTTAATAATAGAGGAAAATAAGTTAAAGAAAAGATTTAAAGGTAATGTTGTAACGGCTGTTTTAGAGGTCTTAAACAAAGAAACAGATGTACAACGTTTGGAATTGATATATCAGACGTTATGGCGGTTTAATGATGCAATAAAGTTTTGGGATGAATTAATAGGATATACATCGGGGGATGAAGAATGGGAAGAGTATGAAAAAGATTTATACAGCAGATACACGGATATATTATTAAATAATCTGCAAAAATTATATTTGAGAACAGGCAGATTTGATTTTATGCAAGAGTATTCGAAAGCATATTGGAAACAGGTGCAGGAATCTATATTGCAGTTATGGAAAAAACTTCCAGAAGGAAAAAGTGTTGTAAAAAATGAAGTTAGTTTCCAAAAAATATTTGAAGATTTTTTTAATGAAACAATAAAGACATTTCCAGATTTTCTAGTAAAACGGTTACAAGAGTTTCATAATTTGTATAGAGCCAGTAGATATCAGGTATTTGATAATTACAAATATATAATGCCTGATCCCGCATATTGTCATGATAATCGGTGGAATGATGACGGAGTAGCATATCTTTATTTGTCATACGATAATGAAAATAAGGAATGTCAAGGTATAAAACAAGCAAAGAAAACATGTTTTGAAGAATTAAGAGGAAAAGAGGGGGAACAGCTCTCTGTTTGTAAATTTAAAGCTATTCACAAACGAGTGAAAATATTAGATTTATCATATGATGGAATTGATTATGAGGAACAGCTTCAAGAGTTAGGAACATCAGAGGAAAACTATAAAGACCGTATATTACAGACGGTTCAAGAGAATTCTAAGTTGTATAACAGAATGAAGGCTTATGCACAAAATGGAAATAAAGAAGCATTTAATAAAGAATTGGATAGGCTGCAAAAGCAAGCCGGATTAGATAGAGAAATTCATGACAAAGTGCAATTACAGCTTTCAAAAATTTTAATAGGAAATATATGTGATTCGATATTTTATGCTGTTGATAAAGAGGATGATCCAAATTTGGAAGCGTATATTCCATTTAGGGCATTCAGCAGGTATCTTATTTCACAGGGATTTGGTGGTGTAGCTTATCGGAGTACAAGAATGGCATTAATTGGATTGCAGGGAAAATGCATTACTCTTTTTAATCCAGAAGATGCAATTTATATTGATGGAGAAATGGAGGTATATGAATATCACAAGGATGGTTGTAACTTAATAACTAGGTATGGCAATAAGCCTTGATGAGTTGAAAGAACAGAAAAATATTTTACGAATGACCTATACTTTTACATGAAAGATGGTTATAATAGAGTTGAGGTTAAAGGAAAGGAGATGTTTTACATGGAAGCTGTAGTAAAGGATATGAATGTTGTAGAAGATAGAACAGCACTGGAAACATTATTTTCTTATCTCGATAAAGGAATTGATGATATGGAAGCAGGGCGGCTTCATACCGTTGATGATGCATTTCAGATTATCAGAGATAGGATGAAAAATGAGTTATAGAGTACTAATCACAGATGAAGCAACGGATGATGTATTCAATTTGGTTAAGTATATTCACGTTGATTTATGTAATCCAGATGCTGCAAATAAGTTATATACGAATTTAAATAGGGAAGTCAATAACATGGGTGACTTCCCTTTAAAATTTGCTGATTCAGGGATAAAGTACAGAGGATATATAATACATAAAAAGATATATCAGTCATATTTATTGTTTTATATCATAAGTGACGAGAATCAGACAGTATATGTTCTTCGTATTTTGAAGGATATTATGAATTGGCGCAATATATTGCAAAAAACAAATATCTATCATTTTTCAAATTATAGATGATAAAAGTAAGTGGTCGGAATCAAGCCTCCAAGTCCCCAAAAAGATTTGGAGGTTTTCTTCTGCCCATTTTTATCGGGAAGTAATTTCCCAAATAAACAATCTATGGTACAATATCTTAGAAATTATCATCAAGGGATGAGTAGTGGACCATAGAGAAAGAGCAGAGTCAATCGTAAGCTGATCTGGCTTACATCTAAAATACAATGCAATCTTTTTCTATGCAGGGACATAAGAGAGTGCATCATGTCAATTTTTTGCAGCCTTGTTACAGAGGATTGCAACATTTTTCATTCCCAGAGTACAGTGAAAACTCTGGAAAGTGCATCTCAATTACCCTATCGACACACACAGAGACGGTATGTTTATTGTCCAAACTTCATGAAGCGAAGCATCATGTGAATGTGAAACTTGGTATGGATGAGATGGATTTGACAGCTGCGGAGAGTAAGGCGACTTATGAGGAGATAAAGAAGTACGTAGCGGAGCATAATGATGGGATGAAGGTATCTAATCTGTATATTGCACAGATAAAGCAGAAGCATGGAATTATAGAAAGAGAGAACTATAATAAGCCAAAATCTGAGAAGGGCGGACAGCCGGAATGCCCAAAAGAAAAAGAAATAGCGATTGAAGAGGCGTTGAAGTATTTTCAGATGATTCCAAGTGAATCATAGGCTAAACTTGGCTTATCGGATGGAGAAAATTCAACTAATGTTATTGAGCCTTCGGACATTGGGAATAAAATCTGATGTTCGTAGGCTTTTTGTTCATGACAATAGAATGTTTGCGGAGCGTGCATTCTATTGTATACAGAAAAATTTTTCGCAGATATAATAAACATGACATATAGCTGTCGTGTTGAATCAGGTATAATATGTATGGAGTGTAAGAAACGATGAAAATAGACAGACTTATCGGTATATTGTCAATCTTACTGCAGGAAGAAAAGACAACGGCTCCTGAACTGGCAGAAAGATTTGAGGTATCTCGAAGGACAATAAATCGGGATATTGAAGACCTTTGTAAAGCAGGTATTCCTATAAAAACTGCACAGGGTACCGGTGGTGGTATCAGTATTATGGATGGATATCGTATGGACAGGACGATTTTGAGTTCCAAAGATATGCAGATGATTCTTGCGGGTTTGCGGAGTCTTGACAGTGTGAGCGGAAGCAGGTACTACAGTCAGCTGATGGAGAAAATCCAGACCGGATCATCAGAGTTCATCAGTGGAAGAGACTCTATGCTGATTGACTTATCTTCATGGTATAAGGGGTCTCTTGCTCCAAAGATCGAGGTAATCCAGAGTGCAATAGAAAACAGGCGTATCATACGATTTAAGTATTATGCTCCGTCCGGAGAGAGCAACCGAAGGGTAGAACCATATTATCTGGTTTTCCGGTGGTCGAGCTGGTATGTATGGGGGTGGTGTTTAGAACGTAAAGATTACAGGCTGTTCAAACTGAACCGTATGGATTGTGTTGTTGAAACAGACTGTGGATTTCTGTGCAGAGATGTACCAATGCCGGATTTGTCAAATGAGAAGATATTTCCGGGTGGGATAAAGGTAAAAGCTCTTTTCACACCGAATATGAAGTGGCGGCTAGTTGAAGAATTTGGACCGAACTGCTTTACAGAAACGGACGATGGAAGGCTGCTCTTTTCAGCAGACTATACGGATATGGAAAACCTTGTGACATGGCTTATGACATTTGGAGCAAAAGTAGAGGTGCTTGAGCCCGAAGAAGTGCGGGACATTATTCGCAGGAATGCAGAGGAAATATTAAAAATCTATGGAGGATTAGGAAAATGAGATTAGACGGTTTTGGGTTGTTTGTTGATGATATGGCAAAGATGATTCGTTTTTACAAGGATGTTCTCGGATTTGAAATTAAGGAAGAAGAGAATACTTCCAATGTTTATCTTGTGAAAGACGGAACACTTTTTTTACTGTATGGACGGAATGATTTTGAGAAAATGACAAACTGGCGATATGAGTATATCAAGGGTCTGAATGGTCATTTTGAAATGGCACTATATGTTGATACTTTTGAAGAGGTGGATGAGGCATATAAAAAGGCTGTGAAAAACGGTGCGACATCTGTGCTTGAACCGGAACTTGAACCTTGGGGACAGAGAACCTGCTATATAGCTGATCCGGAAGGAAATCTGATAGAGATTAGTTCCTGGAATAAGCCTTATGAAGAGAAGGATTTAGAGGGGGTGTAAAGGATATGGCTTTTGACTACAAGAAGGAATATAAAGAATTTTATATGCCGAAAGACACACCGGCTATCGTAACTGTTCCGAAAATGAACTATATAGCGGTAAGGGGAAGCGGTAATCCAAATGATGAAGATGGAGAATATAAGCAGGCTATTGGACTTCTGTACGGAATTGCATTTACGATAAAAATGAGTAAAAAGGAAGACCATCAGATTGACGGATATTTCGATTATGTGGTGCCGCCATTAGAAGGATTCTGGTGGCAAGAAGGCGTGTCCGGAATTGATTATGCGTGCAAGGAAGATTTCAAGTGGATTTCTGTTATTCGCTTGCCAGATTTTGTTACCAGGGAAGATTTCGACTGGGCTGTCAGGAAAGCTACGGCAAAGAAAAAACAGGATTTTTCTAAGGTTGAGTTTTTTTCCTATGAGGAGGGCTTATGTGTACAGTGTATGCATATCGGAGCGTATGACGATGAGCCTGCTACGGTAGATGCAATGCACAGATTTATGGAAGAACAGGGATATACACTTGATATAACGGATCAGAGGATGCACCACGAGATTTATCTGAGTGATGCGCGGAGAGTGGCACCTGAGAAATTGAAGACTGTGGTCAGGCATCCAATAAAGACTATGGGGGAATAAAAGGAAAAAGACATGGCATCTACAAAGGCATATTTGGATTTTGTTTTGGAACAATTATCAGGACTGGATGAAATCAGCAGTCGGGCAATGATGGGAGAATTCATTCTTTATTACCGTGGAAAGGTTTTTGGTGGAATATATGATGACAGACTTTTGGTAAAGCCGGTTCCGGTGGCGGTGAAAATGATGCCGGATGCTGAGATGGAACCGCCGTATGATGATGCGAAAAAAATGATTCTGGTTGATGATGTGGATAATCGGCAGTTTCTGTGTGAATTGGTTGAGAGTATGTGGGAAGAATTGCCGAAGAAGAAAGAGAAAAATTGCAAGTAAGACTTGACAAAATCGAACAAATATTCTGTATTTACAGCAGAGATTTTATACCCAAAAGCAGAAAATACGAATGTACAAATGGAGCACAAACCCTTGTGGTTTGGGCTTTTTCTAATTTTGTAGAAAATCTGAGAACAACTATTTCTAAAAAGTTAATTATCATTTTGTAATGGAAAATGGACAGAATTATTCACAAAATTGTTTGTACAATACTAACAAATTTTTGAGCGTATATAGTCTTGTAAAAATGGCAGCATGGCAATCGAGTAACATCGGTTGCTTTTTTTGTTGCCTATTTTTAGAAAGTCATCAATTGCCCCGATAGAGTGATTTCTAAAAAAACAAAGTAAAAAGAGTGGAGGAAATGCAAAGTGAAAGAGTATTCAAAAGGTATTTATGTGAAATTTAAACCGGAGGAGGTGGAAATATTGCATGATCGGATGAAGGAAGCCGGAGTTCAAAATATGAGTGCGTATATCAGAAAGATGGCGTTAAACGGGTATGTAATAATCCTGGAATGGCCTGATTTGAACCGGGTAATATCTTTACATACAAGGATTAGTAATAATCTCAATAAGTATGCTAAGAAAGCAAATGAAACGGGGAAGCTGTATGAAGAGGATATTGCAGAAATAAAAATGATGAATAATGAGCAAACAGAACTTCTGAAAAAGGCACTTGAAGCAGTTATTCATCTATATGATGAAGATTCAAAAAAGAGAAAGTGAATTGATAAAAAGCGTTAGCGTGGCTCTGCGGTTTATCCGCAGTTCGAGGGGATTGGGGCATTTTCCCCAACAAGCAAAAATGCGCCGGGTATATACCGGGGCACTGCTTGCCAATTTGAGAAAAAATGAAAGGAAGGACTTTATTTATGAGAAATTTAGAAAAAGAACAGAGGCTTGGAAGAAATGGAATAGAAAATCTGTGCATTAAGCCGACGTTTAATTACTGTACTGGTGAAGAGCAGTTTACTTTCTTCAAGTTACCAAATAAAACAGTTGTACATGGAATTATATAAAACAGAAAATATTGAGAAATTCAGAAGTATTATCATTTCTATTGAAAGAAATGCTGCGGCATGATAGAATGACCGTATAAACGGAAATAAAAACGATAAATACGGATATAAAATATAACGGAGGAACACACATGATTATCAGTGAAAGAATTTTTTACATAATGGAGCAGAAGAACATGAGTCAGTTGGAACTGTCGAGAAGAACTGGGATTGCAACAAGTAACATCAGTGACTGGAAAAAGAAAAAGACAAATCCAAAAGCAGACTGTTTATTATCCATATGTGACGCACTGGATATTACACCGGAACAGCTTTTAACGGGAAAAGGAATTGATCCGGAGTATAAAGATACAGATATGGATTATGAAGTGACCAGGTCGGATATTAAGATATTAAAGCAGATTCATAGCCTTGGAGACGAACAGTATAAAAGATTGATGGCATATATGAAGGCATTGCAGAAACTGGAGCAGATGGAAAGCATTGTGGAGGAATAATGGAAGAAACAAAAGAATTGATTACTACAGATGCTATTCGGAGTAAGGTGTACATACTTCGTGGACAGCAAGTAATGTTGGATCAGGATTTGGCAGAAATTTATGGTTATCAAGTTAAAAATTTAAATCAACAAGTAAAACGTAATTTGACAAGATTTCCAGAAGATTTTATGTTTCAACTAACTAAAGAAGAAGTGGAATTGGTGAAATCACAATTTGTGACTTCACGGAATATAAATTATTTTGAAGGGCAGGAAGGAGGTCGTAGAAAACTACCATACGCATTTACAGAACAAGGAATTTATATGCTTGCGACAGTTCTTCGTGGAGAATTGGCAGAACAGCAGAGTATATTTATAATGCGCACTTTTAGGGAGATGCGTCACTATATTAGTCAAAATCAACAGTTTGTTACTAGAAATGAAATGGAACTTTTAACAGCGAAGGTTGGAACGATAACTGAGAGACAGGATCGAATGGAGAAAAGGGTAGAGTTCATTCAAAAAGATGTGACTATTTTAGCAGATAACTTTATTACTGATAAGGATAAAAAGGATTTTGTTATTTATAAAGGCCAGAAGTTAGAAGCTGACATTGCATACATAGAAATCTACCAACAGGCAAATAAATCAATCTATGTTGTGGATGATTATATGAATGCAAAATCATTACAACACCTTTCACAGAAAGCAGATGGCGTGGAAGTTGTTTTATTCACAGAGAATGGAAAAGGTGGGAGAGGATTTCTTACGAACTCTTTAGTGACGGATTTTCAAAATGAATATCCAACGATTCGGATTAAGCCGAATCCTGATTGTCACGACAGGTTAATTGTACTTGATTATGGGGAAAAGACAGAACTGGTTTATCATTGTGGAGCATCCAGTAAGGATGCAGGGAAGAAACTTTGTGCCATCAATCAGATTACAGAGACAGCAATCATTCATCCGGTAATAGACAGATTACTTTCATTGCCAGATAAACAGGTATAATTAGTAGCTATGCTTTGACTGCGAAAATGACGTTAAGAGGTGATAAGAATATCTAAAGAAAAGATAAAAGTGTATCTTTACACCCGTGTTTCTAAGATTGAGGTTACAATGGAGCCTGATGAAGAGAGTAATTATACACCAGAGGAAAAGGCTACTTATTCAAAGATTAAGGAATATGTGAAGGAAAAGTATGGTGTGAATGTGCATACTTCTTATATTGCACAGGTAAAGCGGATGTGTGGTCTGGACATGGGTGAGAATTATAATAAGTCCAAGAAAGAGAATCCAGAGGTGAAGCAGTGTCCACAGGAGAAGGTGGAGTATATTAAGGACGCGTTGAGGCATTTTAAATTGATTTAGTAAAATTGATGGTATTATGTCACGGCAACATCACTACATACTCAAACAAAGGATGAAAATAAGACGTTTTTCGTTTGGAAAAGTGCTCTACTACACGTTTTTAGAAAAATAGCTCGGTATGGTTACTTTAAATGGATAATTGACATTATGGTATATATGCCATATAATATTTACAAAGGAGATTATATGACAGAATTTAAACTGATAGCATATGAAAAAAAATGGCGAAGTTCCAGTAGAGCAGTTTCTTGATTCTGTTAATCCTAAGATGCGAGCTAAAATATTTGGATTGCTGGGTATATTACAAGAGAAGGGAAATATGCTTAGAGAACCTTACAGTAAACATCTGGATGACGGAATATTTGAATTGCGTTGTAAATTTGGAAGTGATATTACAAGAGTCTTATATTTTTTCTATTATGAGGGAAAAATAATACTGACGAATGGATTTGTTAAAAAAACACAGAAAACTCCTAAAGAGGAGATTCAGATTGCAAAGGATAGAAGAAAAGATTTCATAGAAAGGGTGATGAAGGATGAGAACATTTGATGATATGCTTTCTAAGCAGTTAAAAGATGATGAGTTCAGAAAAGAATATGAAGCTATTCAGCCAGAGATGGATGGCATAAGAGCTATAGTGGATGCTCGTACTTCTCAGAATATGACCCAGAAGGAATTAGCTGAACGAACAGGCATCAATCAGGCAGATATCAGCAAGCTTGAGAATGGAACGAGGAATCCTTCTGTTAATTTACTTAAAAGATTAGCAGATGGTATGGGAATGGCTCTTAAGATTGAGTTTGTGCCTAAACAGAAAGCGTGATTATATGAAAATAGATGAAGCTTTTTTTCGTTCTGGGTTTTACGATTAGCTACGCAAAAGCTGTCTTTAAAGTGGTTGATAGATTTTTCAACGTTTACACGGATTTTATATGTTTCTTCCCATTCTGCTGAACCCCGTTCCACTCCGGGATAGGCACGAAGATTCTTTTCTGGATAAATGTAAATCATCCTCCCACAGGAAGATGTTGTGCAGGGATTATCACAATGGCATACACGGCGTTTTGTTTTATCTGCTTTATTGTATTCCCATTTCATTTTCGTTGATGGTATAACCGTTATCTTCCATAGAAAGTTTTACGCGGAGAGGAATAAATGCTTTTTCAAATCCAATTTCACCGAAAAGGGCTTTGTAGAT
>OAVV01001431.1_pt1 | contig 10346 bp, 8 predicted proteins | sample 1501401 | NCBI WGS metagenome assembly OAVV01 (sample SAMEA2580098, study PRJEB22360) | human gut metagenome | biome: human gut; feature: human-associated habitat; material: faeces | place: Denmark | collected 2008/2010 | reverse complement strand
CCGCCCATGCGGTGGCGTAGGTGGAGTGGGTATGCACCACGCCGTACACGTCGGGCATGTGGCGGTAGATGTACGCGTGGGACGCGGTGTCGGAGCTCGGCGCTTCGGCACCGTCGACCACGTTGCCGTCGAGGTCGCACACGACCATCGAGCTCGGGGTGAGGTACTCGTAGCGCAGTCCGGACGGCTTGATGACCATCAGGTCGGCGGTGTGCAGGCGCTGCGAGACGTTGCCTGCGGTCCACACCACCAGATTCCACTTGATGAGCTGCTCGTGCAGGGTGGCGACCACTTCGCGCACCTGCTTGACTTCAGCTCGTACTTCCGGGCCGTAATCAGCCAACGTTGCCATATTATGTTCCTTTCGTCAGGCTTGCTGTTGTTACGATGGACGGTTATTTGGTTTCCAGCGGGATGCTTTCGATGGCGGCATGCTCGATCGGCAGCCCCTTGCGGAAGCGGTCGAAGAAGGCTTCGAAGCCGGCCACGTCGTTGGCGTCCGGCGCTTCCGTGGTGGAGGCCGCGTCGGCGAAGACGCGGGTGTCGAGGTAGTCGGCGAGCGGCTGGTCGGCGTGCCACAGATAGTCGGCGAGCACGGCCATACCCCACGCTCCGCCTTCGGCGGCGGTGGCCATGACCTTGATCGGGGTGTCGAATGCGGCGGCGAGAATCTTCTGCGCGACCTTCGGCGTGGTGAAGATGCCACCGTGGCCGACGAGCGAGTCGACGGCGACGCCTTCGTCCTTGGTCATCACATCCATGCCGATCTTGACCGGCGAGAAGGCGCTGAACAGCTGGGTTCTCATGAAGTTGCCGAGGCTCATGCGCGCCTCCGGGCTGCGGGCGAACAGCGGTCGGCCTTCCGGCAGGCCAGCCAGGAATTCGCCGGAGCGGAACGGATAGTTGAGCAGACCACCGCAGTCGGCGTCGACATCGTCCGCGATCGCGGCGCGGAACAGCGTGCCGTACAGCGTGCCGGCATCGACCGGCTGGCCGATCGCGGCGGCGAACTGTCCGAACAGGCCGACCCAGGCGTTGAGATCGGAAGTGAAGTTGTTGGCGTGGCTCATGCCGGCCAGGTCGCCGGCTGGGGTGGTGACGAGGTCGACTTCCGGATGCAGGCGCGCCAGCTTGTGCTCGAGCACGACCATGGCGAAAATCGAAGTGCCGGCGGAGACGTTGCCGGTGCGCACGCGCACGGAGTTGGTGGCGACCATGCCGGTGCCCGCGTCGCCTTCCGGCGGGGCGAGAAGGGTGCCGGTCGGGTCGAGCAGTTTGGCGCCTTCGGCGGTGAGCGTGCCGGCCGGGGTGCCCGCCACGAGCGGCTTCGGCAACAGGTCGGCGAGCTTCCACGGCTGGGCGGCGACTTCCGGCAGCGCGTTGAATTTCTCGATGAATTCGGTTTCGTAGGCGTGGGTGGTCGGATCGATGGGGAACATGCCGGAGGCGTCGCCCACGCCGAGCACCTTCTCGCCGGTGAGCTTCCAGTGCACGTAGCCGGCGAGTGTGGTGATGTAGTCCACCTTGGAGACGTGCTCCTCGTGGTTGAGCACTGCCTGGTAGAGGTGTGCCACGGACCAGCGTTCCGGAATGTTGTACTGGAACAGCTCGGAAAGCTTCTCGTGGGCTTCGTGGGTGTTGGTGTTCTGCCAGGTGCGGAACGGCACGAGCAGTTCGCCGGACTTGTCGAAGGCGAGGTAGCCGTGCATCATGGCGGAGAAGCCGATGTGCCCCACGTGGGTCAGCCGTTCGCCGTAGGCGGTCTCGACGTCGCCGGCCATCCGGGCGTATGCGGTCTGCAAACCCTTCCAGATTTCCTCCTGGGTGTAGCTCCACAGCCCGTCCTCGAGATGGCTGGCCCACTCATAGTCGCCCGCCGCGATGGTGTGGTAGGCGTCATCGATGAGCACCGCCTTGATGCGGGTGGAGCCGAACTCGATGCCCAGGCTCGTCTTGCCTGCGCGGATCTTCTCGGCGGTCACTGCGACCTGCTCTTGCGTCATAGTTCACGAACTCCTTGCGTCCGAGCGCCTCGCAACCACTCTGTCAACTGAATGTTAGCGCTCACTGTTAACGCTCACTATTGTAGGCACAAACCCGTGACGCACCAAATCCGACGTGTCATCGGAGCAATGAATATATAAACAAATCGAGAAGAAGCAGCGCCTTAGCGACGGCGGACAGGACCCAGGGAGCTGCGGTTGACCATCTGCGCCGACACCAGTCCGACGCCATGCTGCGATGATCCGAAGGAGTTCTCCTCCCCCGCGCCCAGCAGGTACAGCGTCTCGCGCATGGCGGCGACACCCAGCTGCTCAAAGCCGGGGCGGACCGTGGTCAGCGGCGGGAACATATTGTCCATGGCAGGCATGTCGTCGAAACCCACCAGGCTCACATCCTGCGGAATGCGCACGCCATGCTCATGCAGCGCGCGGGCCACACCCACGGCCTGGCTGTCGTTGGCGCAGACCATGCATGTCGGCAGATTGCCGCCGGTGCGGCCGATGTTGTCGAGGATGTGGTTCATCTTGCCGTACGCTTCAGAGGATTCCCAGGTCTCACACTGCACCGTCACGGAATTGACCGCATTGGCCGCGCATAGCTTGTTCCATGCCAGCAGGCGCGTCGCCGCGTCGCGCCACTCCTTGGGACCGGCGAAATACAGCACCGAACGGTGCCCGTATTCCACGACTAGATGCATCACGTCGGCCATCGCGGACCATTGGTCCATGCCGACGACGGATACGCGGCGGCGGTCGGCGGACTTCATCAGCCGCAGGCCGTCCTGCACGCCGATGCCACCGTGCGTGGATGTGACGATCACACGAGGCTGCGCGATCCGCGTCCGGCATGCCGCGGAAAACATGACATCGGTGGGCGTGAGGAAGATGAACGCATCGACGTTCATCTCGTCGAAGGTGCGGCACAGGTCGTCGAATTCCTCCTGCGAGCACAGCGCCTCATGCACCATGCTCACCGTCACGAACAGGCCATGCTGGCGGGCCATCGTCTCAATCGCGGAAATCGTGGAAATCGGGCCATAGAAATGCTGGCCGCCGGCGATCAGGCCGATGGTGCGGGACCGGTGCGAGGCGAGCGCGCGGGCGGAGTTGCTGGGACGGTATCCGAGCTGGTCGATGGCCTTCTGCACCTTCTCGCGGGTGGCGTCGGAGACGTCCGGCGAATGGTTGATGACGCGCGAGACCGTCTGGTGGCTCACACCAGCCAGCTTCGCCACTTCGAACATCGAAGGACGCTTATTGCCCGCATTGCGTTTGCCTGCCATGCCCCGTCGCCTTTCGCACACAACTGTTGGTACGTTCGCCTATTGTACACGCAACTTCAGTTAGCGCTAACAACCCTCATGCTCCAAGGATGCGGCACACTGCGCGCAGGCTACCGCACGGCCGCCAAAGCACGCAGACGCGCCGCGAAGTTGGGCCAATCGGTGCGCATGGCGGTCAGCAGCTTGCGGTTGGACACGTCATCGACCGGCACCCATTCGATCTCCATGCTTTCGTCGTCGTTGGCCTTGGGCTCGACACGATGCCCCGGCTTTTCGAAGGCGAACACCGTGGTATACGACCATGGGCCGTGGTCCTCGCAGTATGAGCCGACCACGTCGATGTCCTCCGGCGTGATGTTGGCTTCCTCGTACGATTCACGCAACGCGCCCTCGATCGGGCTTTCGCCGTCGGCGGTGGCACCGCCGGGAATGCCCCACGTGCCGCCTTCCGCGCTCCATACCGCGCGGTGCTGCATGACGACGTGCGTCACCTCACCGGTCGTCTCGCTGCGGCGGGCCAAGAGCACGCCGGACGCGCCGTTCGTGCCCCAATGCTTGCGACCGCAGGCGCAATCGACCCAGCCGTCTCCCGGCTGGTGCACGTTCTCCTTGGGCGGCAGCGGCTTCGCGGCACCCGTTTTCGCATCATATTCGGCGTCCGGCGCAAGGTCGGAGCGGGTGACGGTCCACAGGTCGGGCCCTTCGACGGCCAGATGCCGGGCCAGCGGCAGGCTGAGGCCGATGATGCCGTGCGGATCGCCTTCGATCGAGTCGATGAACGCGCCGCCGAAACCTTCCAAAGTGAACGATCCGGCCACTTCCAGCGGCTCGCCGGTGGCGATGTAGCGTTCGATATCCAGGTCGGAATATTCGCAGAAGTGCAGGGTCGCTTTGCTGGCGCCGCGCACCATGCGGCCCGACGCGAAGTCGATGAGGCAATGGCCGGTCCACAGCTCGCCGGTGGCACCGCGCATGGCACGCAGCCGTTCGCGCGCTACCTCTTCGCTATGCGGCTTGCCGTAGCATTCGCCGTCCAGCAGGAACATGGAATCGCAGCCGAGAATCAGCGGGCCGGCCTTCGAACGGGTCAGGCTTGGACGGCCATCCACGAAATCGGCGATCGGCTCGGCGACGGTGGGAATGGCGATGCCGACCGGCCATGGGCGCGGTGTCCGTGCGTGCGGCTGTGCCCGCCGAGGATGCGTCGCGATCGTCTGCTGCCCGGAGCGGGAAGCCGACCACGCGCTCCCCGCGCGCGTGCGCCGCGGTATCGGCGATGTTGCGATACGCCTGGTGCACGGCCTCGGCCTTCGCCGTGGCGAGAATCATCACACGCTGTTCGACGCTCAGGTCGTTCACGGTGACGCCAAGCGCGGCCGCCTCGCGTTCAAGCGCGGCAGGCTCGGCGACGGGCGAGACACGGATGGTCGGGCAGATGCCGGCGGAGAACAGCACGTCACGGCGTGGACGGGACTGGGAGGCGAGAATCAGCGGGATGCTCATGCGCGTTCCACCTGCACACCCTTGGTGTCGACCGCGAGATGCAGCACACGCCAATGGCCGGATGCCAGCTCTTCGGCGGCGATCCGTTCGAGTTCCTCGTGGGCGTCGCCATGGTGCAGCACAAGCACGCATGGGCCAGCGCCGGACACGGTGGAGGCGAAGCCGTGGGAGCGCATCTTCTCGATCAGCGCCCAAGACGGCTCCATCAGCGAGGCGCGGTACGGCTGATGCAGGCGGTCCTGCGTGGCCGCGAACAGCAGTGCATTGGCGTTCTGACGCGAGCCGGAGGCCAGCATCGCGGGGTTCATGGCGGCCGGCAGCAGGCTCACACGGGAGACGTTGTGCACGGCGTCCTTGAACGGAATCTCAGTCGGCAACGCCTGACGGGCCTTTTCGGTGGACAGCTCGTAGTCCGGCACGAACACGGCCGCGGTCAGATCGTCCGCCACGCGGTAATTGATGGTGTGGAAGCCGCTCGCCGCCTGGAATCGGCACGGATCCGACACCTTCCGCGGTCTCCATGTCCCAAGACATGGTCAGGCCGCCGTACACGGCCGGGGCCACGTTGTCCGGATGGCCTTCGATGGCGGCGGCCAGCTCGAACACGGCGTCGCGGTTGAGGTCGTCGTCCTGCGCGAAGGCTGCCGCGGCGGCGATGCCGGCGACGATGGCCTCGGCGGAGGAGCCCATGCCTCGCGCCTGCGGGATGTTGTTGTGCGCCTGCAGGATGAATCCGACGCGTCCCAGGCCGAAGGTCTGGCATGCGCGGCGGAACGTGGAGACCACCAGGTGCGTCTCGTCACGTGGCAGGGTGTCTTCGCCCTCGCCTTCGATCATCACCTGCGCCGCGGTGTTCACCGGGTCGGCGCTCAGCGTGAATTCAAGCTCGTCATGGTAATCCAAAGCCAAACCGACCGTATCGAAGCCGGAGCCAAGATTGGCGCTGGTGGCCGGAACCTTCACACGCACCTTGCGGGTAACTGGAGTCATCTCTCGTCGTCCTTCGTCACATCTTCATTACAAATCAAGCACCGTATACCGTGGCAGTGCCAGAGTCAAATTTCAGGGGGAACCGCACCCGTGCATCGTATTCGGGCCCATGATGGCGGCTTGGCATGGCTTGCATGCCAATCTCATCATGGGCCCGAATCGCATCCGATATCAGTTCAGCACGCGCAGGATCGACGGCTCTCCGCACACGCAATCCAGCTCGCACACGTCCTTGACGGTTTCGCGCAGGGTAAGCTCGTCGGTCATGTGGGTGACCAGACGCAGCTGCTGCAGTTCGCCATCGTAGCCCGGATCCTTCAGCGTCGGCTTCAAATCCTGGTTCACGCCGTTGATGGACACGCCATGGTCGGCGAACTTGGCTGCGATCGCGGCGAGCACGCCCGGATTGTCGTGAATCACGAAGCGGACAGCGAACTCGGCCTTGGAAGCCTCGATCGGAGCCTTCTTCAGATCCTTGTACAGCGGGATGGACGGGCCGGTGCAGCCCTGCGCGATATGGCGGGCTTCAGTCACGACGTCTCCGACGACCGCGGAGGCGGTCGGAGCGCCGCCTGCGCCGCGGCCGTAGAACATGAGGTCGTCCGCGGCTTCGGCCTTGACGAACACGGCGTTGAAGGAACCGTGCACGGAGGCCAGCGGATGGGTGTTGGAGATCAGTGCCGGGTAGACGCGCGCGGACACGCCGGCATCGGTGTTCTCCACGACGGCGAGCAGCTTGATCACCTTGTTTTCCGCGGTGGCGGCGGCGATATCGTCGGCGGTGATCTTGGTGATGCCTTCGACGGAGACGTCGTCGATGGTGACGGAGGTGTGGAAGCCGAGGGTGGCCATGATGGCGGCCTTGTTGGCCGCGTCGTAGCCCTCGATGTCGCCGGTCGGATCGGCTTCGGCGTAGCCCTTGGCCTGTGCGTCCTTGAGCACGTCATCGAAGTCGAGGCCCTTGGTGGTCATCTCGTCGAGGATGTAGTTGGTGGTGCCGTTGACGATGCCGAGCATGCTCGTCACCTTGTCTCCGACGAGGGATTCGCGCAGCGGCTTGAGGAACGGGATGGCGCCGCCCACGGAGGCTTCGAAGTAGATGTCGACGCCCTTGGCTTCGGCGGCCGCGTAGATTTCCGGACCGTACTTGGCCAGCAGCGCCTTGTTGGCGGTGACCACGGAAGCGCCGGATTCGATGGCGGCGAGCACGAACTTGCGTGCCACGCCGGTGCCGCCGATCAGTTCGATGACGATGTCGGAATTGGTGGCCACGCTCATGGTGTCGGTGGTCACGATGGCCTTGTCGATCCACGGGAACGGATCGGTTTCCGCCGGGTCAAGGCAGGCGACGCCGGTCAGTTCGATCGGGCGGCCGATACGTGCGGCAAGCTCGTCCTTCTGCTCGACCAGCAGGCGTGCAGTCTGGGAACCGACGGTACCTGCGCCCAGCAATCCAACGCGAATCGGCGCAACATCTTCCTGTGCCAAGGCATCCTCCCTTGAATGTGAAGTATTGGTGTGACCTTGCTTATTGTACGGTCTCAATATGACGTAAGGCCGCGGAATATCAAGAAAATGGACGGTTTCCGAAGCTTTCCCCGCAAGGAAGCCCGAAAACCGTCCATACCGTGAGACGCAATCGTGGACTATTCGCTGACGTCCCAGCTCAGCAGATCGTCGATCGTCTGCCGGCGGATCATGACGTGTGCGCCGGCCTCGCCGACGCCGACCACGGCGGGAATCAGCGCCTGGTTGTAGTTGCTGGCCATCGTGCGGCCGTACGCGCCGGTGACGGGCACGGCGAGAATGTCCCCGCGCCTGATGTCGGCCGGCAGACGCACCTCGTTGACGACGATGTCGCCCGATTCGCAGTGCATGCCGACCACGCGGCACAGCTTGGTCTGCTTGTTTCCCTTGCGGTTGGCCAGACGCGCGGTGTAGTCGGAGCCGTACAGCGCGGGGCGGATGCTGTCGGACATGCCGCCGTCCACGGATACGTACACGCGTTCCGTCACCGGATTGCCCCCGTCACCGTTGGCTTCACCGTCCGGCTGCACCGGCTTGACGGTGCCCACGCGGTACAGCGTGACGCCCGTCGGGGCCACCGTCCAGCGGCCCGGCTCGAAGGAGATGACGGGGGCCGGCATGCCGAGCGCGCGGTTCACGGTGCTGACCGCGTCGGCGAGCCTGCCGAGCTCCACGTCGATATCCATGGAATCCTCGCCGTCGGTGTAGGCCACGGAATAGCCGCCGCCCAGATCGACCTCCGGCAGGGTGTACGCGTCGGTGGCGTAGAAGGTCTTGCGCAGCAGCATCATGCGCTTGGCCGCCTGAATGAAGGCGTCCGCGTCATGGATGTTGGAGCCGATATGCGAGTGCACGCCGACCAGTTCGAGCACGTCCTGACGGCGGTAGATGTCCTTGAGCACGGCGAGCGCCGGGCCGTCGGCCACCATGGTCATGGCTTCGGCGAGCCTGCGGTCGCCTTCGGAGACCTTCTCGTGGCTCAGATCGTACGGGTATTTGATGTCATATTGGAGCTTGCGTTCCGCGTGGCCGGCATGGGCGGCTTGATCGGCGGCATCCGCAGCGTTCTCGCCCAAGCGCGCGTTCGATCCGGCCGGCGTCACGTCGGTCAGGTCGTCGAGCACGCCGAGTTTGGCGGTATCGGCTCCGGCGGGCAGCAGGGCCACGCCGAACTTCTGGTCCTCGTGGGCGGTGGACACGAATTCGTGGCCGCCGGCGTGGATGCCGGAGGTGACGCGCAGCATGACGCGGGCGCGCTTGCCGAGACGCTTGGCGATGGTGGCGATACGCTCCGGCTCGCCCGGCTCGTCCACGACGATCTTGTTGAAGCCCTGTTCGATGGCGAGTTCGATTTCCGCGTCGGACTTGTTGTTGCCGTGCAGCACGAGGCGGCGGCCTGGGACGCCCGCGGCGAGCGCGATGCGCATCTCACCCATGGTGCAGGTGTCGATGAGCATGCCGGATTCGGTGACGATGCGGCAGATTTCCTTGCTCAGCAGCGCTTTGCCGGCGAAGCTGACGTGGGTGACGGTGTTGTTGAACGCGTGGGACGCGGCATGCACGAATTTCGTGGCGCGGGCGCGCACGTCATTGGTGTCGATGACGTAGAGCGGCGAACCGAATTCGTCGAGCAGGCTTTCGGCGGTGCGGCCGTGGAAGGTGATCTCGCCTTCGTCGTTCACGGCCGAGCCGGCCGGCCAGATTGGGCTTACAGGCATGGTTTGCGTATCTCCCTTTTTCGTGGATTCGCTTCACATCTTGTCCGGAGCGGTGACGCCGAGCAGGTCGAGGCCTTCGGCGATGACCGTCTTGACGGCGTCGTTGAGCTTGAGTCGCGCGGCGGCGCGGGCCGGTTCCGGAGCCTTGGCGATGCGGATGGCGTCGGCCTGTTCCCCGCGGGCCTCCGGATCGGTGAGTTCCATCGGCACGACGCGCTCCACGTTGTACCACTTGTGGTAGGTGGCGGCGAGGTCCTCCAGGTAGTGGGCCACGCGGTGCGGGGCGCGCAGGTCGCCCGCTTCGCGCAGCAGGGCGGGCCACTGGGCGAGCGCGGCGAGCACTTCGCCGTCGGCGGTGGTGTCGAGCAGGCTCACGTCGGCGCCTTCGTAGGTGATGCCGGCGGCGGCCGCGTTGCGGTCCACGTTGCAGGAGCGGGCGTGCGCGTACTGCACGTAGTACACCGGATTCTCGTTGGAATGCGAGGACAGCAGGTTCAGGTCGATGTCCACCGGGGAGTTGTAGTCGGTGCGGGCCAGCGAATAGCGGGAGGCGTCCACGCCGATGGCGTCGGTCAGGTCGTCGATGGTGACGACGTTGCCGGCGCGCTTCGACATGCGCACGGCCTTGCCGTCCTTCATGACGTTGACGAGCTGGCCGATGAGGATCTGCATGTTCTCGCCCGGCTTGTCACCGAAGGCCTCGCACATGGCCATCATGCGGCCGATGTAGCCGTGGTGGTCGGCGCCGAGCATGTAAATCGCCACGTCGGCCGGGTTGGTCTCGCGGTGGCGCTTGTTGCGGTAGTAGGCGATGTCGGCGGCGAAGTACGCGTAGTTGCCGTCGGACTTGATGATCACGCGGTCCTTGTCGTCACCGTGCTTGGTGGATTCGAACCAGGTGGCGCCGTCCTTTTCGTAAATGTCGCCGCGGGCGCGCAGATCGGCGATGGCCTGGTCCACTTCGCCGTCGGAATACAGGCTGTTCTCGTGGAACCACACGTCGAAATTGACGCGGAAGTTCTTCATGGAACGCTGGATTTCGTCGAACATCATCGGCACGGCGCGCTTGCGGAACTCCTCGCGCTGTTCGGAATCGCCTTCGCCGAGCGGGTTGCCGTCCTGGTCGGCGCCGCCGTCGACGCGCGGCAGGCTCAGCACGTCCACGCCGTCCGCGTTGGCTTCGTCGATGACACGCTTGGCGATTTCGTCGATGTACGCGCCCTTGTAGCCGTCGATCGGGGTTTCCTCGCCGTGGGCCGCGGCGACGAGCGACTTGGCGAAGCGGTTGATCTGCTCGCCGTGGTCGTTGAAGTAGTATTCGC
>OAVV01001429.1_pt1 | contig 10353 bp, 7 predicted proteins | sample 1501401 | NCBI WGS metagenome assembly OAVV01 (sample SAMEA2580098, study PRJEB22360) | human gut metagenome | biome: human gut; feature: human-associated habitat; material: faeces | place: Denmark | collected 2008/2010 | reverse complement strand
AATCCCGTAAACTATCCCGTCAGAAAACAAGTATTCGGAATTATTCGGTTGAATATCTGATTTAGAAGAATTGTGATCGTCATTACTGCCGTCATTGCCATTTGTTTTCTTTTCCTCAAAATCAACCGAACCAAATACCTGAACCGTTCCGTTATCAAGCAAAACAGCACATTGATTTTTGTAAGATACAACAGCAGTTGCTCTGTCGGGAATTGACACGCTTTTTGTTTTTTCGGATGTTTTCAGATTAAGTCGATAATTCACGGCAGAATATATTTTTCCGTCAGATACCGAAACATTTTCGGCTGCGGCATTTGAAACATAATCCCTTGAATTATCTGACAGCGAAACAATAAATCCGTCTTCGTTTATAACTCTGTTTATTCCTGCGTTATAAATATTTTTAAATTCACCTGTATCGGCAACATAGGTTGATGACGATTGCGAGAGCTTGTAAATTGAACCGTCACAAAGTCTTGCGTATGACTTTCCGTTATTATTAAAAACCTCGTTTACATTGTCTGAAAAAGTTATTTTCGACTTTTTATCAGATGAAAAGTCCCTACACGCAACATAAGATTTCAGGCTGTCGGTCTTGATATAGTAAATGCGATTATCGGTTGCCGAAAAGGAATCGGTCATAAAATTTTCGTCAACAAAAGTGTTCTGTGAAACATTTCCGTTATCAAGATTAAGAGAATACACTGAATATTTGTTAGTGAAAGCATCGTCAAAAACAAGTGCATAAGTGTAGTTTCCGCTCTGTGACACACTCCTTATCCGACCGCCGACAGAAAAACTGTATGCAGAAAAATTGGGCACAAGCCTTGCTGAAAACACTGTATTTCCCGAAAATGCGCACACAAATCCGCCCTTGCCGTTGCTGTCACTTTTTACAGACGAACAAGCGGCAAGGTCAGTCAGATTGTATTCATCATACGCACGGCTTCTGCACACACCGAGGAGTGTGATAAGCATAACAGCCACAGCAAGGGAAATCAGTCGTTTCATAGCCTGTACCCGATTAAATTAATTTAAAACAAAAGGGCATCCTTTCGGATGCCCACAAAAGTTCTGATTATTCAGCAGCTTCTTCAGACTTAGCAGGTGCCTGCTCGTCTTCAGGAAGAAGTGCACGCATTGAAAGGCTTACACGCTTCTTGTCGAAGTCGATTGCAGTAATCTTAGCTTCAACAACATCGCCAACCTTGAGTACATCAGCGGGCTTTTCAATTCTCTTGTTTGCAATCTGAGAAATATGGATAAGACCGTCAATGCCCGGAATGATGTTTGCAAATGCGCCGAATGTTGTAAGACCAACGATTGTAGCCTTAACAACTGTTCCCTCGGGATAGTTTTTCTTGAGGATTTCCCACGGATTGTCCTCGGCATTCTTGAAGCCGAGAGAAATCTTCTTTGTTTCCTCATTGATATCCTTTATGTAAACATCAACTGTATCGCCTACATTAACAACCTCGCTCGGATGCTTAATGTGTGTCCATGAAAGCTCTGAAATGTGAATCATGCCGAACACGCCGCCGAGGTCAACAAATGCGCCGTAGCTTGTAAGTGACTTAACAACGCCCTTGTAGCGCTTGCCAACTTCGCAGGTTTTCCAGAATTCTTCACGCTGAGCAGCTCTCTGCTCCTTGAGTACGCTGCGGATTGAACCGATAGCTCTTCTGCGTCTGCCGTTCTGTGAAACTTCGATAAGTCTGAAATCAACATCCTGACCTACGAGGTCTTCAAGGCTCTCTTCACGAGTTGCTGTTGCCTGTGATGCAGGGATAAAGATTCTTGAGCCGTTGTAAAGAACGATTACGCCGCCCTTAACTGCCTCAGTAACCTTGCCGGAGAGAACCTCCTGTGACTCTGCCTTTTCTTTGAGCTCTTCCCAACCCTTCTGTGCATCTACTCTGCGCTTTGAAAGCATGATAGTGCCTTCCTGATCATTGGTCTTCATAATAAGAAGCTCAATAACATCGCCTACTTTAACTACATCTTCGGGTCTTGCGTTAGGATCGTTTGAAAGCTCTGAAGCAGGAATAAAGCCTGTCTGCTTTCTGCCGACATCTACCTGAACTTCGTTGGGAGCTATGCTCAGAACTGTGCCCATTACCCTCTCGTTTGTATTAAAGTTTTTGAGGGACTCCTCAAGCATCTCCTCAAAAGATGGTTCCAAATTTGTTTCACCGGATTTTACTTCACTCATTGTATCCAGTACCTCCTTTATTATCCTTGCAGGCGTTGAAGCACCCGCAGTTACGCCGATTGATTCGGCAACCGAAACCTTGTTTAAATCAAGCTCGGCAGCGGTTTCAATGAGAACCGTGTTCTCACACTGTCTTTTGCATATATCAAAAAGCTTTCCCGTGTTGGAGCTGTGCCTGTCGCCGATTACAACCATAAAGTCGGATTCGGCGGCGATTTCTGCCGCCTCAGACTGACGTTCATGCGTAGCATTACATATTGTATCAAATATTTTTGCATTTGTACATAGCTTTTTTATCTTTTTTACACATTTTTTCCATTCTTGTGTGTCAAATGTTGTCTGTGCGACAATTTGCACCTGTTTATTATTCTCTTTTAGAATATTTGGCAATAAATCATCAAGCTCTGCCTCGTTATTAAATGTGTAACAATCACTTGCACAATGACCTATTATACCGCAAACCTCGGGATGATTTTTATTTCCTGCAATCAAAACAACATCATTTTCAGGGTTTGTGTTTGATACAATCTTGTGGATTTTTTTAACAAAAGGACACGTTGCGTCCTCAAAGTTAATTCCTCTTTTTACAAGAGAATCAATAACGCTTTTTTCAACTCCGTGTGAACGGATTACAAGCGTTGTATCGTCAGTAAGCTCGTCAACTGCTTTAACGGGAGTGCATCCTCTTTCCTCAAGTTCGTGAACCATTTCCATATTGTGGATAATAGGTCCGAGGGTTGCAACCTTTATTCCTTTTTCAAGCAGTTCATTTACGATATTGATTGCACGGTTGACGCCAAAGCAGAATCCTGCAGAATCAGCCTTTTTTATACTCAATTAAATCCTGCTCCCTCATTCTTTTGATTTCGTCCATGATCATGGTTGTTGCACCTTTAAGCTCCCGTCTTCCGCTGTCCGGAGTAAGTCCAAGCTTTTCGGGTGTGAGAGGTTTGCCGAAGTGGATAACTCTCTTTGCAAATGTATGCTTTTTGTTGCCTACAATTGTGATGCAGGCAGGTACAACAGGCACCTGCATCTGCTGTGCAACAAGAGCACATCCGCTGCGGGGGCGCATAAGTTCGCCTGTTTTGGAACGACCGCCCTCAATAAAGATTGTCATAATCTCGCCGTCACGGATAAGGTCTTCGCCTGTCTTGATAGCCTTACCGTCACCTGCACCCCTTTCAACGGGGAATGCACCGAGCGCACGGATTAACGCACCGAAGAATTTATTTTTAAAAAGTTCAATTTTTGCCATAAAGAACAGTCTGCGCTTTTTCTGCGACAAACCGAGAAGAACCGGATCTGAATTTGATATATGGTTACTTGCAATAATCATGCCTCCAACAAGCGGAAGCGGCTCTTCAATTATAGTTTTATATCTGTACAAAAGTTTGAAAACAGGCTTGCAGACAGCTTTGCCGACTGCATAAAGTGCCTTTGACTGGCCCATCAGATATTCTCCTTTATAACGGAAATTATTTTTTCAACCGACTGCTCAAAATCAAGCTCTGTTGTGTCAACGGTAATGCAACCCTCGGCAGGCTTGAGCGGAGCTGTTTTGCGGTGAGTATCATTGTAGTCACGGGTTATTACATCGTTTAAAATGTCGTCGTATTTTACATCCATACCCTTTTCAACAAGCTCCTTATATCTTCTTTCGGCTCTTGCCTCGGGGGACGCTGTAAGAAAAATTTTAACCTGTGCATCGGGCAACACAACCGTGCCGATATCTCTGCCGTCCATAATTACATCATGCGTCTTTGCCATATTTCTCTGCAAATCAAGAAGATATGCTCTTACAATCGGTACGGCAGAAATTTTTGACGCCATCATTGATGCCTCCGGAGTTCTGATGAGTCCGGACACATCTTCGTTGTCAAGCAGAACAATCTGCTCGCCCTTTTCATTGAATGTTAGGTCAACTGTGATTTTTGAAAGCAAATTCTTTACCGCATTTTCATCTTCGGGAGCTACGGAATTTCTTGTTGCCGACAGACCGATTGTGCGATAAAGTGCTCCTGTATCAACATAAATACAGTCAAGTGCCTTTGCAACTCTTTTTGCAATTGAGGATTTACCTGCTCCTGCAGGACCGTCCAAAGCGATTGCTATTGACATAAATTACATCCTTTCAATCAAATATATTATGTATAATCAAATCAGATATATGCACTGTTTTCTCCGGCAAGCCGTCCTGTACTCCATGCAATCTGGAGATTAAAACCGCCTGTGTAGGCGTCGCAGTCGATTACTTCACCTGCAAAGTACAGGCCGCTTACAAGCTTGCTTTCCATGGTTTTCGGGTTGATTTCGGAAGTTTTTACACCTCCTGAGGTTATGATTGCCTCCTCAATCGGTCTGAAACCGCTGATTTCAACCGTAAAGCATTTGAGAATTTCACAAAGAGCGTGTCGCTCCTCTTTTGTAATTGAATTACACTTTTTATCAAAGGGAACTCCCCAGCGTTTGAGAACGGGTACTATGATTTTTCTCGGCAAAAGCTTTGAAAATGCGTTTGAAACATCACGGTTTGAATTCTCTTTGAAATCGTTCTGAATACGCCTGTCAAGGTGTTCAAAATCAAGTGCCGGCTTGAGGTCAATTTCCGCAATATAACGGTCGGGCTGAATATCACGGATGTGCGAGCTTGCCGATAAAATCATCGGACCGCTCATTCCGAAATGTGTAAAAAGCATTTCTCCGAAGTCGCTGTAAACAGTCTTTTTACTGTTCTTATCAACTATTCTGAGCGCAACATTTTTGAGGGCAAGTCCCTGCATATCCTTGCATTGTTTATCGCCGGAGGTAAACGGCACGAGCGACGGCTTGAGCGGAACGATTGTGTGTCCTGCCTGTTTTGCAAGTGTATAGCCGTCACCTGTTGAGCCCGTAAGCGGATAGCTTTTACCGCCGCAACAGATAATTACGCTGTCGGCATAGTAGGTGTTTTCTTCGCATTTAACACCTATAACGGCACCGTCCTCAAGAATAAGAGCGTTTGCCGTATCACACACGATTTTACAACCCGATTCAACGGCATAATCATGCATTGTATCAACAACATCAACCGATTTGTAGGATGCGGGGAACACACGATTTCCCCTTTCGGTCTTTGTTTTAAGTCCTTTGGATTCAAAAAATTCGATTGTATCCTCGGGAGTAAATGCATTGATTGCAGAATAGAGAAATCTTCCGTTTACGGGAACATTATTGATAAAAGTCTGCACATCGCAGTTATTGGCAAGGTTACACCTACCTTTGCCCGTTATCATAATTTTCCTGCCGACACGCTTGTTCTTTTCGATTATCGTAACTGATGCACCATAGAGCGCCGCAGTTGCACCCGCCATAAGACCTGCCGCACCTGCTCCGATTACCACAACTTTTTTACTTATCATCATCTTCTATATTACCCATTATTTCTCTGTCACGGTTGGTGTAAACTCCGTCACGATTCCACACAAGTTCAAGTCTGCGGAATGTGTCGGAAACCTCATCCTTCTTTTTAAGCACGGTTGCAACAATAAGAGCGTTGATAAGGCTTAACGGTGCAACGAGCGAGTCTACAATTGACGCCATATCGCTTCTTGCAATAAGCACGGAATCGGCACTCTGAACAAGAGGAGAAACCATACTGTCCGTGATTGCAATTGCGTGAGCGCCTCTTGAACGGGCAAAGTCCATTGCCTCAACCGACATTGAACTGTAACGGGGAAATGAAATACCAATCATAACATCTTTGTCGGTGATTCTGAAAATCTGTTCAAAGGTTTCGGTTTGACTGCCGCTTGTGATAACACGCACATTGTCAAAAATCATTTCAAAATAGTACGCAAGGAAATTTGCGATTGCGGCTGTTGAACGCACACCGAATATGTAAATACGCTCTGCCTTGCAAATTTCATCAACTGCACGGGCAAAATCCTCATGAGATGTTTCTTCAATTGTTCTGCGGATTTTATCGATATCCTGATTAAGAACGCTGTCAAGCACATTGTCGTTGCCGATACGGTTGGAGGTAACTTCAATTCGCTGAACAGATGTGAGCTTGTTGCGAATCATCTCCTGCATTGCTTTTTGAAGCTTAGGGTAGCCGTCATAGCCGAGCTCGGTTGCAAAACGAACAACCGTACTCTCGCTGACTCCAACAGTTTCACCAAGCTTTGATGCGGTCATAAATGCCGCCTTATCGTAATGCTCTTCAATAAAAAGAGCAATCCTTTTTTGTCCCTTTGAGAGGGAATTCATCATTAAATCTATTCTTGTGAGCAAATGAGTAATCATTTTTAATATCTCCCGTTATAAATAGTAAAACAGACACACTGTCTTAACCAATTCATTTTAACACAAGAACTTGCAATTTACAATAAGATATAAATTAAATTATTGTAAATTTTACGAAATTATGAAATATGCGTCGGTTTATGTTGCAATAATAAATGTTGTATGGTAAAATTGTTTAACAGAAAGCAAATGACGGAGTTGATAAAAATGATAGCAGTTATTGATTACGGCGCAGGCAATATCCGCAGTGTTTACAAAGCGTTAAAGCATATCGGCTGTGAATGTGTGATTACAAGAGATAAAGACGAAATTATGAATGCAGACGGTGCTGTTTTGCCGGGTGTCGGTTCGTTTGGCGATACAATGGACACAATGAATTCATACGGCATTAAAGACACGGTTATCGAGTACATAAACAGTGAAAAACCGTTTTTAGGCATTTGTCTTGGGCTTCAGCTCCTCTTTCCCGAAAGTGAAGAAAGTCCGAATGTAAAAGGTCTTTCGGTTTTTGACGGTACAATCACAAAGATTCCGTCAGGCGAAGGCTTAAAGATTCCGCACATCGGTTGGAACAGCCTTAAAATCAATGAAAAGAGCAGACTTTTCAAAGGCATAGAACAGAATGCATACGTTTATTTTGTTCACTCATATTTTTTGAACGCAAGCGACAGGAGCATTGTTTCAGCTCAGACGGAATACGGTGTTACGATTGACGCCGCTGTTGAAAAAGGCAATGTTTTTGCAACTCAGTTTCACCCCGAAAAAAGCGGCAAAACGGGACTTAAAATTCTCAGAAATTTTGCTGACATTGTAAAAGGCAGGGAGGAATAAATATGTACGCAAAAAGAATAATTCCATGTCTTGATGTAAAAAACGGCAGAGTTGTAAAAGGTATGAGTTTTGTAAATCTTGTTGACGCAGGCGATCCCGTTGAATCTGCAATGCAGTATGACAAACAGGGTGCTGACGAACTTGTATTTCTCGACATTACCGCATCAAGCGATTCAAGAAACATCACCATTGACATGGTTGAAAAGGTTGCAAATTCAATTTTCATTCCGTTCACGGTCGGCGGCGGTATCAGAAGCGTTGAAGATTTCAATGTTCTGCTCAGAGCCGGTGCAGACAAGGTGTCCGTAAATTCAGCCGCTGTTCATCGTCCCGAACTCATCAGCGAAGCGGCATATAAATTCGGCAGTCAGTGCGTTGTCGCCGCTATAGATGCCAAAAGAAACGGCGACAGCTGGGAAGTTTATGTGAACGGCGGAAGAACTCCTGTCGGTATGGATGCAATTGAATGGGCTGTAAAATGCGAAAAACTCGGTGCGGGAGAAATTCTCCTTACAAGCATGGACGAGGACGGTCAGAAAAAAGGCTATGACATTGCACTTACAAGGGCAGTTTCCGAAAAGGTGAACATTCCCGTAATTGCAAGCGGCGGTGCGGGCGCCCTTGAGCATTTTTATGATGCTTTTACAGAAGGCAAGGCTGACGCAGTTCTTGCGGCATCACTTTTTCACTTTGGTGAAATTCCGATTCCCAAACTTAAAAAATATCTCAACGAAAAAGGAATTCCCGTAAGGCTTTAATTTACATACAAGGTTTATACAAAAGGCGGTTATGCAGAATATGCACAACCGCCTTAAAAGTTTTTAAGATTAAATTTTATCGTTTAAACAAGCTTAACTACGATTTTCTGAATCAATGTTGCATCTGTAATCTCAATAATGCCGTTACCGTTTACATCGGCAATCTTCATTGTTTCTGCGTCAAAATCTTCAAGCTTTACGATGTATTTCTGAACAAGTGTTGCATCAGCAACAGTTACACTGCCGTCACGGTTAACATCGCCTTTGAGAGTTTCAACCGATGAAGAAGAACCTACGACGAATGTCTTTGTTGACTCTGCCTTGTTGCCGTTTGCATCAACTGCAACCACACCGATTGAATATGTGCCGTCAGCCGACGGAGTCCATACACATGAATCTGTGTTTGAGTTCTGAACTGTTTCACCGTTAACTGTGAATGAATAAGTTACATCACCTGTAGCGTGATAGCTTTCTGCCAAAAGTGTGATAGGTGTGCCTGCACTCTGTCCTGAATTGAGGTTTGCACCGAAGTTAACTTCAAACGGAGCTTCGTTTACTTCTGTGTCGGGAAGAAGCGCACCGATTCTTGCAAGCGGAACTGTGATATTGTCGATATCTTCTTTCTCGTGTGAGGTTGAAGGATCGTAGCTGTACTCAAGATTTGCCTGATCAAGCATTGAGGGATCATGCGGAAGTGTATCCATACCCGATGTGCCGTATGTGAGAATCTGCATTGCACCGATACCCTGTGTTTCAATGTAGCTGCGGTCAATACCTAAAGTATTGAGTGGAACTGCAATTTCGTAAACATAGCCGTATGAGTTCTTGTAACCTTCATCGAAGAAGTCAACCCAGTTTGAGTTCATATCGAGGTTATCTCCTGATACTCTTGAACCCTTTGGAGCGTTGATACCGAAGAGTGATGTGCTCTTTGTTCCGTTAGCGTATTTGATTTTAAATCCGTTTTTATTGTCCTGAGCCTGAAAGCTTGTTACACCGATTGGAATTCTTGTGTCATAGTTAAACATATATGTTCCGTCAGTGTCTTGAGTATCCGCCTTAAAGATTGAAGCGCCGCCGTTTGAGTTGTTGGAGTCAAAGGCAACAAGTGTGTCTATATGAGTTGTAAAGCCTGTGCCTCCGTCTTTTGCAGTGCCGTTTGTGCAACCCCATACGAACGGATTGGTATACACAGAACCGTCCTTGTTTGTACCTACTGCCTTGCCTGTTGCCTGCTTTGCAGGGTCAATTGACAGAGCAAGATACATAGGAATACTGTTTCTCCAAGGACGAGCCTCATTTGATGCGGCAAAGTTGTCCTCGGGAGAAGTTATGTATGTTGTGTTAGCCAGTTCAAGCAGGAAATAAAGATTATCGTCGTCCCATGCACTGTAGAGAGCATAAGCATCCCACGGCTGTTCATGCATTGAAGAAGGCATATAAACTCGGGGATCATCGTTTGCAACACCCTGAGCAATAATCATTGAGCTGTCCCAGTCGCTTAAATCACCGTCAACAGAGATTGTCTTATGCTTGCCGAGCTGCATTTCAGGGTTTGTGCCATAATAGCCGCTCTCAGGCTCTGTTGTGTGGCCGTCTGATTTAGCGGAGAAAGTTGTCTTTGACGCTGTAAAAGTCTTTTTGAAGGTATATGTCTGCTCCGTTTCAACCCCGTCTGCACCTGTTGCATAAAGTGTAAGCGTAACTTTTGAATTGCCGATTTTGCCCTCGCCGACTTTTACCGAATCACCGTTTGCAAACTCTTTCTTAGCTGAACCGTCAACTGAGTAATAGCCCTTGTCGGCATTCTTTAACGCAAGCTTTACATCAAGTGATTCTGTTGAAAAAGACGTATTGTTTGCTGTAAGTGTGTAACCGTAAGCGTGATCATCAGGCTTGCCGTAATCAATCCACTGCTTTTCGGCTGTGAGCATTTTACATTCGCCGGCTTTGAGTGAAAGACCTGCTGCCTCAGGATACTGCTCCTTGCCATTGCCTTTTTCAAGACCGTTGTTGAAGATGATTTTTTCCGATTTAAAAGAAGACGCAAAGCTTGCCTTATAAAGACCGCTGTCCTCTTTTGTCATAAGCTCTCCCGGCCATTCGGCATTTTCCTTTGTGCCGTATGCGTAAACATAAACATCCTTCCATCCGTACTTTGAGTTGTCAAAGTACACCTCTGAACCTGACGATGTTGCTGCCGAAACACCACCTGCCGACACGACAAGCGCTGAAAGCACCATGAGTGCGGCAAGAATAATGCTC
>OAVV01001403.1_pt1 | contig 10533 bp, 9 predicted proteins | sample 1501401 | NCBI WGS metagenome assembly OAVV01 (sample SAMEA2580098, study PRJEB22360) | human gut metagenome | biome: human gut; feature: human-associated habitat; material: faeces | place: Denmark | collected 2008/2010 | reverse complement strand
CGATATGTTAGTTTCCTTGTAATTTTCAGCGACATAAACTTCGGTGAGGTTCAATGCTTCTGCAATTTGCGACAGCGGAACAGAAAATTCAACAGACATAAATCATCGTCCTATCCTAAATATTTATTACCTTTCACAAATCAGAGCAACCGCTCTGCCGCCTAACAGGCAGATGTATGCTCTCAGGCTATATACTTATTGCTATTATACACCATAACGCAGTTTTGATAAAGTCTTTTTGTGAATTATTTTTCAATTTTTAATAAAATTTTCTCATTTTTCTGTTACTGTTTTAACAATGTCTGCTTTTAATTCTTTATCGGAACTAATATAACAAATACTCAAATAGCCGTTGTTTTTACCCTTAAAATTATTGAATATGGATAAAGATGTCACGGAAAGGTTGTTATTATTATTCTTCAACAGAACAATGTGTTCTTTAACTTTTTTCAGTGCGTTTTTATCTTTTGAAAAAAGTTGCAAAGTTTTTGTATCCGAAAGGGCAGTATAGGTCAAAGGTGAAATTGCGGTTTCTTTTGAAATATAATCAATATCGGTTTTGAGAGTTTTTTCTCTGAGATTTGAGTCGATAAGATACAATTCAAGCTTTGAAAGCGTCAGCGCAGGGATATAGGCTTTCTTTGCCGATATTACGGCTTTTTCAAGGCTGTCAGCCTCAACCGAAACACCTTGCACATCCTTGCTGTTCTCGAGCAGATAGAAATTATACACGGCTTTGCCCGATTTGTTTTCTGCAGTAATCGTCTGAACAAGCGAAGAAGTATCAATTCGGTTTGAATTTGAGCAGCCGCCTAAAATCAGAACAATTGCCATAATCGGCAGTAAAAATAATTTTTTATTCATAAAGCTTTCTCCGATATACAAAAAGATAGATTATAGGAATCAGAAGTGCGGAAATAAAATTGAGTACAGTCAGAAAAATATTGTTCAGTAATAATTCTTTTACAGCATTATATCTATCTGCACAAACAAACAAAACAAACATTATAAGCGCAATTATAGAAACAAAAACAAGCGTTCTTTTTGAAGATGTATTTACAATGCAGTTTGAAACGCTGATGAGGACAGCCGTTACAAAAACAAAAATACAGGCAGTTACTGCGGCAAGGTAAAAGCTGTCAAAGCCTTTCATATCACCAAAATATGCGGTTTTTGACAATAGCTGAACAGAAAACGGTTGCTGTGCAGAATATGCACCGATAACAAAATCGGTAAAAAACAAAGTCAGCATTAATGTGCCGAATATAATAAGAGTTGTAATTACAGGTTGTTTTATTGACAGATTTTTGGTGCTTGTGGAATTGAATCCAAAAATAACAGGCAGAAATGCAAAGATTAAACAGTCTGCAACATTGCTCCGAATATTTGAAAAATCGGGTGTAACAAAGGTGCTGTTCGGTGCATATTCAAAAGATTTTATATTTCCGAAAAATATCACGGCAAAAGCAATTATGAGAAACGCAAACACAAAAATGCTGACTCTTGAAAGCGGATTTATCCCCTTTGACGCACCGTAAACACAAATGCAAAGTATCAAAAAGGCAATCACCTTTGTGTCGACATCGGGATTAACTCCCGAAACAAACATATCGCAGAATCTAATCAGAAAAGAAACGGTTATCACGGTGAAATACATACAATAATATGAAGGAACAAAGAAAAAGCCCGTTTGCGATGTGTTTTTTGCAAAGGCTGAAAAATCAAGTCTTGTTCTGTGCTTTATCGAATAAAAAGGAACAAAGCACAACAGCGTGAAAAATATTCCGAATCCGATTGACGCAAGACTTGAAAAAATATTGTCGCTCTGCAAAAAGCTCCGCCCCATTAACAATATCGGAAGCACAGAACATACAAACAGCGAAAGCATAAGTCTTTTTGATGGAAAAGTTACATTTGATTGCATTACATCTCCTCCGTTTCGGGGAATTTCTGAACCTTGATTGTGTGCTTTGAAAGTCTTTTCCAATCTGCTCTTACAAAGACATCACGCATACTCCGCCACGAGAACGGTGCAAGCGATGACATATACGGCACGCCGATTGATGTTTTGGAACACATATTGACAAGCACTCCGCAGGTGAGCAGAACTATTCCCCACAAGCCGAACATTCCGCCTGCGATAACGCAGAAAAATCTCAACACCATAATAGGCGGATAGAGTGCGAATGTGACATAACTGCAAATTGCCGCAGTTGCAACAACCATAAGAGTTGACGAGCTGATTATGCCTGCGCTGCACCGTTCTAAGCGCTCCGCCAATGCTGACAGCGTGTCCGAGCGGCTTTGGAATACGCAGTCCGGCCTCTCTCATGACTTCATAGATAAAGGTTATGAGAATAACTTCAAGTGTTACGGGTAAGGGTGTTTGCGACAAAGAATCGGATGTTTTCACGAGCAATCCGGTCGGAAAATATTCGGGATGAAACTGTGCAAAAGCCGTGTATATTCCCGGCAAAAATACGGCTATGAGGAACGAAATATACTTTAAAATCCGTATAAATGCCGCATAATACGGGCGGTTTGAATAATCATCAACGCTTTGAAATTCTTCTGCAAAAAGGTGCGGAATGATTATCACCGACGGTGTTCCGTCAATCAGAATTGCCACTCTGCCCTCCGACAGCTTTCCGCAGACCGTATCCGGTCTTTCGGAAATCCCGACACCCGAAAAAAGTGATTTTGAATTGTTGTCTTCAAGATAACTGCTTAAATATCCCGACGCAAGAATCATTTTCAGATTGCAGTTTTCAAGCCGTTCTCTGATTGCTTTAAGAATTTGCTTTGACACGCTGTTTTGAAGATAACAAATCATCATCTGCGTGTTTGAACTGTATCCGCTTGTTATGGTTTCAAAAACAAGGTCGGGACTTTTGATTCTTCGTCTTATTAAAGTCATATTGATTCTCAGCGGTTCTGTAAAACCTTCTCTGCAGCCTCTCTGCACTACCTCACTTTCGGGTTCCGAAACACTTCTGAATGAAAAGCCCTGTGCTCCGATTGCAAGCATACGACTGCAACCGTCAACAACAAGCAGGGCAAAACCTGATGTTGAAAAGCTGATTGCCTCGTCAATTGTCGTGAACTCGACAATTTCACTTGATGTCAGCACGGTATTTTTTATAAGGTCAAAAACCTTATCGGGGGATTGGCAGTCAAAATAATAATCGAGCAGAGGATTGATTACCGACAATGCAAGCGTGTCCTTTCCGCACATTCCCTCAATTGTGATTATTGCGGATTTTATACTGCATTGTCCCTTTAGATTCATTTCACGAACCGTAAAGTCTGCCGAATTTTTGAACATTTTCTTCAGAGTTGAAATATTTTCTTTTAATGAATTATACATTTAATCACCGTCTTAATATATCTGCTTTTTATTTTGCGGTATATCGGCTCAAATTATGCAAATATTAGTAACGGTGATGTTATGTTAATTTCAATAATCAGAACAATTTTGCTCTATGCCTTTGTCATTCTGGCAGTCAGGTTAATGGGAAAGCGACAGATGAGCGATATGCAGCCGAGCGAGCTTGTAATCACAATGATAGTGTCGGATATTGCATCAATTCCTATGCAGAACACATCTCAACCGCTGTTGAGCGGAGTTATTCCCGTTGCAATTCTCGTTGCACTTGAAATTACCGCAAGCATTATTATGATGAAGTGGAGCGGTTTCAGAAGTCTTGTGTGCGGAAAACCCGTTATAGTAATTAAAGACGGAAGGATTCTGCAATCGGCTATGAAAAAGCTGCGGCTTACTACAGAAGATTTGAGCGTCAGATTAAGACAACAGGGTATTTTTTCAATCGAAGATGTTCAATACTGCATTGTTGAAACAAACGGTGAGGTGAGCGTTCTTGAAAAGCCTGAGAAGAGAAAGCCTTCTGCCGAGGATTTCGGGTTAAAAATTAAGGACAATAAAATTGAAACCGTAGTTGTCAGCAACGGAAAAATTCTTGAAAATTCGCTTAATTTATGTGAAAAAGAAAAGGGCTATGTTAAAAATATTCTGCAAAAGAAAAATATTAAGCAGAGCAATGTTTTTCTGATGACTCTTGACGCACTCGGAAATTACAACATTATAAAGAAGGAATAACAATATGAAAAGAATTTACATTGCACTTTCACTTGTTCTGGCGGCACTATGCTTTGCATCTGTTGAAACAGGATTTATTTCGGGCAAAACTGATTCATTCATTGCAAAAATTGAATGTGCCGACAGACTGATGAGCAGACTTGAATTTGAAGATGCGCTCAAAATATGTGAAGAAACAGAGAAAGAATGGTATGACAACGCAAAATTGATTGACACCATGCTCATTCACGATTATGTTGACAATATCGGATTAAGCATTTCGAGAATGACCGCATTTGCACAAAAACAGAACCGTGATATGTACTTTGCCGAAAGCGTTCAGGCAAAAAAAGAACTCGCCTCCATTAAAGAAAGCGAGTTTCCGTTAGTTGAAAATATTTTGTGATTCTTACACAGAATTATTCTTTTTAATTTTGGAATTGATAAATTCGACCAGTCGGAATATGAGGAAAACGGCGGCATTGACTATTACAACGCTTGCACCTGTCGGGGTATCGCATGAATATGACACGCACATACCGACAAAGAAACAACAAAGTGAAAGCACACCCGAACAGAGAATTACCGACTTGAATTTTTTGCAAACTCTCATGGAAGAAAGCGCAGGGAAAATTATAAGTGCGGAAATTAGCAGAGTACCCATAATTCTCATACCGATTACAATTGTGAGAGCCGTAAGGAGTGCGATTACCGTGTTATAAACGCCTGTTTTAAGACCGGTTGCCCTTGAAAATGTTTCGTCAAAGGTTACGGCAAAAATCTTGTTGTAGAACAAGATGAATATTACGATTACAACAAGTGCAAGGATTCCGCACATAATTGCGTCGGCTGTTGTAGTGGCAAGAATACTGCCGAAAAGGTATGAGTTGAGGTCGGTATTTACGCCCGATACACTGACAAATACAACACCTATTGCAAGCGCCGTACTTGAAATTATTGCGATTGCCGCATCACCGTTGATTTTACTGTTCTCGGAAAGTCTTAAAAGCAGGAATGCCGCAATAATGATTACAGGAACAGCAACTTCAAGCGGTGCAAGATTTAGTGCCGCCGCAACTGCAAGCGCACCGAAGCCCACATGAGATAATCCGTCACCGATCATTGAATACCGTTTGAGAACAAGCGTAACACCGAGCAGTGCCGCACACAAGGAAACAAGCGTGCCGACAATGAATGCTCTGACTATAAAATTGTATGAAAACATTTCAAAAATCATATCAAACATTTTTAGCACCTCCGTGAACTCTGTGCTGACATTCATCGCACGGGCAATCGCTGAGAATAAAGCGTTTGCCGGCATCCGAATGCAGATACTGATGTGCCGTACCGTAGAAATACCAATTCTTTGCAAGGTGCAGAATTTTTGAGGCATTGCTCACGGCTGAATTCACATCGTGAGAAACCATAATAATTGTGATTCCGCTTTCATTCAACTTTTTGATGAGAGCGTACATATCAGCCATTGCCATCGGATCAAGTCCCGTTACAGGCTCGTCAAGAATAATCAGTTTGTGAGTTGCACACAATGCTCGGGCGAGCATAACACGCTGTCGCTGACCGCCCGAAAGCTCTCTGAAACATTTTTTGCGTAAATCATAAATGCCCGTGAGCTTCATATTCTCGGCGGCAGTTTTTTTCTGCTCCTTTGAATAGAAAAAGGTGTGTTTTTTATTAAGGCAGCCCGAAAGCACCACCTCTTGCACCGACGCAGGAAAGTCACGCTGAATATCGCTTGACTGCGGAAGGTAGCCGATTTCATTCTGTTTTAGTCCGTCACTATAGGTAATCGAACCGCTCAATGGCTTTAAAAGTCCGAGAAGTGCTTTCATGAGAGTAGTTTTGCCCGAACCGTTTTCACCGACTATGCAGATATAATCCTTTTCTTTTATATCAATCGAAATATCATTGACAACGGTTTTGCCTTCATAACCGAGCGAGGCATTTTCAATTTTAATAAGCGACATCAGTATAACGCCTCCTTTAATGCTTCAAGATTTTGTTCCATAACAGAAATATAAGTTGCGCCGTTTTCAAAATCATCCTTTGTGACATTGTGACATGAAGAAAACTGCATCGTCTTTGCAGAAGAATCTTCAGAGATAATCCGAGCAATTTTGCCGCTTGAAAGCTCAAGATAGAATACAACGGGTATATCGTGTTCTCTTGTAAAATCAATCAGATGAGAAACAACGGCCGTACTCGGCTCGGTTTCATGACTGCAACCCGGGAATGCACATTCATATCCAAGGTTGTAGTCGCTTACAAAATACAGAAACGGAAATCTGTCGCCAAAAACAAGCGTATCACGCTTTTTGTTATTTGCAACTTCGGTAAATTTCTTATCAAGGCTGTCAAGCTGTGAAATGTAATTTGTTTTTCTGTCATTGTAATATTTAGAATTTTTACTGTCAACTGACATTAACTCATCTGCGATTGAGGCAGACATACGCTCCGCATTTCTGATTGAAGTCCAGACATGCTCGTCATACTCCTCCCCTTCTTCGTGATCGTGACCTTCGTCATCATCCATATCTTCATGACTGTCGTGTTCATGGTCATGATCCATAGACTGTTCAAGTCTGAGAGGAACATACTCCATCATCTTCATCACTTTTACATCTTTGTTTTCAATTGACGAAAGAACTCCGTCAACCCATTCGTCGCTTTCACCACCGTTGTAGATGAAAATATCGCAATTTTCAATTGCTGTAATATCTGACGGTTTGGGTTCATAACTGTGCGGATCGCTTCCGGGCGAAAGCAACAGGCGAATATCAACTTTATCGCCTGCAAGTTGTCTTACAAAATCATAGTAAGGAAAAATCGTTGTTACAACGCTGATTTTACCGTCAGACTTCCTGACATCTTCAGTTCTGTCACAAGCGGAAATTAATAACAAGCCGCAAATTATCACGGCAGAAAGAAAAATTGAAACAAGTTTTTTCATATATCACTCCAAATAACGCTTAAAAAGTCATAATACACAAAAGGGATTGCATAAAACATCTTTATGCAACCCCTTTATAATTATTTGCAGAATCGGATAAATTTATCCGAAAGCTGTTTTATGCAGCTTTAGCGGCAAGCTTCTTTGCCTTTTTATGACGCTGCCACATAACCCAAAGCGGACCTGCGATACAGATTGAAGAATAACAACCTGATATAATACCGATAATCATCGGAAGAGCAAAGCCCTGAACAGATGTGATATTGAACGCACAGGCAACAACATAAACAACAAGAATAGCCGAAAGTGTTGTTACAGAAGTCATAATTGTTCTCTTAATACACTTTGTGCAGCTGAGGTTGAATATCTTGCCAACATCTGTTTTGCTTCCGACAAGCTTCTTTTCCTCACGAACACGGTCATAGATAACAATTGTATCGTTAAGCGAATAACCGAGAATCATAAGAACAACTGCGATGAAGCTTGCGTCAATCGGCATCTGGAAGATTACATACATAAAGTAAATCATTGCAACATCGTGGAAGAGGGCTACGAGAGCCATAACACCTGCCGAAAGACCGCCGATTTTCTTAAATCTGATTGTTACATAAAGAACCATAAGCACGGCTGCAATTGCAACAGCAGTAAGACACTTGAGAAGGAAGCTGAAACCCATTGAAGCATCAACTGAATTTGATTCAAGACATTTGAAGTTATTGTCCGGATACTTCTTCTGAAGGTCTGATTCAAGGTTCTTCTGAATATCGGTTTTGATTGAATCGTTACCCGAGAACTGAACTGTTACCGTTGTGCCGCTGTCTCCCATAAGATCCTGAGCATATGTAGTAGTGATTCTGTCCTCTGTTGTTTCAACCTGAATAAAATCAGTAAGTTCAGACTGATTGATTTCACCGCTGTAGCTGAATTTAAGTGTGGCACCGCCAGAGAACTGAATGTCAAGCTGTGTACCAAAAATAAAGTTACATACGATACCGATAATAATAATTGCAAGAGAAATTCCGAAGAAAATCTTTTTGTGACCTACAAAGTCAATAATCTTGTGGCCTCTGTTATACTTTTCGGCAAATTCCCCATCTGTAAGGGGGGCATTTGAAACTGCCTTTGTCTGAGTTTTATCAGTCATTCTTAGCACCTCCAAACAACCATTTTTTACGCAGGAACTTAAAGCCTGCAACACTTCTGAGCATAATTCTTGTACAGAATACACCCATGATAAAGTTAGCGATTACGCCTACAAGAAGTGTGTAACCGAATGAGTAGATAGTACCTGTTGTAGACTCACCGAAGATGATTGAGAGAATATTTGCAGGACCAAATACAAGCATAAGGATAATTGATACGATAATAACGGTCATATTACCGTCAACGATAGCGGAAAGTGAATTCTTTGTACCCCTTTCAAGAGCACCATCAAGAGTTCTTCCTGCTTTAAGTTCTTCCTTGATACGCTCGGCAGTAATAACATTACAGTCAACGCCCATACCGATTGAAAGGATAAGACCCGCAATACCGGGGAGCGTCATTGTGAACGACGAGAATACGGGGAAGTAACCCGAAACTGCGGCAATTGCAAGACCCATCTGACCGAGAAGTGAGATAACTGCAACAAAACCCGGCAAACGGTAGAAAAGAATCATAATGATTGCAATAATGATAAATGCGATAACACCCGCATATGCCATTGCAACAAGTGAGTTCTCACCGAGGGTTGCGCTGATTGTGCCGTAGTTTGATGTTTCAAGCTGGAACGGAAGAGCACCTGCATTAATTTTTGATGCAAGGTCCTGAGCCTCTTTAGCTGTGAAACTGCCCGAAATAACAGCATTGCCGTCAGTAATTTCAGCATCAACCTTAGGAGCTGAAAGCATAATATCATCCATCCAGATTGAAACCTGCTGGTTGAGATATTCTTTGGTGATGTTAGCGAAAAGCTCTTTACCGTTCTTGTCACCGCTGCTCTTCAGCTTAAGCTGAACTACATAGGAATTTTTACCTGTGGTCTTGTCTGTTGTCATACCTGCTGTTGCACTTTCAACATAAGAACCGTCCATAAGGATTGTCTTAGCTGTGTCGCCCGAAGGAGTTTTGTAAACATACTCGCCGTTTGAATCAACATCTGTTGTTTCATGACCGTCTCCAGGACGGAAAGTAAGCTGTGCCGTTGAAGAAATCTCTTCGATTGCCTCAATTGCGTTCTGGTTGGAATCTTCCTTCCATGGGAAACGAACAATGATTCTGTCGCTTTTTGCATCCGCATAAAGCTCATAATCTGTGATACCCTGAGATACCATTCTTAATTCAATGATTGACTTTGCAGACTCAAGCTGCTCGTCAGTTGCGTCAACATCTCCTGCCGGTTTGAATGTTGCTTCAACACCGCCACGGATGTCAATTCCCCATCGTATATCGCTGATGCCCTTTAATACTGTTGTTTTGTTATCGCCGGTGTAGTAGGAAATACCAAAAATCGCAGTAAACGAAAAGGCAAGTATCAGCAAAGCTACGACAAAGAATACAGGCTTTGGAACTCTTTTCATGCCTTTGAAACCTCCGTTAAATAATTGGCTGTGATTTTATTTTGCTCAAAAGTCAAAATAACTCTGTCACGAACATCCAATCACAGACCGTAACAGAGTTATTATAGAATTTTTTCAGGAAAATGTCAATGGATACGGAAATATTTAATAAAAAAAGAATTGAATTTATCAAAAAATACATTCTAATGTCATAAACTGCATACAAAATTCTTCCAAAATCCAACCGACAAACCAAATTTTCAAATAATGATTACTTGTTCAGAATCTTTTCGCAAGCTGCAAGCCTTGCACAGATACAAAAAACATCCATAGCAACTTCAAGCTCGTGGTTCGGAGGGAAGGTCGGTGCAATTCTGATGTTGGAATCCTTCGGATCAATTCCGAGCGGATATGTTGCACCTGCACCTGTAAGAACAACTCCTGCCTCCTTACAGAGAGCGACGGTCCTCTTTGCCGTGCCTTCAAAAACATCAACGCTTACAAAGTAACCGCCGTGCGGCTTTTTCCATGATGCGATATCAGCAGGCGCAAGTTCTTTGTCGAGAGTATCAAGAACAATCTCGAATTTTGGTTTAAGGACAGACTTGTGCTTTTCCATATGTTTAAGCACGCCGTCATAGTCCTTGAAGAATCTTACATGACGGAGCATATTAAGCTTATCATAGCTGATGATTTCGTAGTTATATTTTTCACGGAGAACCTTGAGGTTGTTCTCAGATGCAGCCATTGCGGCTACGCCTGCACCGGGGAAAGTAATCTTTGATGTTGAGCAGAAAAGAATCGGGAGGTCTTCATTACCTGTCTTTTTGCATTCATCCATAATGTTGAGCAAAACATCAGGTGTGTCGCTGATTTCATGGATGCAGTAGGCATTATCCCACATAATTCTGAAATCCTTAGCGGCAGGCTTT
>OAVV01001395.1_pt1 | contig 10615 bp, 8 predicted proteins | sample 1501401 | NCBI WGS metagenome assembly OAVV01 (sample SAMEA2580098, study PRJEB22360) | human gut metagenome | biome: human gut; feature: human-associated habitat; material: faeces | place: Denmark | collected 2008/2010 | reverse complement strand
ACCTCGAAATGAAGGCGCCGGGGGGCACCAGCCATTCGCCGGCCGCCAGCGGCAGGCAGACGAGCGCCGAGAGCAGCAGGGGCGAGAGGAAACTGCGCCAGAAGGCGCCCCACCCCGTGCGCAGCGTCAGGCAGAACAGCGCGTGATAGCACTGGATGAAGTTGATTGCGAACGAGATGCAGATGCACCACGCCACGGCTTGGGTCGTGCCGAAGGCGAAGATGCCGGTGCAGATGGCCGCCGTGTTGAGCGCTGCCGAGAAGAGGCCGCAGAAGAAGAGCATCCGCGTGGCGTTGGCCGCTTGGAAAATCGAGCCTGAGGTGGACATGACGATTTGGATGCCCACCGAGAGCGCCAGAATCCGGAATACCGGGACCGAAGGCTGCCATTGGTCGCCGAAGATGATGAGGACCAGCTCCTGCGCCGTGAACCACAGCACCACCGAGAGGGGCAGGCCGATCAGCGCCAGCAGGCGGACGACTTTGCGGTACGAGTCGGCCAGTTTGCGCAGGTCGTTCTGCATCTCCGAGAAGATCGGGTGCATGACGGGCGATACGACGTAGGCGATATTTTGCAGCGGCAGCATCATCAGGCGGTACGATTTGTCGTAGTACCCCAGCTGCGAAAGGCTCATGTAACGGCCCATCAGCAGCTTGTCGAGGTTGCGGCTGAAGTAGTTGAGCAGCTGGAACGAAAACTGGTAGGCCGAGAACGAGAACACCTTGCCGACGGCCGCCTTTCCGGGTTTGAGGTGCACCGAAAGCGGATTCTGGCGGTAGTTTATCACGAAGAGCATCAGGCTCGAAAAGACCGGATTGATCGTCAGCGCGTAAATCCCCGCCCCGGCATAGGCGGGGGCGATGGGCGCCCCGCAAGAATCTCGCCGCGCCGCCGACGACCTGCACCGAGAGCGATCGCACGGCAGCGAATCTGAATCGCTTCTCTTTGAGTATGAGTCCGTTGGGGACGATATTCGCCGCGGCGAAAAAGAGGTTTGCGGAGAGTATGCGCAGGATGTTGCGCAGTTCGGCCGAATCGTCGTAAAACGAGGCGATCAGCCCCGATGCGGCGAAGAAGAGCAGCGCCATGAAGGCTCCGGACCACAACGTGAGCGAGAAGATGCCGCCCAGATCGCGTTTGTCGAGATTCTTGTGCTGGATGACCGCCGGGCCGATGCCCAGATCGCTGAAGATGGCGAAGAAGGCGATGACCACGGTGGCGATGTTCACCACGCCGAACTCTTCGGGGGTGAACAGGCGCGCCAGCACGCCCGACACCACGAGCGTCACCACGATGCCGGCGTATTTCGCGATCGAGGTGTAGAAGACGCCCGAAGCCAGCTGACGCCCTACCGTATGGGGTTGTTTATTGTCGTTTTCCGTCATAAAGTCGTTCGTAAAGCCCGCCGTACATTGCGGCGATGCGTCCGATGCCGAAGTGTTCCTGCGCATAGGCGCGGTTGCGGGCGCCTTGGTCCGTCGCCGAGAGGCGCGCGGCCCGTTCCAGCGCGATGTCCACCGACCGCGGGTCGGCGGGATCGAATGCCGGGTTGCCCGTCTCGGCGAGCAGGCCGCCGATGTTGCCGCTGTCGGGACCCGTTACCACACGCCCGAAGCTCAGCGCCAGCGGGACGTTGCCCGAATTGAGGATGTCCGTCCGCTGGATGAAAACCACGTCGGCGGCGGCGAGATAGCAGGGCAGCTGTTCGTCGGGGATCAGCGGTTCGGGCGAGGTGATGCGGCTGTCGAAGAAACCTTCGGCGGTATGTGCCGCGGCGTAAAGCAGGCGTCCGGCGAGCCGTTTCAGCCCTTTGAACCGCGATCCGCGCCGGGTGTAGGGCCACAGGCGCGGCGCGAGCAGGAATTTGGCCGGATAGTGCAGCCTGCGGAATGCGCCCCATACCAGCCTGCGCTCCTCCGCGTGGCGGAACGCCCCGAAGGCCAGCACCACCAGCCGGTCGGCCGGGATGCCGAGCGCGCGGCGGCCTGCGTCGCGCGTAATGTCCATGTCGTACAGCCCTTCGTAGATGTGGTGCGGGATCACGACCTGCAGCTGCTCCGAATCCGGATGCGCCGCCGTGAACTCCCGGAGGCTGCAGTCGCCCAGATGTACGATGGCGTCGGCATATCTTTCCACTAGTCCGTAAGCCTCGGCCACGAGCGGATTGCCGTGGTGCGGCAGGGTGTTGTGACGGGTGTATATCAGCGGTATTCCGTTGTTTTTCAGCGTCTGGAGCTGCTGTTCGAGAGTATCGACGTCGGCCGGAGCCGGAGCCTTCCAGCGGAACAGCTCTTCGGGCCATTGGAGGTGTACGATGTCGTAGTCCGCGGCGTTGCTGCGGAACTCTTCGACCGAGCACACGACCTCGTATCCGCAAGCGCGGATGCCGTCGGCGAGCAGCCGCACGAAAGGGTTGTCCGAAGTGCCGGAAGCCGTATATGCGATCAGAATCTTCATGCGCCGGTTAGATTTTCACCCATGTCTTGTTTTCGGGGTCGTAGCGTTTGATGACGCGCGCCGGGTTGCCCACGGCGACGCTGTAGGCGGGAATGTCCTTCGTCACGACGCTTCCGGCGCCGATCTGGCAGCGTTCGCCGATCGTGACCCCCGCCACGACCACCGAATTGGCACCGATGTGCGATTCGCGGCCGATCACCACCTCCTTGCGGACGAGCTCCTGCTCGTTCGAGTCGCGCGTGCCATCGGCATAGCCGTGGTTGAAGCCCGATATGAAGACGTGCTGTCCCAGTCCGGCGCGGTCGCCCATGCGCACGGGACCGATGACCACCGATCCGATGCCGATGCGGGCCGCGTCGCCGATCAGGACGTCTCCGGCGCCGTTGTTGACGACCGCATAATCTTCGATCAGGGCGTCGCGCCCCACCTCGAACCGCCGCCACGGAAAGACGTCGAGCCGCGCATGGCGGCGGATCAGCGCACCCCGGCCCTTTTTGTGAACAAAAGGGTTTACCAGCCAGCGCACCCAGAGCCGCGGACGCGGGTGTTTGTGAGGCGAAATCAACCCGATGACGAACTTTTTCAGCCGGGGATTGTTTTTGATTTTGTCAATCATAACCACAAAGATAGCAAACTTCTGCGATATACGTAACCGTGTTGTGCGAAATCAGGAGTGTTATGGCGCAGTTTTTGGCATATTTCAATAAAATTACGGGCTTTTTTGTTTGAAAATTTGGCGGAATTGAATATATGCGCTACTTTTGTTTCTGCGACACTTTTATCGGATGATCCGACTTTTTGAATTATGAAAAAAATTCTCCTTTTCGCCGCCGCTGCACTGAGCTTTGCAGGGTGTGCCGAAGATGCGCCGACTCCCGGACCGGCAGGCGATGCCGGCAAATTCGCGGAGATGAGCGTCCCTTCCTCGTTCGGTTGGAAAACGACGGCTTCGGTCGCCTGTAATTTCACCGCTCCGCAACCCACCCGCGTATATGTGGCTGCCGGGCAAGAGGCCGAGCCTTTCGCTTCGTTTATGGTCGGCGGCGACGCCGATCCGGTGAAGCTCGACGTGCCGGCCGCGACGCGGACGCTCTATGTGAGCTGCCGGACCGAAAGCGGCGTTTCGCCGCAGGTGGCCGTGCCAGTGACTTCCGACGGCGCTTTCTGCTCCCTCGATCCGAAAGCGGCGAGCGGCACCCGCGCCGGAATCGGTAATGACGACGAAGCCAGCGTCGATGAGGGATTGATCTACATCCCCGCCCGCAGGAATGGATGGGGCACGCTGATGTTCGAGGACCTCTGGCCCGCTTACGGCGACTTCGATTTCAACGATTTCGTCGTCAACTACAAGATCCAGCTCTACATGCAGAACAAGAACAAGGTCAATGCGATGCTGATCGGCGTCCGTGTGAAGGCGGTCGGCGGGTCCATTCCCTACGATTTGTGTCTTGCGATGAAGGGCGTCAAGGGCGGCGAGATCGACGAGATCGAACCCTACAACAGCAAAAACGCTCCCGAAGCGGAGTTGGTCGCGCTCAACTCTCCGAATTACGTCAAGGAGCCGGCGGTGCTGAAGTTCCTGAACATCCGTGAAAACGCCAACCGCCCTGCGGGTGCCGCCTATGTGAATACGGAGGAAGGCTATGAGATGCCCGAAGACCGGCTTGCCGAGGCTTCGTTCATGGTCTATTTCCGCAATTCGATCGCCATCGAGAATGTGGCTTTCGATACGTTCGATTTCTTCCTGACCCGCGACCGGGAATCGGACGGCCGCCGGATCGAGATCCACCGGGGCGGTTTCGAGCCTACGCCGGCTGCGACGGCCGATTATAACGCGCTGACCGGACAGAGCAGCTATGCCGATAAGTCCGGACGGTTCTATTATTCGAACGACGGGCTGGTCTGGGCGATCAATATTCCCTTCGACATTCAGCATGCCTACGAGAAGACCGATTTCCTGAAGGCTTATCCCCAAATGCTCGAATGGGCGCAGTCGGGCGGCGCGGTGGCGCAGGAGTGGTATCTGCACGGCGTGGAGAAGCATCTCGTGAAGAGAAAATAAGACCGGGAATACCGGAAACGGAAAAGGAAGGGCAACGCCCTTCCTTTTTTTATCGGCCGCTTCGGTCTGTTCCGACAGCCGCTCCGACGATTCGGGGCGGCGGGCGGGTTTGCGCTCTATCTGCCGAGCGATTCGTAAAGCGCCAGCAGCTGCCGGGCCGTCTGTTCCCAAGAGAAGAGTTTGACCCGTTCGAGTCCATAGGCGACCTGTTCGGCGCGGAACGCCGGATCGGTTTCGAGCCGCAGCAGGGCGTCGGCGATCGCCGTCGGTGAAGTCGGATCGACGAGAATCGCTCCCGGACCGGCCACTTCGGGGATCGCCGAGGTGTTCGACGTCACCACGGGCGTGCCGCAGGCCATCGCTTCGAGCTGCGGAATTCCGAAACTCTCGCGCAGCGAGGTGTAGAGGAACGCCGATGCGCCGTTGTAGACGGCCGGGAGGTCGCCGTTGGGGATATACCCCGGCAGGCGGAGCATCCCGCGCAGTTCGGGCGCGCCGATCTCGCGCAGAATCTCCTCCGCGGCCTGCTCCCTGAGGTCGGCGACCAGCAGCGGCTGGGGTTTCTCCGAGCGGCGCACGTACTCGGCGTAGGCGCGCAGCGTGCCGGACGTGTTCTTCTTGGGGTCGGTGTTGCCCAGAAAGAAGATGTAGCCGGGATCGGAGAGGTATTTGCCGACGGTCCGCGCCACATCGTCCAGCGGCCGGAACCGTTCGTTGTAACCGTTGTAGATGGCCGTGATCCGTTCGGGATCGAGACCGAGGGCCGTGCGGATGCGGTCGCATTCGAATTGCGAGACGGTGATGATCTTCCGGCACTTGGGCAGGATGCGCGGCACGACCAGCCGGCGGTAGATGCGTCCCAGCGACTGGTAGGACGACTTGTTGCGCGAAGCCTGCTTTTCGAGGAAGATGATGTCGTGCAGCGTCAGCACCAGCGGAGTGCGGCCCCATACGGGCGCCGTGTTGCTCGTGCAGTGCAGCAGGTCGGGTTTGACCCGCGCCACGGCGCGCGGCAGCGCCCACTGCTCCCAGAGCGGATAGGTCGGGCAGCGGAGCGTCTCGATATGCATGTTGGGCGTCTCCTCCAGACAGCGGTCCCCGCCTTCGCCCGTGAAGATGAAGTATTCGTTTTTCGTGTCGATCTTCTGCAGGCAGCGGATGGTTTCGAGCGCCACGAAGTCCATGCCGTGTTTGTTGGGGCGGAAGATGCGCTGTGCCTCGATTGCTATTTTCATGGTTCGGTCGGGGTGTTGGCACCGGGAGCGTTGCCGCCGGCCCCGGTGTGTTCGGTGTGGATGAATTTGTCTTTGGTGCCCCGCAGGCGGAAAAGGTTGGCTGCGGTCAGCAGGAACAGTACGGGCATGCGGCGCAAGGCGCGGCCCAGCTGCCGGTCGGTCTGCTCGTCGGGGAGCGCCAGCGCCAGCGCGAAGAGCAGCAGGAGCAGTACGATCCACCATTTTATCGAGCCGAGGGGATCGAATACGGTCATCGCGGCCGTCCAAAGCGGCACCAGCCCCATCAGCAGGATGCGCGGCGGCAGGCACCATTGCAGGAGTTTGTCGCAGTAGTCGAGGTTGCCCGCGGCGATTGCGCCCGGCAGCTGCCGGACGGCCGACCCCAGCGCGTAGAACTGCGCGGCGATCCATCTGCGCCGCTGGTTGTAGTAGGCGCCTTCGCCCTGCACCTTCTCGTCCAGCACGCGCAGGCCGTCGATGTAGTCGATGTAGATGCCCTGCCTGAGCAGCAGCGCTTCGAGTTCCTTGTCTTCGCCCGACGTGGTGCAGCGGGCGATGTTGTCGCGGAACCACTTGTATTCGAAGGCCATGCCCGAACCGATGAGCGCCGAGGAGAGTCCCAGCGCCACGTGTCCGCGGCGGAATATGGCGTTGTTGATCTCTTCGCTCGCCGCATCCAGCACGGCGGTGTCGGTGTCGCGGTTCTTGGCCGTGCGGTGGGCCTGTACGGCTTGCACGCCGCTGTCGAAGACGTCGTTGAGCCGGGCGATGAAATCTTCGCCGGCCAGATTGTCGGCGTCGAGGATCGTGACGGCTTCGGCGGCTTCGGGTCCCAGCTCTTCGACCGCGAAATTCAGCGCCTTGGCCTTGGAGCTGTTTTCGAAGGAGACCTCCAGCACGCGGATCGGCAGCGTGCGCAGTTCGGCCAGCGTTTGGGGTTTCAGCCGGTCGGCGATCACGACCACCTCGTGCAGCTGTGCGGGATACTCCTGCCGCAGGGCCGCCTGCGCCGTGCGGACGATCACCGCATCGCTTTTGTAGGCGGGAATCAGCGTCACGAACTTCCGCCGGCGTTTGGCCTGCGGATAGTCGTCCATGCTTTTGCGCGTCGAGAAGAGCGCGAAGACGAAAAGATAGAGCACCGGAAGTCCCAGTACGAAGATGAAAATCCAGTCGGCTATGTTCAGAAGAGTCGTCATGCCTGCTTGTTTTTCAGGGTGAAGAAGTCGCGTACGCCCCGGCATACGGCTTTCGCGAGGTCGCCGCGCCGGTGCGCGAGCGCCGAGACGGCGTTTTTGGGCGCCGCTATGCAGAGCTGGTAGGCGACCGAAAGCAGCCGCGCGCCGCCCCGGAGGTTGCGCCATGCGAAGAGCAGCCGGTTGCGGGTCAGGCAGTAGCTCCGCAGGGGGCTTTGTTGGCCCGTGGTCGCGCTCTCCTTGTGGAATACCGTGCAGCGGGGATCGTAGACGATGCGCCGGCCCTGTTCGCGGATGCGTACCGACCAGTCCAGCTCCTCGTAATAGAGGAAGTAGATCTCCGGCATCGGTCCGGCTTTTTCGAGCGTTTCGCGCCGGACCATCATCGCCGCGCCGTGCGCATAGGGCGTGTCGTGCGGGGTGTCGTACCGCCCGTCGTCGGGTTCCCCGAAGCCGATCAGGGCGTTGCGCAGCGTGATGCGCGTCAGGGGCGTGTAGCCCGCGAACTGAATATGCTGCGGAGGAGCGAAAAACCGGATTTTCGGACAGACCGCGCCGATCGAGCGGTCGTTGTCGAGGGTTTCGCGGAGGTAGTGCAGGGTGTCCTCGGTGACTTCGGTGTCGTTGTTCAGCAGCAGCAGATAATCGCCCGTCGCCGCCGCGAATCCGAGGTTGTTGCCGCCGGCGAACCCTAAGTTGCGTTCGCTGCGCAGCACCTTGACGTCGGGGTAGCGTTCCCGCAGCGGGGCCGCTTCGTCGCGCGTTGAGCCGTTGTCCACGATCACGATCTCCAGCGGAGTCGTGACATGCCGCCGCAGCGAGTCGATCATCGCGCAGGTGAGGTCGTAGCCGTTGTAATTGACCGATATGACCGATATCCGCCTCTCCATCATTCGTAATTTTCCCGCAGAGGGGGCTGTTGTGCCGCGGTCGCCTTGTCGAGAATCTCCTTGCGCGATAGCTCGCGGTCGAAGCGCGGCGCGAGGAAGATGAAGCCCATGCTCATGTAGAGGATGGCGCCCGTGGGTATCTGTCCCAGAATCTCGTTGGCGTAGGCCATGACGACGATGCCGGAAATTCCGGCCGTGAGCGCCGCCGTGAATCCCCTGAGCTGCGTGTTCCGCAGCTTGAAGACCACCAGATAGGCGCCCCGCGCCAGTATGTAGAGCAGGATGCCGATGTGCAGCAGGATGCCCACGACGCCCGTTTCGACCCAGATCATCACGAACCACGAGTCGGTCGGAATCTGTGACAGCGGCGCGGTCGGGGTGAAAGTCTTGGCTTTGCCGCCGCCGTGCCCCAAGCCTGCGCCGAAGGGTTTGTCCGCCATTATTTCGCGCAGTTTGGCCTGATTTTCAAGACGGACCTTGAAAGACGGATCTTCCGAGTTGAAGGCGCTGCGCGCACGCCGGACCAAGGCGTTGCCCTGCCCGATCGAGGTGAACTTCAGGAAGACGAACGCCGCGATGACCAGCAGGACGCCCATGACGATGACTTTGATGTTGCGCGACATCATGATGAAGGCCGTGTAGCCGACGAACGGCACGGCCAGCGCGCTGCGCGTGCCCGAAATCAGCATGCCGTAGCAGGCCGCGGCGGCGACCAGCAGCAGGTATATCTTCATCCACGGATTGCGGTAATAGAGCGCCGAGATCGAAAAGACGACCATCGAAAGTCCCATCGAGCCGCCGAAGTTGGCGGCGTCGCTGAAGAACGAGAAATACCGGACCCCGCTGTGGATGATGTGCGTCGAGCGTCCGCCGAGAACGAACAGCCAGTAGTTTTCGGCGGCGTTGAAGCCGAAGAACTTCTGGATGCAGGCTTTGCCCACGGCGATCAGCGTCAGGACGGACCAGATGACGAGCATGTATTTCAGGTACTTGTATTCGTTCATCGTGAGCTGGGTGAGCACCACGATAAAGAAGAAGTAGAACGCCACGGACCTCACGGACGAGAACCATCCCGAAACCGAAACCGATTCGGGGTTGACCACTTCGAGCACGCAGTACGCCACCCAGATCGCCGCGACGACGGTCAGCCCGGAGCTGGCGCGTTTCCATTCGATGCGGTGCATCATGGCCTGCAGGCTTATTATCAGGATGTTGTAGAATATCAGCGCATCGAGGATCATGCCGAACGGCAGGTCGTGGGCGTAACGGGTCAGCCCCATGATGAAGTAATTGATCACGAACAGTCCGAGCATCGCCAGCGCAGGATTGCGCAGCGTGACCCACAGGATGCAGAGTGCGGCGGGAATGGCGGCGACGACGGTCCCGGCGAGCAGTCCGTAGTTGAGGAAAGCCATGGCGACCACGGCCACGCCGCCGACGAGCATGCCCCCGATGATGAACCGGGGGATGCTGACGGGTGTGGTTATGCTGCCGTAGCGTTCCATAGCGGGCTTTTTTTGAGACGGATAACGGGCTGCGCTTTTATTTGACGGCCGTGAATCCGAACTGGCTGATCTGGTAACCCAGTCTGCGCATGCGGGTGTAGGGCGGCATCAGCCCCGTGAAGGACTGCACCACGTCGCGGCGCGCGCAGTTGAGACAGAGGGTCACGGGCGTGCGGCCCGCGAGTTTCTCGGTTTTCTCGAAAAGCAGCTGGTCCGTATCCTTCCACGTGCGGTTGGCTGGGGCAATGACGATGTTCAGCGCGGCGTTCCGCAGCAGCTCCTTGGGTACCGATTTGTCGGAGAAGGGCGGGTATTCCACCAGTACGACGTCGGCTTCGCAGAGCGGAAGGTCACCCGGTCTGTCCTGCACGAAATCTTCGAGTTTTCCGGCGAGCAGGTAGGATTTCTGCTCGACGTCGAAGTCCTTGTTCCATGAGATCACGCGGACTTTCATGTCGGCTTCGCGCAGATAGGCGGCCACCTGTTCCGAAATCGTGCTCTTGCCGTCGCCGGCCTCGGTGCTCAGTATGTTGAGTATGTTGGGCCGGCGCGACGGCTCGAAATAGTTGATCGCCGCGTTGCCGATATAGCGCGCCGCGATTTCGCGGTACTGCTTGGCGTAGCGCCGCTGTCCGAAGCGTCCTTTGCCGGGGAAAGCTCCGATGACCCTGCCGCCGGTGATGCGCTCGGCGCGGACCTTGTCGCGCAGCGTGCGGTCGAGCAGTTCCAGCAGGATGAAGAATCCCAGCACGAAGAGGAACGTGGCGAGGAACGCCGCGGCCACGACAAGCCTGCGCTTGTTCGGCTCGGCGTTGATCGGGAGCACCGGCGGGTTGATGATCTTGAGCGTCGCCGAGGTCATCTGCAGGTTTTTCTGGCGCAGGCGGGCCGTGTTGAGGGCCGTGAGGATCGAGAGGTAAGACTGCTCCGAGAAGTTGATCTCGCGGCCTTTGCGCTTAAGCGTCGAACCCACGGGCGAGAAGTGGGTGTACTTGTCGTCGAGTTCGGTCTTGCGCAGTTTCATGACCGCCAGCTCGGCCCGCGATTTCTCGGCGAGCAGTACGGCGGCGAGCCACTCCGCCACGATCGAGTTGGTCGAAAGCCCCTCTTTGGTGTACTGCTGGCTGGCGATGTTGGTCGTTATCTCCTGCAGGTTGCGGGTCTCCTCGGCCAGTTTCCTGCGCAGGTCGCCCGTATTGCTGCGACTGGCCGCTATGCTCGGACGGTCGGAGAGCGTCTCGCCGCTCTCGGTGGGCGCCCTCGAGCACAA
>OAVV01001394.1_pt1 | contig 10619 bp, 6 predicted proteins | sample 1501401 | NCBI WGS metagenome assembly OAVV01 (sample SAMEA2580098, study PRJEB22360) | human gut metagenome | biome: human gut; feature: human-associated habitat; material: faeces | place: Denmark | collected 2008/2010 | reverse complement strand
TGCTGCTGGGACGCGGCCTGATAAAAAAGGACAAATTTCGAAGTTGGGAGCATCGGATTCGTCGTCCCGAAAAAACCGCGCGATTACCGGCATTCCCGGGAATATCGGCAATTCGGAAAGCCGGTGCACCCGTAAAACGCGCGTGACGGATCGGAGCCGGCATGTCGCAGCCGCAAAGCTTCCCCGCAATTCGGGCATTGCGGAGGCAGTTTCACACCCCGGAAAATATTCGGACAGATCCGATCGTGTAGCTCATACATGAAGCGTGACGGGCGCGACTGGTCGACCACGAAAAACAGCTTCTTTTTGCATCGCGTCATCGCCACATAAAACAGGCGACGTTCCTCTGCATGCGGCATGCGCTCCACCTCCGGCAGCAGCAAGCCAAGCAGCGGCTCATCGGGAATCGCACTCGGGAAGCCCTTCAAACCGCCGGAACAGCACAGCAGAAACACGAAATCGCGCTGCAATCCCTTGGATTTGTGCGCGGTCATGAATGTGATATCCATGTCCGGTTTCTCAAGAAAAACGATGCTGCCAGTGTGCTCGTCAATCTGGAACAATCCGTCGCAATCGTTGCGTAGCAGCAGGTTCAGATCGCTTCTATAACGTCCCAACATCAGTACCGACGCGGCTTTCGGCAGCTTGCGCAACTGCTCCACAATCGCGTTGAAGCGTTCCTCCTGCGTGGAGCCGCCCAACGCTTTCAGCGAATGGTCCTTCTTATCGGACGGATTATGCAAACGTTTGACATACAGGTTTTTATCCTGCATGACGAATTTACCGCTCGCATCGATGAGACTCTGCCGGAAGCGGCGCGTGGTGGTGATCTGAAACATGCGTGTCGGGCCCCAATCGCGCCAAATCTCCGCAAAATCAAGAATGAGATGAATGTCACTGCCGGCGAAACGGTAAATCGACTGCCAGTCGTCGCCCACGCAGAACAGCGTGAAATCGTTTTGCTCGCGCAGTGCACGAATCAGCTCGTAACGCGGCCGCGACATGTCCTGATATTCGTCGATAAGCACGTATTTGTACGGGTGCCGGTATTCGTTGCGCTGCACACAGCGAACGGCGTCGACGATCATACCGGGAAAATCGATGCCCTGCGTCGTGCGGAAATTGCCGATATACGCGTTATAGAGCGGTTCGATGAGCTGCAGCATTTCACGATTATGGCCGATATGCTTGCCACCGCGCCTTTCGTTGAGCTCGCGCATGCCGCTGATGTCGATGTTGTTCTGCCGCATGTGCTGGATGATGGTCTGCGCGCTTTCAATGAGACTCTGCTTGTACTGGTTGAAACTGTAGTCGTCCGTCGGCAGTTGGAAATCTTCACGTTTCGCGGCGGCACCGTATTTGCCGAACAGTTCCTTCGACATGAGCTTGAACGCCAGCAGGCGGTAGGGGATGTTCTGTTCGAGCAGTCGTTCGAACGTGGCGCGCATTACGCCGTTCGACGCATGCCCGGCGATGATGGGACGATTGGCGATGGTCGATGCACGGCAGATTTCCAGGCCGAGACTGTGGAACGTGCATGCGCGGATCGCTTTGCCGGTACTTGTCATGATGCGGTGTGACATGTCGTCCGCGGATTTTTTAGTGAACGACAGCACGAGGATTTCTTCGGAAGTGGCGCGTTTTGTGGCGAGCAGCCATGCGATATAACCGACGATGGTGGTGGTTTTGCCGGTTCCTGCGCCCGCGAGCACGAGGGTGTTATGGCCCGAGCCGGCGATCGCGCTGATCTGCTCGTCGCTTAGATCGTGTTTTTCGATTTTGCCGATGGTCGCGCGTGCCTTGTCGATTCGTTCGGCCGGGAGCAGTGGTTGCGGGGTAAGTTTTGCGGGTTTGCTCTGCGATTGCTGCGTACGCTGCTGTGTGGTGCGTTGCGATTGCTGGAATGCACGTGACGGTTGCTGCACATGCTGCGTTTGCTGCGTGCGTTGCTTTGATTGCTTTGATTGCTTTGATTGCGGAGTTCGCGCGGGTCGTGTTGTGGATTTCGCGGAGGATCGCGTTTGCTGCGTCGGTTGGGTCACGCTTTCCGCACCCAACACATTTTTCAGCATACTCAACAATCCCATGTCGATCCTTTCCACACGTTAAGCCGCTGCACGGGGCAATTATAATGTGTGAAGGTCTGGAACGCGGGGAAGGGGTGACGTATGCGCGTGCTGCATACTTCCGACTGGCATATTGGCAGACGATTCAAAGGCATCGATTTGCTGGAGTACCAGCGTAAGGCGCTTGAATGGCTGATTGGGCTGATTAAACGAGAACAGGTGGATGTGTTGTGTGTGTCCGGTGACGTGTATGATGCGCCGCGACCGTCTGCCGGAGCGGTGCGATTGTTCAACGAGATGTTCCAACGGCTCGGACTGATGGAGGTCAACGGGCATCCGCTCCATATCATATTCACGCCCGGCAACCACGATTCCGCGGCTCGACTCGGCTTCGCCGCCGCGCTGATGCTGCCGAACGTGCACATGCGTTGCGATATCGCAGACATCGCCACTCCCATCATGGTCGATTCCGCGGATGGCGAGCAACTTGCGATCTACGCGCTGCCTTACCTCGACCCCGATCTTGCGCGTCCTGCATTGCAGGGGCTGCTGAACAGCGCGGACGTATTATCTTCGTCCGCTAAAGTGTCCGATTCTGCAGAATCGGACAAACGGAGAGAAACGAACACCATCCGTCGCTCGCACGAAGGGGTTATACGCGCCGCGTTACAGCTCATCACCGCCGATTTGGCCGCCCGACGCAAGGCAAACCCCAAATTGAACGCTATGCTTATGGCGCACGCCTTCGTATCCGGTGCCACGGCCTCCGATTCGGAACGCAACATCACCGTCGGCGGCGTCGACAGCGTGCCTGCGGAACTTTTTTCCAATTCCGGCCTCGACTATCTGGCACTCGGCCACCTGCACAGACCACAAAAAATCACCATTCCCACGAAACCGACAACCGAATCGCAATTTCATCTCGACCGCACTCCACAGGCGCGTTACAGCGGATCGCTGCTCGCATACTCATTCTCCGAATCGCAGACGCCGCCGGTGGAAGGCAACGGCAAAAGCGTGGTGCTACTTGACTTCACGGACGGCCATCTTGCCAAACCGCGCATCATGCCTGTGGAATCCGGTGAGCCGCCATTCGTGCAAATCAAAGGCACCATGGACGATGTCCTCGGTCCGCTCGCCGAACAATACAGAAACATGTGGGTGTCGATTACGGTGCAAGTGCCGGAATTGCCGCACGGCGCGTACCAGAAAATCGACCGTGCCTACACGCACGCTTTGGAAAAGAATTTCGATTATTCGCAACGAACGCAATCGCAAGAAAGCCGGAAAATGGCCGATCTGAAGCAGGCGACGGACGAAATGGACGTGTTGCGCGATTTCGTGAAATTCTCGCTCGGCCGCACACCGACCGACAAGGAGGAACGCGTGCTGCGCGATGCCATGGAAACGGTACGCAAGAACGCCGGCAAGGAGGTCGCGCAATGAAACTCATCGCATTGAAATTCCGCGGTGTCGGCCCATATAAAGGGGAGTACGCCATCGATTTCGCGGCGCTGACCCGATCGCACATGTTCCTCATCGACGGTGAAACGGGAGCCGGCAAAACCACACTGCTCGACTGCGTCACCTTCGCGCTGTACGGTTCGATTTCCAGCAATACTGAGAACAAAATCGGCGTGGGCGACCGCAACAGGCTGCGCTCGCGGTTTCTGGAAGCTTCGGCCGACGAAACTTACGTGCATCTGATATTCGAGGAGGGCGGGCACTGTTACGCGGTGCGACGCACGCCCGAATACGAGCGGCCGAAACAGCGTGGCGATGGTACGACGAAGCAGAACGCGACCGGCAAAATGGTGCGGGTTGCGAACGATTACGAAATGGCTTTCGCAGCGCTTACCGACGATTCGGCTGTTTCGGCTGATGCCGGCTCGACTGGCGGTTTGGCTGCCGTTGATCGGTATTTCGATTTCCTTGACGAGCCAGGTCATACAGTTGCTGTCGCCTCCCGTGCAAGCGAAGTGGGCAAGGAAGTTGTGCGACTGCTGGGATTGGATCGCAGCCAGTTTTCGAAGACGATTATGCTAGCGCAAGGGCAGTTCGCGCAGTTTTTGCGGATGGGCCCGGAAGATCGTACCAAACTGGTGAAGGAGCTGTTCGGGGCTGAGGAATACGAGGCTATTCAGGACGAATTGGATACGAAACGTAAGGAATTCGGAGATAAAGTCGACGGACAGCGGGCTGCGCTAGAGGAACGGATTCGTGCCGCGCGCGAGAATGCGGAACGGATTGTGGAACGGTTGGAATCCGGCCGACCTTCCGTGTCCGATTCTGGTGAAACGGACACGTGGGACAGGGCTAAGGTATTCCAGTTGTCCGATTCTGCAGAATCGGACATTCAGAGTGGGCTGGAGGGGTCTTGCGTGTCTGATTCGGGAGAATCGGACACTCCGGATGGGCAGGAAACCTCGGAAACGCGCGGTGATGCATGGCGCTGGGGTTTGAACGAATCCGGTGCCATTGACGAGCCGGCACGTAGCGAAACCGACATCGTGGAACAACTCCAAGTTACGTTGCGTGACGTGGAGGCGGATGCGCAACGGCTGCTGGCGCAGACGGAATCGCAAGTCAGCAAAGCCGACGACAAACTGGCAGAAGCGCAGCGGCGCAACGAAGCCGCATGTGAACTGCGCGAATCGTACGAGGAAACGCAATCCGCGCGCAATCGCGCCGACGAGCTGAAATCTCGCAAACCGGACATAGCAAAGCAACGTCGGCAAATCGCACAGGCCCGACAGGCTGCCCCAATCGTGGCAAAACAAGCTGAATGCGAAGCCGCGCAAGCGAAACTGGATGACTGCAACGCGCGTATTGCGGATATTGCAACCGCATTGGCAAACTTCGAATCGAAGAAAACGCTGCAGCAGCGGCATCAGGAGGCCGTTGCCGAGGCCGCAGGCGAGGAAGCGGCGAATAAGGCGCTGGAAATCGCGCAAACGCATGCCGAAAACCTTCGGAAAGCTACGAAAGCTGCCGAACAGGTGAAACAAGCATCTCAGAAAGTCGAAGCATGTGAAGCTGCGCAAACCAAAGCGTAGCAGGAGCGAGAGGCATTGCCAGACGCAAAAGCCACGGCGTCGCAGCTGGAGGAAATCGCCGGAAAACTGGGCGCGCGCGGACAATTGGAGGATGCTCTGACGCAGGCGAAAGCGGTACTCCAGAATGCGCAGACGGCGGAACAGCTGGCCGAGCAGATTGAGACCGCCAAATCCGCATACCAAGCGGCGCGGCAGGCGCGGTCAGAAGCCGAAACGGATGTTCAGCATGCCGAAGAAGCCTTGCGATTGGCGGGTGCGGCGAGATACGCCGAAGATTTGGACGAAGGGCAGGAATGTCCGGTATGCGGTTCGACCACGCACCCCCATTTGGCGGTGCGTCCAGCTGATGTGCTTAGTGAGAAAGCCGTAAAAACGTTGAGAAAACAGGCGTCCGCGTGCGCTGACCGTGAATCGGACGCCAAAGCTGCGTTGGAAAAACTGCGCGCACGGCTTGACGGCGAACGAGAACAATCGCACGGACTGGACGAGGCTGCTGCCGAACAAGGCGTCACGAACGCGCAGACCGCATTGGACGGATTGGAAACGTTGGAGCAGCAACAACGCGCGCTTAAAACGCGGCAGAAGCAAATCGACGCGGCTGAGAAAACGCTGACGGATGCGCACAACGCATTGGTGCAGGCGCGAACTGTGGCACAAGCGGCTTCCGACCAGGCGGAAACTGCTGCGAAAGCCGCGGAAGGCATCACCCAGGAAAGCGTGGACGCCGAACGTGCGGACGCTGAACACAAGCGGGCGGAGGCGAAAGCCAAAGCGCAAGAAGCCGAGACGCTATCCAAGCGCATTGCCGAACGTGATGCTTTGGAACAGCAGGACGTCTCCTTGCAAGCCATGCTTAAAACGCTGAACGAGCAACGCGAGACCATGAAGCAGACTGTTGCGCAATTGCTGGAAAACAGCGATTTCGCGGATTATGAATCGGCCTCGGCCGCCGCACTGGACGAAGATGAGATCGAGCGATTGCAGTCGCGGATTGACGATTTCGGCAAAGCGTGCGCCGCAACCGACGCCAATATGAAGCAGGCGTGCGAACGGTTGACGGAACGATTGGAAACGTGCCGAAAGCTGTTCGCTAAAACGTTGCATGACATTGCGATTACGGACGTTGCTGGAAGTGTGGACACCATCGAAGTAGCTGCGCAACTATTGCAATCGCTTGATTTTGCGGCGCTCGCCGAAACACAAAACAACGCATCGCAAAAGCGGGACGACGCCATCAGCACACAACAGACTGTACTTGACCTGAACAGGGACCGTGCGAAAATCGCAGTGCAACTTACTAAAGCCGCGCAAACCTGGCAGACAGGCATGACCGATTTCGCTCCGGTACGCACTATGGCGTTACTCGCCACCGCAAGTAAGGACTCTCCGTCGGGGCAGAAAGTGTCGCTCATCACCTTCGCTATGACCGAACGTTTCCGCGACGTGCTCGACCGTGCCAACGAACTGCTCAAAGACATCCACGGCGGTGTCTATGAACTGCGCCTCGGCACGCACGAAGGGCGTGCGGGCGGCAAAACCGGTCTTCCAATCGAAGTGTTCGACCGCCGCACCGAACGTTCCACCGAACCAAGCACCCTTTCCGGAGGTGAAACCTTCTTCGTATCGCTGGCCTTGGCTCTCGCACTCGCTGATGTGATCCAAGCGGAAAATGGCGGAATTTCCATGGAAACACTGTTCATCGACGAAGGTTTCGGTTCATTGTCGGACGAATATTTGGACGATGTGATGGATGTGCTCGACGGCATCGCCCGCACACGCGACATCGGCATCATTTCGCATGTGGGGCAGCTGAAAGACCGTGTGCGTGCGCGGGTTTCCGTCTCGCGTGTGAGTGAAAACGGCGAAAGCCGCCTGACCGTCATGGCGTAGAGTACGGGCGTAGCGCACGGGCGTAGCGCACGTTTTGGCGCGGTTTTGGTGTCATCTATGATTCGTGGATGGCAGCCGTCTTACCGAAGAGCGGCAGATAGCTGCGGGCAGCCGTGGATTCGTCGATTATGGAATGGCGGGGGAGAAGCCCTCTGTTACGCTTCGAACGGATACGTGAGTTCCCAATCCGCACGCAGCGAATCCATAAGCTTCATAATGCGCATCGTATCGGCATGCGGCATTTCCGCGCATTCGGTGCGTTCGTCAAGCACGGCCTGCGCGGCCGCAGCCACTTCATACTCGTAGCCGGTCAGCTGAGCGGGAACGTCATAATGCGCGGTGACGGCATGCGAGCCGTCGAACACGTCAATCGCCTCGACATTGTTGATGTTCTGGCACGTGAGATACCCCTCCGTGCCCCACACCGCGCCCATACGGTCCGAATGGCACAGAATCGAGCTTTGCGCGGTGGCCATCACACCATTCTGGTAATAGAACGTCATCGAATTGTGCGCGTCCACGCCGGTTTCATACGGTTGCATCGACGATTCAACACGTGCGATCGGCGCATTATGCATGATCATGTCGATGAAATTGATTGGATACACGCCGACATCCAGCAGCGCGCCGCCAGCCAGCGCAGGATCGGTGATACGCGCCTTCGCCGTGGTCGGATAGCACAGATTCGCGTCGATCGCCTGCACCTCGCCTATCACGCCGGACGCGATGATATCGTCGATCATGCCACGCGACGGCATATACCGCGTCCAAATCGCCTCCGTGCACAGCATGCCGGTCTCATCCGAAACGTCCAATATCTCACGCGCCTGCTGCGTGTTCGCGCCGAACGCCTTCTCCACCAGCACGCCCTTGCCGGCGCGCATGCACAAAATCGCCTGCTCGGCATGGAAGTTATGCGGAGTGGCGATATACACAAGATTCACGTTCGGATCGGCGACAAGCTCCTCATACGATCCGTACGACACCGGAAAACCGTATTTCGCCGCGAACGCCGCTGCGCGCTCGCCGTCGCGGGCCGCCACCGCGTACGGTGCGACCAGATCACGGTACCGGTCATCCGCCGCCATTTTCACCAACGTTTCGGCCATGCTCTGCGCGATACGGCCCGCACCGAGAATCGCCACATTGATCTGTGCCATGAAATCTCCTTGTTTTGAACTGCCTGTTTGCTACGTTGCAATGACCAGCGTACGCCACATGCGACGGCGGCACGCGTTATGCGAAAACGATTGATCGGCCCTTTTGCCATAATGGGAAGCCGTGACGGCAGAGCATCGCAGGCAGACAGCCAAACCCGGAAAAACCGGCAAACCCAAGAAAACCGGCAAACCTAGAAAAACCGGCAAACCCGAAAAATACGAGCGGGGCACGCGCAGCTACACCATGTCCCACATCCGCGGCAAAGACACATCCATCGAACGGATGGTACGTAGCTTTCTGTTTGCCAAAGGCTTGCGATTCCGCAAAAACGACAAGCGATACCCAGGCCACCCGGACGTGGTACTACCGAAATACCGTACGATCATATTCGTCAACGGCTGCTTCTGGCACATGCACGAAGGATGCCCAAAATCCGCGCGTATCCCGAAATCGAACGTGGAATTCTGGACCGCCAAACTGCTGCGCAACCGCGAACGCGACATGCGGCAGCACGCCGAACTCGAAGTGGACGGATGGAACGTCATCGTGGTCTGGGAATGCGAACTCGGCAAAAAGACGCGCGACGAACGATTGGAACGCCTCTACCACGAAATCGTGGACGAACGGAACGTCCGGCGTGACGGGATCCATGCCGGAATTTCGCAGATTGAAACCGATTCGAATCGGCTGGTGAGCGACGGCGGACGGCGTGACACGGAACGTGGTAGAAACGGAAGCATGGGAAACACTGAAAACAGCGCGCGGCCGCAGATGTCGCATCGCGCGCAGATCGCCAATCCGTTCCGCGCCATGGTGTTCGGAGCCATGGCCGATGAGATGATCGCCAACGGCACCGATGTGGTCAAGCTGAGCCTCGGCGAGCCGGACTTCGGCGCGCCGCCGGCCGTGCGTGACGCCATGCGCGAACAGTATGACGGCCGTCCGCTGCCGTACACCGCGGCGATGGGCCTGCCGGAACTGCGCCAGGCGATTTCCGATTTCTATAAGGAACGTCACCACGTCGACGTCGACCCGAAACGCATCGCGATTACCGCAGGCGGTTCGACGGCACTGCTGCTGTCCGCCGCGCTGACGGTCAACGATGACGACGAAGTGCTCATCGCAGACCCGTCCTACCCGTGCAACCGCGAGCTGGTACGCGCGTTCGGCGGCAAAGTCGTGGACGTGCCGACGTCCGCCGCCACCCGATTCCACCTGACGCCGGAACTGTGCAAAGAATACTGGACGGACCGCACCAAGGCCGTCATGATCACTTCGCCGTCCAACCCGACCGGCACCACCATCGCCTTCGACACCCTGAAAGCCGTGTGCGACCTAGCCCGTGAGCGTGGCGCATGGCGCATCGTCGACGAAACCTACCTCGACCTGGCCGACCGCGAACCGGACGGATCCGACGTGAAATCCGTGCTGGCCTGCGATCCGGACGCCATCGTCTGCTCCAGCTTCTCCAAGTTCTTCGGCATGACCGGCTGGAGGCTCGGCTGGATGGTCGTGCCCGAATACGCGCTCGAAGCCATGGACGACCTCGCCACCAACTTCTTCCTGTGCGCGCACACGCCGACCCAGCATGCGGCGCTCGCCTGCTTCACGCCGGAAACGCTGGCCGTGTGCGAGGAACGCCGTCAGGAACTGCTGGAGCGCCGCCGCATTGTGGTGGACGGTCTGGCCGAGATCGGTCTGCCGCTGGAAGTCGAACCGAACGGCGCGTTCTACGCGTATTTCAACATTTCCAGCACCGGTTTGGATGCGTGGACGTTCTGCGAGCGTGCGCTGAAGGAAGCGCATATCGCGTTGACGCCTGGCCGCGATTTCGGCGAGGCCACCGCGGATACGCACGTGCGTTTGTCGTATGCTGCCTCTCGTGAGGCGTTGCGTGAAGGTTTGAATCGGCTTGGCGATTTCGTAGCCAAAGTGCGTGGCTGAGGTACTCGGCTGAAACATATGCCTGAAGCGCGATTTTTCACGCCGATGCAATCGTTTCCCGTATTGTGATCATTGGATGCCCACCCTCCTTTCCGAGGGTGGGCACCGTCATATTTGCAAATGTTGTCAAGGCATGTCGCGCAATAGGTGAAACGTTTAAACTATTATGCTGTGAACCATGGTTACATTGCATTCGCACGCCACCCGACTTGGCGTGCTTGATATTGGTTCGAACACCGTCCACATGCTCATCGTCGACGCGGCTCCGGGCGCGCGCCCCGAGCCCGAGGCCAGCACCAAAAGCACCATTCGCCTGATGCAGTATCTCAAAGATGACGGCAGCATCAAAAAAGCGGGCACCGAAGCCTTGCTCAGCGCGGTTGAAAAGGCGATGAAACTCGCCGAAGAATACGAAATCACCCAGCTGCTGGTCCTGGCCACTTCCGCACTACGCGAAGCGCCGAACGGAGGCAAGATCCTACGCAAGATCGAAGAGGCCATC
>OAVV01001383.1_pt1 | contig 10725 bp, 8 predicted proteins | sample 1501401 | NCBI WGS metagenome assembly OAVV01 (sample SAMEA2580098, study PRJEB22360) | human gut metagenome | biome: human gut; feature: human-associated habitat; material: faeces | place: Denmark | collected 2008/2010 | reverse complement strand
AAACCGGCGTGCTCGTGCATGTCGGCGTGCCGGAAGGCGAGCCGATGCCGCAGGTGGGTGATTTCGTGACCGCCACCGTCACCCATGCGGGACGCCACAATCTCATCGCCGATCCGAATCCGGAAGCGGGGCAAACCTATGCCGTCCGCCACTGAAAGCAAGCCCGAAACCCGTAAGGTCGTGTCCATCGTCGGTCCCACTGCGTCCGGCAAGACGGGACTTGGCATCGCCATTGCCAAGGCGTTGGAGGCCAAGGGCGAGCAGGCGGAAATCGTCAACGCCGATGCCTACCAGATGTACAAGGGCATGGATATCGGCACCGCCAAGGCGAGTCCTGAGGAACAGGCCGAGGTCAGGCACCACCTGATTGACATCATCGAACCGGACGACGCCATGTCCGTGGCACGTTTCCAGGAGATCGCCCGCGCCAAAATCGCCGAACTGCAGGCCAGGGGAGTGCGTCCTATCCTCGTGGGCGGTTCCGGTCTGTATGCCCGTGCCGCCATCGACGACATTTCCTTTCCTGGCACTGACCCAGAGGTGCGCAAACGCCTCGAGGAACGTGAAAAGGTCGAAGGCGCCGGTGCGCTGTTCGACGAGCTCAAGACAAAGGATCCTGAAGCCGCGGCCCGCATGGATCCGCACAATCCTCGACGCACCATCCGCGCGCTTGAGGTCATCGAAGTGACGGGCCGGCCGTATTCGGCGAGCCTGCCGCATTACCGGTATGTGATTCCCACCGTGCAGATCGGCCTTGATTTGCCGCGTGAGGAACTTGACCGCCGCATCGACATCCGTACCAAGCAGATGCTGGAGAACGGTTTCGTCGAGGAAGTGGAGCGTATCCGTCCCCGGCTTGGCATCACCGCAGGCAAGGCTCTTGGATACCAGCAGGTTGTCGACTATTTGGATGGCCTGTGCGATTTAAATGACACGTTCATGAGCATCGCGCAGAAGACGAAGCGTCTGGCACGCAAACAGATGGGATGGTTTGGCCGCGATCCGCGTATCCACTGGCTGCAGGCTCTCAACCCCGCGCTGCTGGGCAATGCCATGGCCATCATCGAGCATGCCGACGCCGGCGATTACGACGCGATCGACGCGCAGGCGGATGCGTACACGCAGCATCATCTTGGCGATATCGTCTAGCCGAAGCGCCTGACGGCGTGAACGGCAAAAACTTTCGATAAGTATCGGATGTCGTCGTGCCATGGCGGTGCCCATGGGTAAAATCGAGTCCTGTTATGGCACGAACAGCATCTTCCAACCCGAAATCAGGCGGCAAGGGTTCCGCAGGCAAATCGCGTTCCGGCGATACCAAAGTCATGGACGAGGTCGATTCCTCGCCGATCGCCGGCATACTGCGTAAATATCGCCGCGACATCGCATGTTTCATCATGGCCATTCTCGCGGTGCTGTTCTGCGCATCCGAATGGTTCCGTGTCCAGGGCGCTTTCGGACAGGTCCTACATGCCATGGCCTCCGGACTGTTCGGATTGACCAGCGTGATTCTGCCGGTATTCCTGGCGCTTGTGGTGTTCAGTCTGATGCGCAAGACGCAAAACAAGGATGAGAACCTCCATATGGCCCTCGGATGGTTCATGATCCTCTGGTCTGTCTGCTCTATTCTTGACGCGGCGATTGCCTCCGACTCCCAGAAGTTCGATATGTCTTTGCTGCAGCGGGCAGGCGGCCTGCTTGGCTATGTGCTTGGCTGTCCGTTGGCGTGGGGGCTTTCCAAAGGCTTTTCCATTGCGATTTTCGTAGTCGTCATCCTGTTTTCGTTGCTGTTGATTACCCATACCCGGGTCACGCAGATACCGGACAAGGCGAAGGCTCTGGCGGCCAAGTTTGTTGGAACGCCTAAAAACCGTGATGACATTGACGATGAGGCCGAACAGTTTCCGAACGAAGTCCGCGTTGGGGGCACGACACTCGCCTTCGCCGAAGGCGTTCCCGCCCACGACGGCACCGATGCGGATGGAGAAAACGACGATAGGCCGGGCTTCCTTACGCGTATGAAGCAACGCTTCGCATCCCATAAGAGCAAGAACGTCGATGATGGCGACCTTGACCATTACGCCGGCGACGAAGCGTTTCTTAATGCCGCCGAACGGCACGGACAGACCGCGGAAACCATCGTCGACGAGCCGTACCAACAGGTCGATTCGCCACGCAGCATTTCTTCGGACGATTATCGTGCCGATGATTATGATTCAGATGATTATTCCGCCGCTGCACCGTCCGGCACCACGGCCATGCCACAGAACGGTCGCGGACGCTCCTTCTCGTCCGCGCCGATCGGCACCGCGAGCGGCACCATGCCCAGCGTCGCCGAGCCGGTGCCGTCCAGCGAAATCAAGCCGGTTGGCGTCGCTCCAAGCGACCCATGGGCCGTCATCGACGAGGACGGCACCTCCAACGGCAAGGAGGTCATGGACGATAATCGGCCGGGGGGGGCCCTGGACGATATGCCGGCTCCTGCCGTTGACGGGGAAGCGGCGGATGACATTCCCGAGGGACTGTATCATCTGCCTGACCTCAACATTCTGAAGAAGGGCGCGCCGCACGCCGCGCACACTCCGGAGAACGATCGTGTGATCCGCGCGCTGACCGGTACCTTCCAACAGTTCAACGTCGATGCGAAGGTCATCGGCTTCCTGCGCGGACCATCCGTCACCATGTATGAGGTGGAGCTTGGCCCTGGCGTCAAGGTCGAGAAGGTCACCAACCTGCAGAAGAACATCGCCTACGCGGTGGCCAGCTCCGACGTGCGCATCCTGTCGGTGATCGAAGGCAAATCCGCCATCGGCATCGAAATCCCGAACTCCGACCGCGAAACCGTGGTGCTGGGCGACGTGCTGCGCTCCGACAAGGCCCGGAACGATCCGAATCCGATGCTCACCGGCGTCGGCAAGGATGTGGAAGGCCATTTCGTGACCGCCGACCTGACCAAGATGCCCCACCTGTTGGTGGCTGGCGCCACCGGCTCCGGCAAGTCGAGCTTCATCAACTCCATGCTCACCTCCGTGATCATGCGCGCCACGCCTGACCAGGTCCGCATGATCATGGTCGATCCTAAACGAGTCGAACTGTCCGCCTATGCGGGCATTCCACATTTGCTCACCCCGATCATCACCGATCCGAAGAAGGCCGCACAGGCTTTGGAATGGGTGGTCAAGGAGATGGACGCACGATACAGCGACCTCGAATTCTTCGGATTCCGCCACATCAAGGACTTCAACGCTGCCGTGCGCGCTGGCAAGGTGCATGCGCCCGCAGGCTCCAAACGCAAGGTCGCACCATACCCGTATATCCTCGTGGTCGTCGATGAAATGGCCGACCTTATGATGGTGGCCAAGAACGACGTGGAGAGCTCCATCCAGCGCATCACGCAGCTCGCGCGAGCCGCCGGCGTGCATCTGGTGCTCGCCACGCAGCGCCCGTCCGTTGACGTGGTCACGGGCTTGATCAAGGCCAACATCCCGTCCCGACTTGCTTTTGCCACCTCATCCGCCACCGATTCGCGAGTCATCCTCGACGCCACCGGTGCGGAAACGCTGATCGGCCAAGGTGACGCGTTGTTCCTGCCGATGGGCCAGGCCAAGCCGATCCGCGTGCAGGGCGCATGGGTCGACGAGTCCGAAATCCGTCGCGCGGTGGAGTTCGTGCGAACCCAGCGCAAGCCGCATTATCGCGAGGATATCGAGGAGATGGCCAAGGAGGCCGAAAAGAAGGCCATCGAGCCGGATGAGGACATCGGCAACGACATGGACGTGCTGTTGCAGGCGGCGGAACTGGTGGTCAGCACGCAGTTCGGCTCAACCTCCATGCTGCAGCGCAAACTGCGTGTCGGATTCGCCAAAGCCGGCCGACTCATGGATCTGCTTGAATCGCGTGGTGTGGTCGGTCCGTCCGAAGGCTCCAAAGCTCGCGAAGTGCTCGTCCAACCGCAGGATCTGCCGCAGGTGCTCGCCTTCATCAAGGGCGAAACCTCATCGCTTACCGCAGGTTCTACCCAGCCGGCCGACGCTGCGGACACGCGATGATGGAACGCGACAACCGCACGCATTGCGCCAAGTAGTGGTATCGGGGTAACGTGAACGGTATGGAAAAGCAAGAAGAACGCAAATCGTCCCTGCTTGACGGGTGGAACGCCCCGCCGAACATCGTCACTTTCTCTCGTATCGTCCTGGTCGTCATCTTCCTGGCGTTGTACGTCATGGCAGGCGCATGGGGTACCAAAAACACGACTATGCGCTGGGTGGCGGCGATTATCTTCATCATCGCCGCCTGCACCGATAAGCTCGACGGTTGGATGGCCCGCAAATATAACCAGGTCACCGAACTGGGCAAGCTCATGGACCCAATCGCAGATAAGCTGCTCACCTGCGGCACGCTGATCGTCGCCGCTATCTTCAACGAATTCGGCAACGCAGTGCTCGGCTGGGTTGTGACCGCGCTGTTCCTCATCCGTGAGATTGGCATCACCATCATGCGTTTCTTCGTCATCGACACCGGCGGCAAGGTCATCGCCGCATCCCAAGCCGGCAAGTACAAGACCCTGTGCCAGTGCATCGGCCTTGCCATGCTCATGCTGCCGATGTGGAGCCTCGCCGATGGCATGAACACCACTCCGCTGTGGATGACCGTTTATTACACGATCACGTACGCCCTGATTTACCTGGCGTTGATTCTATGCCTGTATTCGGGCGGCGAATACCTCGTCAACACGTTCGGCGGACGTAAGAAGACCGCAAAATCCGAAAAGGAAACCAAGTAAATCCCGATGAGCGAATCCGAAAATTCGTCGACCGCGGCCAGCCAATCGCAATGCGATGAGCTGGCCGCAGCCGTTTTACGCTATTGCGAAGCCAACCATTTCAAAATCGCCGCCGCCGAATCGCTGACGGGAGGTCTACTCGCCGACGCCTTCGTACGCATACCAGGCGCATCGAAAGTGTTCCTCGGCTCGGCGGTGACCTACGACATTCGCGCCAAAGCGAAGATTCTCGGCGTGAATGCCGACCTGCTGGCCCGAGAAGGGGCGGTCCACCCCGAAGTGGCGCGGCAGATGGCTGCGGGAACCGCGCAACTATACCGACAGACCGAGGATGGAGACTGTGTCATCGGCTTGGCCACTACCGGTGTTGCAGGGCCAGGACCGGATGGTGACAAACCTGCCGGCCTGGTGTACATCGGCTGCTCCCTGCCCTGTGGCTTCAATGGCATTCGTGCGCGTCAAACAGCTGCTTATGAGCTGCGTCTGAAGGGTGATCGGGAAGCCGTGCGGCATGAAACCGTGCAATGTATTCTGGAAAAACTGAGGACTCTTTCAGCACTTTCACAGGAATAATCCACGAATATGGGTGTTGACCATAGTGGACGTACGTATGAAAAGCGAAAGGGGCTGGCGGCATGGACACGATGACACTCACCAAGGAACAGATGGAACTCAAGGCGATGGTTCCCACGGTGCAAAGCGGCAACGCCCGCGTCAGGGAACTCACCCCAGCCCAGCGCCGCGCGGTGATGTTCGCCCAGCAGCAGGTGCTGCGTGCCCGCGCGGCCAAAAAGGCCAAAGACGAGCGCCAGGCCGCATTGACCCGCATATGGCGGGAGGAAGACGCGGAACGCGTTTCCGCACGATCCATGTCGGCAGCCACGGAAGCCACCGACGAACCCAGAGAGGTATCGCTTCGCGAGGCCATCGGCCATGTACTGCGCGATCTGCGCACCCATGACCACAAAACGTTGCGTGAGGTGAGCGAAAAGGCCGGAGTGTCGTTGGGATACCTCTCCGAAGTGGAGCGTGGCCAAAAAGAGGCCAGCTCCGAGCTGCTGAGCTCGATTGCGCAATCGTTGGGCGTCTCCACGGCGCAGATGCTGCGCATGGTCGCCGATTATCTCGATTCCGTCGCAATCTGATTCCTGTTGGACGTCTAACGCCCGGCGGCTTGTTCCGTCGGGCGTTTTCTTTTGGTTGCGCTTGCTGTGTACACTTGGGCGCGTGCAGGAACGTGAATTTTGGCAGTTGCTTGAAGAGGTACTCGGCCGTAGCTATGGCCGCGCGCTCGCACACGACCAAGTGCTTGATCGATTGAACGGTCTGACAGCCGTCGAAGCGCTTGAAATGGGGGAGGAGCCCCGCGTGGTATGGAACGTTCTGTGCGACCAGATGAACATTCCTGACTCCAAACGTTGGGGAAAGGACCATAACGCGCCACCAATGCCGGTGCGTTAGGCGGAGTTCGGCTATCGCAAAACACCGATTTCGAACAGATGTTCGGATAATGGGGTATAGTTATCCACAGAAGCACGGATTGGGCAGGTCGTCAACGGCTCGCCGCGAAGTTTCAGAATGCTGGAATTTCAAGGGAAAGCGGTCGTCGGCGTGTCGAAATGCATGTTCTTCGACCACAATGGCCGATTGAACTTGCGCAGATGGATGATGCGGTTTTACGGTGAATCCATTCATTCGTCTCGGTCAACAACAAGGAGTAGTCATGGCACAGACGAGCGCGGCAAAGAACGCCGCACAGAACAAGTCCGCGAATGGAATCGATCCGCGCCGTCAGGCCGCGCTCGACACAGCGCTCGCGCAGGTCGAGAAAAGCTTCGGCAAGGGATCGGCCATGAGACTTGGCGACCGCCCGGAACAGGATGTCGAGGTCATTCCGACCGGATCCTTGGCTTTGGATATGGCATTAGGCATCGGCGGCCTGCCTAAAGGCCGTATTGTGGAGATTTACGGACCGGAATCCTCTGGTAAGACCACATTGGCGCTGCATGTGGTGGCCAATGCCCAGAAGGCCGGCGGTGTGGCCGCATTCATCGATGCCGAGCATGCGCTCGATCCGGTCTATGCCCGTAAGCTGGGCGTCGACACCGATTCGTTGATCGTCTCTCAGCCGGACAATGGCGAGCAGGCATTGGAAATCGCCGACATGCTGATTCGTTCCGGCGCGCTTGACGTGATTGTCATCGATTCCGTCGCGGCCTTGGTGCCGAAAGCGGAAATCGAAGGCGAGATGGGAGACAGCCATGTCGGCCTGCAGGCGCGCCTGATGAGTCAGGCGTTGCGTAAGATGACCGGTGCGCTGGCGAAAGCCGGTACCACCGCCATCTTCATCAACCAGTTGCGTGAGAAAATTGGCGTGTTCTTCGGTAATCCGGAGACCACCACCGGCGGCAAGGCATTGAAGTTCTACGCGTCCGTACGTATGGACATCCGCCGTATCCAGACCATTAAGAACGGTGATGAGGCTGTCGGCAACCGTACCAAGGTCAAGGTTGTTAAGAACAAGATGGCTCCGCCGTTCAAGACCGCCGAATTCGATGTGCTGTACGGCGAGGGCATCTCCAAGGAAGGTTCCGTGCTTGATATGGCGTTGCAGGCCAACGTCGTCAAAAAGTCTGGCTCGTGGTTCACCTATGAGGGCGACCAGCTGGGGCAAGGACGCGAAAACGTGCGTCAGTTCCTCAAGGACAATCCGGAACTCACAGAGGAAATCGAGAACAAGGTCAAGGCGGCATTCGGTCTGATCAAACCTACCGACCAGTTCGCCGAGGACGATGGGGCGGAGGACGCCGCGGGCGCGCCGGATGATGGTAAGACGTCCAAAACTTCAAAAGCCGCCAAAGCCTGACATATGATCAGCGCCGAACGTTTCCTTAAGGAACAGGGCCTTCAGCCGGCGTCGGCCGATACTGGGGGCCTTGCCCTTTCTTCAGAGGATCCAGAACGCACGAACGTTCAGAGGTGGAACCGTCGAACGAAACCTGACCGTTCCAGTTTGTTCGCTGGAAGCGCAAATGCGACGAAAACGCCACGACACGCGCGACACGCTGGGCGTGTCGGGAACGGCGATTCTACTGCCGCAAAGGATCCAAATGATCTTGACGCATGCAGGGAAGCCGCATTGCGATTGCTGGACGCTGCGCCTCGACCTTCCGGCGCACTGCGTGAGCGCCTGATTGGTAAGGGCTATACCTCTGAAGTGGTTGACGACGTCATCGAAAGACTGACAAGGGTTCAACTGATTGACGATGAAGCCTACGCGCAATCCGCGGTGCGCTACTGTGCGACCCGTCTTATGGGATGTAGGGGCGCGGTCGCTGAGCTTACACGGAAAGGCGTCGACCGTAGGCTGGCCCAACAGGTTTGTGATGAGGCGGAATCCTACGGCGTGTTTACTGAAGCCGCATGGGAATTAGGCCGTAGAACCGCGAGAAAAACCGCCGGTCTGGAACGCGATGCACGTAGGCGCCGCTTCTGGAGCGCGGGCGGCAGAAAAGGCCATAATCCTGAGATTCTGCGCCAAATCGCACAGGAACTGTTTGATTGACGGCGACCGTTGACCAAGGGCGTGACGTCAGTTTCATAAAGAGGCTGGTGTAAAGAAATCCTCAAAACATAAAGAGTGGAGAGTGAGACCTCTTATACCCCGGGTTCTGTCGTGCCAACGGCACGGATGGCCATCCATCTCGACCTGGCGTTGCCGTCAGGCTCTAGCAGCCTACCCGAAGGCTTCGGACGAGCAGTCCTCGAACGCCTTCTGCTTGGCCTTGCTCCCGATGAGGCTTGCCATGCGGCCAACTGTCACCAGCGGCCCGGTGGTCTCTTACACCGCCGTTTCACCCTTACCCACCGGCCGAAACCGGTAAGGCGGTCTATTCTCTGCTGCGCTATCTCTCAGGTCGCCCTGGGCGGACGTTATCCGCCATCGTGCTCTATGGAGCCCGGAAGTTCCTCAACCGACAAAATCGGTCGCGGCCATCAAGAGGTCTCAAACGCACAACTATAGCAAGAGAATCGTCGAAAGCAAAGCGTAAAAAAACTTTTGTTTTCTCGGGGAGTTTTCCAGCAAATCACCAATCTTATGGATACAATGATGACTACCAAGCAGCGATGCAGCTGGTTGGTCCGTATATAGCGGTTAACACCGCTTGAGTCTAGGGAGGTCCACATGGAAATCGTCGTTACCGGACGTCATACGCAGATCAAGCAAAGGTTCCGTGACGTTGTCGAAAGCAAGATGAATCGTGTGACCGCTATCGCCCCGGATGCGCAGCGTGTCCAGATTGTGCTGTCCCACGAGGGCAATCCGCGTCAGGCCGACACCGCCAAGCGCGTTGAGATCACCGTCATCGCAGGTCGTACCGTGGTGCGTGCCGAAGCCTCCAGCGCCGACGAGTTCAGTGCTCTCGATTTGGCTCTCGACAAGCTGACGCTTCGTCTGCGCCGTACCCGCGAACGCCGCAAGGACCATCGTCGTGGCTACACCGATCCGGTCCCGGTCGATCTGGGCCCGGTCGAGCCGGTCGTCGTCGAGGAGCCGGAGCCGGAAGCGCCGAACAATAGCCCGGCCGACGCCGTTTCCGCTGATCTCGGCCCTGGCGAATCCGTCGAGGTCCAGGTCGGTGACACCCCAATCGTCATCCGCCGCAAGCTGCATATCGCCGAGCCGATGACCATTGACGAGGCCCTGTACGAGATGGAGCTGATCGGTCACGACTTCTTCCTGTTCGTCAACAAGGAAACCGGTCGTCCATCCGTCGTCTACCACCGTCACGGTTGGAGCTACGGCGTCTTCGAAATCGACACTCCGGAGAATGTGGCCAAGAAGTAATGGCTAATGGCTGAAAACTGAACGATAAGAGGCTCGCATGTCATACATGCGGGCCTCTTTTCTTATGCGAAAAACAAGATACGTCAAAACTTACGTAAAATGGACGGAGCTTTTCGGAAATCGCGAGAAAGCGACTATCCTCAATCGAGGAAAGTCACCATACACAAAGGGAGTGATTGTGGTAGATATCGTTGACAAAGCCCTACGCATGGGTGAAGGCCGACAGATCAAGAAGCTTGAGAACGTGGCCAAAGCGACGAACGCCTTGGAGGACGAGATCGCGGCGCTTGACGACGAGGAGCTCAAGGGCCAGACCGCCAAGTTCAAGCAGCGTATCGAAAACGGCGAGTCCCTTGACAAGCTCATGCCGGAAGCCTTCGCCACCGTGCGTGAAGCTTCCAAGCGAACCTTGGGCCTGCGCCACTTCGACGTGCAGCTCATGGGCGGCGCCGCTCTGCACTGGGGCAACATCGCCGAAATGAAGACCGGTGAAGGCAAGACCCTTGTGGCCACGCTGCCGGCCTACCTGAACGCACTCGACGGTCAGGGCGTCCACGTCGTCACCGTCAACGACTATCTGGCCAGCTACCAGGCCGAGCTGATGGGCCGTGTCTATCGCTTCCTCGGCATGAGCACCGGCTGCATCATCACCAACCAGAAGCCGCCGGAGCGTCGCAAGCAGTACAACGCCGACATCACCTACGGCACCAACAACGAATTCGGTTTTGATTACCTGCGCGACAACATGGCGTGGGAGAAGTCCGATCTCGTACAGCGTGGCCACCACTACGCCATCGTCGATGAGGTCGACTCCATTCTTATCGATGAGGCTCGTACCCCGAGACACGGCCCCGGTCGGCCCGCGGGCGACTTGACCCGCTGGTACCGCCAGTTCGCGCGCCTGGTTCTGAAGCTCAACCGTGACGAGGACTATGAGGTCGACGAGAAGAAGAAGGTCGTCGGCATCCTTGATCCGGGCATCACCAAGGTCGAGGACTATCTCGGCATCGACAACCTGTACGAACCGAACAACACCGCATTGATCGGCTATCTGAACAACGCCATCAAGGCCAAGGAGCTGTTCCTGCGTGAC
>OAVV01001371.1_pt1 | contig 10843 bp, 11 predicted proteins | sample 1501401 | NCBI WGS metagenome assembly OAVV01 (sample SAMEA2580098, study PRJEB22360) | human gut metagenome | biome: human gut; feature: human-associated habitat; material: faeces | place: Denmark | collected 2008/2010 | reverse complement strand
AGAAGTATTTAAGACGATTTAAGACTTTTTCTCACGAACAGTAAATCCTGCCGTGACAAATAAATAAGATCCTGGTCATGCCGGGTCGTTCTCCTTTTGGCTTACAAAAGCATAGCCGCCGTGGGTAGTGCGGATAAAGCTACCGCAGCCGGCCAGCTTCTTTCGCAGATTGGAAACGGTATTTGCCACGACTTTTAAGGTATCGTCACAGTTTTGTCCCCACACTGCCCGGAAAAGCTTCTCCTTGGAAAAGACTTGTTCTTCATGGGAAGCGAGTATCAGCAGCAGATCAAACTCCAGTCTTGTAAGGGATGTTTTTCTTCCGTTGCATGACACTTCGTGGGTCATTCCATCCAGCGTCAGTCCCGGAAAAACCAGCTTTTCCTGTGAACCAATTGATATCTGCTCTGCCTCGATGTGCTCCCGTTCCAGAAGCATCCGAATCTTTTGCTCCAATTCCGGGTCAGGCTGTCGGGTCTTTATAACGATCATGACAAACTCCTGTGTGAATTTTATTCTGCGGCGGCATCCATTTCCCGGAGCAGGTTTACCATCTCGATGGCACTGACTGCACAGTCATATGCCGCCCGCCGTTTGGACACCGTGTTGGACAAGTTTCTCAAGACCATGCAGACCACCGCTGCCTGCTTGCAGGAGAAGCTGCTGAAGCCGGAAGTCCGGCAGAAAGGCAAGGATCAGGTCAAGGAGAAAGCACGAGATTCCGTTCTGCAACTGCTGAGCCGCTTGCAGGCAGAACAGGCGCAAAACAAACCATCGGCACAACCCCGCACACAGGAGGGGCACTCGGAAATCTGAACCTCATCGGGAGCGTTTGGGGCAGAAAGCTGGCACTTTCTGCCCCGGCACCCGGTTACAATGAAAGCGTCCAAATCCCCTGCCACAGAATCTTCTGACCAGACCAAAGCAGCCAAGCACGAACCCCTTGTTTACCGGGTAGAGGAGATCGCCCAACTTTTGGCGATTTCTCCCCGCGCTGCGTACAACCTGTGCAACACCACGAAGGATTTCCGGGTGCTGCGCATCGGCACCAGCATCCGGGTGAACAAGCAGAGCTTCGACAACTGGTTTACAGCGGTCTGAAGGAGGTAATCTATGGCATCTATCATGAAGCGCGGAGATTCCTACTCCGTCCGTTACAAGTACAAAGACCATTCCGGCAAGCCTTGCGAGGGATGGGAAAGTTTCAAGACCAGGAAGGAGGCGCAGGAGCGAAAGATCACGGTCGAGAAAGAACTGCTGGACGGCACATTCCTTGTCCCCGACCCATGACGGTGGAGGAAATGCTGTACAAGTGGATCCCGATCCAGTCCACCAAACACAAGTGGTCACCCAAGACCTACACCCAGTCCGTAGCGATGGTGCAGAACCTTATCGTGCCCTATATCGGCAATCGCAAGGTGCAGGAGGCACCTATGACATCGAGAAGTTCTATGCCACCCTTTCCAAGACCCCCTGCGGGCAGTATGTGCACGGTGTGAAGCAAAAGCTTTCCGAGAAACAGAAGAAGCGGCTGCTGTCCAGCACCTCTATCCACGAGGTCCACACGCTGCTGAAAACTGCATTCTCCTATGCGGTGGAGTGGGACCTCATCCACAAGATTCCCCTGCCCCGTGACGCCCCCAAGGTCAACATCGAGGAACGTACCATCTGGGACGAGAAAACCATGCTGGCAGCGTTGCAGACCATCGAGAACCCTGCCCTGCATCTGGCGGTGCACATGAGCATGATCCTTTCGCTGCGTGAGGGCGAAATTCTCGGCTTACAGCCGAGTGATTTGGATTTTGATGCCGCCGATGGTCGTGGTACCATCTCAGTCAGCAAGACCATGCAGCGAGCCAACAAGGACGCTCTGGAAAAGCTCGATCCCAATCAGGTCTACTACACCTTCCCGGACAGGCGTGAGGGCAGCAAGTCATCCCTCATCCTGAAAAAGCCCAAGACCAAGAAGTCCAACCGCATCCTGTATATGACCAAACCTCTGAAAGCGGAGCTTCTGGCATGGCTTGAAAAGCTCAAGCAGGACGAGCAGAACGCCCCGGAAAAGTACAGCAATTGCGGGCAACTGTTCCGGCTCCCGGATGGTCTGCCCATCGCACCGGAGCTGCTGACAAAGTGGTACCGCCTGTGGAGAGCTGAGCACCCGGAGTTTGAGCAGATCGTGTTCCACGGTCTACGGCATTCCAGTGCCACCTACCAGCTCTTGCAGTCGGACGGTGACTTCAAGTCGGTGCAGGGCAACACAGGTCATGCAACGGCATCTGTCCTGATGGACACCTACGCTCACACGCAGGACAAGCCCCGGCTGGAGCTGACCGAGAAGATCGAGGCAAACTTCTATTCCCAAGACCTGACCCCGGCAGCACCCCCACCCCGGCAAAACGAAAAGCCGACGGCAACAAAAATCTCCGGTAAGGAGATTCTTGAAGCCATCCGGCTGATGGATGCAGACGAACGCAGAGAATTGACGAGAGCCTTGTTCGCCTAAAATTTCTTCTTTTTATGCAAAGGAAAGCAGGCTGTGCAAACCTTGCGCAGAAAAGCCCCTGATTCGGGCAAATGTGCAAACGGTGTGCAGAACGTGTGCAGCCGCTTTCCTACATAAAGAAAGAACGCCAAATCTCACGATTTTACGTTCAAAATTTGGTGCACCTCCAGGGACTCGAACCCTGGGCCCACTGATTAAGAGAGCAAGCCGCCGGTTCGTCTCAATTTATGGAAGTTTCGAGTCATCGTTATTTTTAATCAAAGCAATGTGATTTTTTACCCGGTAATTTCTGCACCCTTTGTCCGATTTTGCAACGATTTGCACCCTTTGCACGTTTTGAAACCGTGCAAAAACCGTGCAGAAACCGTGCACTTACTCCCAGACAAACTAAAATCCACTTCATCCGACAACGACTTGACGGCATTGGTTTGGGTGGCCATTCTCTTATTTTTAGTACTTGCTGCATCACAAGCCGATTGGAAAGCATCTGACCTCATTCTCAGTATAACCCGTCGTTTTGTGTTAGAAAAAAGCAACACAGCACGATATGGTCTGTATGGCCTTGTAGTGGTATCCTTTTGCCAACAAGAAAACAACATAAAACGAAAGGAAAAACAAATGATGAAACGTATCTTTACCCTGATTACCTCTATTGTTCTGGCCACCAGTCTACTGGCTGTCCCCTGCTTTGCCGCTGAGCCTGAAGACTTGCCCACGCCGCAGCCTGGTGTGACCGAAACGGAACAACCTGACGGTTCTGATCAGCCTGAGAATCCGGACAGACCTTCTATCCAGCCATGTGATGCTATGCCGGGCGTTGGAGACATGGGTTAACTCATAAAATCGATGTTCAAGTATTCTTTCGCTTCTTTTTTGACAACCTCTAACCCGATTTGATATCCAATGACTTTGCAGAGATAATACGATTGGTAGTACAATTCTTTGCTGATTTCGTCATCGCCCATAAAATGTCGGCATTCCGCTTCAATTTCCAGACATCGGGGCAATACTTGGTAATGTCCATATTGAATACAGGCTTCTCGTCCTTCTTTAGCGAGTGCAGCTCCTTCCTCATAGCGACCGCACAAATCCAGTACCCGAGCATAATTATAAAGGACCAAAGGCAACACCCCAATAGATGTTATGGTTTCCTTAAAATGCTTACGCACATACTTAAGCAGCTGATAGTAGATTTCAGCTGCTTTTTTATTTTGGCCAGCATCAGAGTAAGCAAGCCCAATCTGATTGATAATTGTGATTTCATCTCTTGTATAAAGGAAACTTTCTATACTCTCTAGGTCAAAGCGGGGCACAGTCAGCTGAATTGCCTGCATTAGCAGATCGATTTGTTCCAGCGGCGTGTAGCGTCCATCTAAGCGTCCCAGAAGTACCCTTGAACGCAGGGCAAATTGCTGCGCAATTTGATCATCCGGATCTGCCAGCTTTTCAAATTGTGCAAGCTTCTCAAAGCCCTCCGGCACCTTTTCGGTCACATTGCAGGCAACAATTTCTTTCTGAAGAGCTTCCATCTCCAGTTCATTTTTACTCAGCAGAGCAAAATAGCGGTCATCCGGCAGGCCCAGACGCTGCAAAAGGGCATTGATCCGGTTGCGGCTGGGGGTCTGTTTCCCATTTTCCAGTCGGGAAAGAGTCATAGGCTCACAGATTCCATAGCAGAGCTGCTCCTGGGTCAAACCCAGATCCAGCCGTCGCTGTTTAATGTATTCTCCCAGAAAGACATTTTTCATTGCTGAGTCCCTCCTCATTATAGCTGCCGCGCTCCTGTAGTTTAAAGCTGGCACTGTGTGTCAACCAATATCAATATTCTAAGGACATTATACCATATCCGGCAGCGGGATGGTAGCTTTGATTAAATCAGAGGTTCCCTAGTACGATGACACTACGCGTTCTAAAACATATCGTTTTGTGTTATTTTTAATTAACATGATGCAATATGTTCCTTAACAACTATCTGTGCTACAATACAGTCACAGCAAGGGACTTGCACAATCAGAGGTTCCAAGCTGATAAATCTTAAAGAAAGGAGAAACAAATCATGGAAGTCCTCGCTGAGAAGAAGCCCATTGAAGAACAGGTTGATTGCAATATCGACATTAATATCTTCTGCTAACAGGGTTAATTACCACTTTAATAAGGGGTTCGGATTGTTCCGGGCCCCTTATTTCGAACAATTATCCTGTAATCAGGATTTTTATGTAGATAAAGAGGAGCTAATATGTATACAGTACCCAGCTATGTGACCTATCGCACGGAAGAAGATGCTATTTATATTACATCAGAATTGTATCGCAATACCGTCCGGCTGACCGATCATGGCCTGCAGAAGGAGTTCATCAATCTCACCCGTTGCGGCGGCTGTGCGGAACTGAATACGCCGTTGACACGCTATCTGCATGAGCAAGAGCTTCTGGTAACCGAGGAAGAACTGGACCATGCGCTGCACCAGGTGAGATCTTTGCTGGATAATATCTTCATGGTAACATTGATGCCGACGGAAGGCTGCAATTTCCGCTGCCCATATTGCTATGAAGATCACCATGCGGTCAGTATGACTCGTGACACACTGGACCGAATTGAGGAGTATATAACTGCACAAGCGCCGCGCTATAAACAGGTCATACTTGCATGGTTTGGAGGTGAACCTACTCTTTGCAAAGACACTGTGCTGGAAGTGTCCAACATTGTACAAAATCTGCAGAAACAGTATGGCTTTCACTATGCTGCCAATATGACCACCAATGGTTATCTGCTGAATGACAAGCTATTTCGGCAGTTCTATCAGGCAGGGATCACCAGCTATCAAATTACAATTGATGGTTGGAATCACGACAAGACTCGGCCCCATGTATCCGGCAAGGGAACCCTGCAGACCATCATTAACAATCTGGCCTCTCTTTCCAAGTTGCCGCCGGCAGAGTATTCCTTTCATATCACGCTGCGCCACAATATTCTGGCCGACGATGAGGACTACAGTTGGTATGATTATCTGTACCGTCTGTTTGGGCATGACAAACGCTTCGCCGTACTTGTTCGTGCTGTTGGTGACTGGGGTGGTGAAGGCGTCCACAGTCTATCCATCCTTCATCAGGATACAAAAGATGTGTTGGTAGCAAAACATGTTGCATATCTGGATAAGATCGGGATGTCGTGTCATAACCACAGAAACGGAGCCCTTGCACAGGTGTGCTACGCTTCCTATCCACATAGCATGGTATTCCGGGCCAATGGAAAAATTGGCAAATGCACTGTGGCGCTTGACCACCCGCAAAACCAGTTAGGTTGGGTTGATCCCGAAAAAGGTATTGTGATCGACCCGGAGGTTAACTGCCGGTGGAGCTTTTCTGATCTGAAGCCCGAGTGTCGTAGCTGCCGGAATGTTTTGCGCTGCATGAATATGCAGTGCAAAAAGTCTGAAATTATTGATGGAAAGACAGTTTGCCTCTATAGAAAATCAGAATGTGTGTAATCAGTTAACTAACGCAAAACGATATGTTTATTCCTCATCCTGTGTGCTACAATTTGAATCAGAAAGAGCAAAGCACACAATCCACTGTTCATAGAGACAGATGGAACGATCACAGAAGAGGTGGAAATCATGAAGTATTATCTCAAAAAGTGCTGGCCCACTGTTACAGCAGCCTCCATCTGTATGGTTGTTGCCTATGGTTTGCAGGTCTGCACCAGTCTGGTACAGATTCAGATCACCCAGGGACTGCTGGACGGTGATCTGCGGGCTTTCACCATTCGGATCATTCTTCTTCTGCTGACCTGGCTGGCCGTGGTCCTTTGCCTGATTGCAGAGACCTTCTTCCAGGGCCGGGCCGTGCGCCGGATGAACAACGCTCTGCGCCGGGATATGGCAGCGGGCCTGTTGCACAAGACCCATCAGGAGTATCATAAGCAGGAGAGCGGCGAGTACCTCTCCCAGTTTACCAACGACGTGAACCAGATTGAGCAGATGGCCTGGACTCCGTTTTTCACCATCATGGGTTCTGCGGCACAGGTGGTGTTCGGCATCGTTGCACTGGCATCCATTCATTGGCTGCTTCTGGTGATTTCTCTGGTCATCGCATTGGTTATGATCTTCGTTCCTCGTCTGTTCAGCAAACGGTTGGGAACCGTTGGCACAGCCTGTGCCGCCAGCCAGGCTGACAGCGTCAGTAAAATCAAGGATCTGCTGGCAGGTTACGATGTGCTTCGCTTCTTTGGCAAGGATGAACGGTTTACCAGCGGAGTCGATGCAGCCAGCGACAGCATGGAGCAGGCCAAGTACAAACTGACCATCAACAAGGACGGCATCGGCTGTGGTCTGGCCTATGTCAGCGCCGTCTGCCAAGTGGCCGTTGTCATCCTGCTGGGTGTCCTGATCCTCAATGATATGATTCCTCTGGCCACCTTTATGGGCACCGGTACCATCTGCGCCGGCGTGTATAATGGACTGAACCAGGTGTCCAAACTTGCAGTGTCCTTCTCGGCCAGCAAGCCCTATTTCGATAAGATTACCATCCATGCCGGCGAGGCGCAGCTTCCTGATTTCGGTCTGCCTACCCTGCAGGAAGGCATTACGGTCAAGGATGTCTCTTTCGGCTACGATGAAAAGAAGCCGATCCTGGTCCACATGAACGCAGAATTCAAGAAAGGCGGCAAATACGCCCTCACCGGTCCCTCCGGCTGCGGCAAGAGCACCCTGCTGAAGATTCTTCTGGGCTGGCTGCCCGGCTACCAGGGCAAGGTCCTTTATGACGAGAGAGACGTGCGGGATTACACGCCCGAGCAGCTCCAGCAGAAAATGAGCTACATCGAACAGAATGTGTTCCTGTTCAATACCACCATCCGTGAGAACATTACCCTGGGTGAGCACTTTACCGACGAGCAGATGGAAAAGGCACTGCGTGACAGCGCCCTGGCAGGCGACCTTGCCAATATGCCCAAGGGTCTGGATACGCCGGTGGGCGAGGAAGGCAACGCCCTCTCGGGCGGCCAGAAGCAGCGCGTGGCCATCGCCCGTGCTCTGATCCATAACCGCAGCATCCTGCTGGTGGATGAGGGCACCAGCGCCCTGGACCAGAAGAACGCCGACATCGTGGAGAAGAGCCTGCTGTCCAACCCTGACCTGACCCTGATCCTGATTAGCCATCACCTGAGCGACGAACGTAAAGCCCAGTTCGATCATGTGTACAAGTTGACGCCCGCATCTTCTATTGTCTGAAACCGGGAAGCAACGCAATAGCCGGAAGAATCCAAAGAAACCGTGCCGGGGTTTCGTGGCACACGACTTTGTTTGCAAAGTCTAGTGTGTTACACCTTGGTTCCGGCTGATGCGGAAAAGGGACTGCGAGCAGCTCCGGCAAGCACCTATTCTGCGGCAGAAGGATGCGCGGATGGGGATGGCAGCTAATGGTTTCTGCCCACCCAGCGCAGGCTTGCAGAGGAACCAATGGTGTACGTTCTCCTTCCTGCCGCAGCAGCGTTTTTCCCTATAAGCCGCAAGGTAAATAATCAGCGTCTGTATTTGCCCCGCATCCCGGCCTTTGTGCGGTGCTTTAACATAGAGGATTTATTGAACACTCGCAGCAAAGTCATCTGTTCTTCTTTCGTCAGCTTGGAATAGTCGATGCCGATCTGTCCCATCAGGACATTCATCTTCTTTTCCAACGGAGAACCTTCAAACTTCTGTGCATTTTCAAGCTGCTTCCTCGCTTGCTCGACCGCTGCGCCGTCCGACGTGGTCTTATCGGTCCCATGTGCCGCTTTGATCTGCTTCAGGATCGCCGCCAGCTCATCATAGAGGATCTGCCCGAAATATTCGTCCTCGTTGATCTGCGCCGCCTTCAGCGTCCGCATGGTCAGGTCCTCTGCATCGGCATGGTATCGCTTTTCCAGTTCCTGCCGGGTGGCTTCCACCATGGCATTCATATCCCGGATGCGGTCACTGACCAGACCGTCCACACAGATCTCAAGGTCGGTCATCCACCGGGAAAAATCGGGATGTTCCAAAAGTTCACACAGCAGCCGATGATTGAAATTCCCATTCCTTAATACGTCCACTGCGCCATCGCTCAGATGCAAGTCCGAAAGGACTGCATCTGAGCGTTTTTTGTTTTCCGTCACGCCCAACAGGTAGTCCGTGGTCACGCCATAGAACTCAGCCAGCGTTGTCACCGCATAAATGCTGAGGTCGGTCACATCGTCACTCTCGTATTTCGACAATGCCGATTTGGACAGACCCGTCTGCTCTGCCAGCGTTTCCAGCTTCAGACTCCGCTCCACACGCAGGTCTTTGAGCCGTTCTCCCAGTGTCAGCTTGATGTTCATGGTCGCACCTCCGATGTTTTTTGCACAGTATACCACTTCCGGCGGTTCCTGTCCATAAGCGTGGAATTTTGCAGTTTCTGCACCTGTTTTCCGACATTATGGATATACGGCACAGCGGCCATTGCGGTGCTATCCTATAGACAGAAAGAAAACATAGTAACTCCCCAGCAGCGAACATATTAAGGGCTTCCCGCGAAAGCCCTCTGAAATATCTTTCATACCAGGACCTTGACAACTGAATGACCGTCCGAACTGCCCAGACCGCCATGGCATGGTGTGCTGTCCGTTCCATTCCGACAGCGACCCCAGCATGAAGCTGAACGACACCTATTACTACTGCTTTGGCTGCGGAGCCAACGGCAATGCCATCGCCCTGCCGCCGCCCAAGCGTGGCCTGACAGACGAGCAGTGGGCAGACATCGCCTACTGCCTGCGGGTGCTGACCGATTATCTCGACCTGCTGCACGACTGGCAGGAGCGCTACAAGCCCGCCACCCCGGAGGAGCCGCATGACCCACGGTTTGAAGAAGCCCTCCACGCGACCGAGACCATCGAGCACTTGACGGACTGCGTTGCATTCGGAACGCCCCAGCAGAAGGCCGATGCCGCTGCACGGCTGCTGTCCGGGTCATTCCTGCTGATGCTGGAGGAGCGCACCGACCGCCTTTCTCTGGCAAAGTGCGCCTGATAATTTATTCACCTGAAGTGGTGGGTCTCACGGTGAGACCCACCACTTCACTTTTCTAAAGGAGAACCACCCTATGAAGAAAAACATTTCCCGCAACCCCTTATGGCCGGACTGGTACAACGGCAAGAAGATCGATGAAGTCCAGTTTGGCCGTGCCTTTCTGGAACAGTGGCCGCTGAAATGCGTCAACGGAACGCTGTACACGCTGGACGGCCCGGTGGAGGACGAGAGCGAGATCAAGCAGCGCATCTTGGAGAACATCGAGGAATATGTCACCTCCGGCCTGTCCAAAAAGGTCACCAACATTCTGGAGACCATCAAGCTGCTGGCTTTTTCCGACCCGTTTCCCATCGAACAGGACTGCATCCACCTCCAGAACGGCGTGTACCATCTGCCGGACGGCACCTTTCAGGAGAGCCGCCTGTTCTGCCAGAACCGCCTGCCTGTGAAGTATGCCCCAAAAGCCCCCACCCCTGACCGCTGGCTGACCTTCCTGCACGAACTGCTGGACGATGCCGACATTCCTACCTTGCAGGAATATCTGGGCTACTGCCTGATCCCCAGCACCAAAGGTCAGAAGATGATGCTCATTGTTGGCAAGGGCGGCGAGGGCAAGTCTCGCATTGGGCTGGTGCTGAAGCGGCTCATGGGAGATGCCGCCAGCAATGGCAGCGTCCAGAAAGTAGAGAATAACCGTTTTGCCCGCGCCGATCTGGAACGCCGCCTGCTGATGATCGATGACGACATGGACATGAACGCCCTGCCCAAGACGAATTATATTAAGACCATCGTGACTGCCGAAGCCAAGCTGGACTTGGAGCGCAAGGGTGTCCAGAGCTACCAGCGGGATATTTACGCCCGGTTCCTCTGTTTCGGCAACGGTGCGCTGACCTCGCTGTACGACCATTCGGACGGCTTCTTCCGCCGTCAGCTTATCCTGACCACCAAGGACAAGCCTGCCGACCGCACGGACGACCCTTTCCTTGTCGAAAAGATGTGTGCCGAGTTGGAGGGCATCCTGCTCTGGTGTCTGGAAGGGCTGCACCGGTTAGTGCAGAACGATTTCCGCTTCACGGTCAGCGAACGAGCCGCCGCCAACGTGGACACCATCAAGCGCAGCAGCAACAACGTCATCGACTTCATGGAGTCCGAGGGCTACTTCCGCTTTAAGGCGGACTACTCCATCAGTTCCAAGGAGTTCTACGACATTTATAAGCAGTGGTGCGAGGACAACGCCTGCCACAGCGTATCGGCCATCCGTTTCAGCGCAGAGCTGCGCCAGAATGACCGTCGCTACAACCTTGAAGCCACCA
>OAVV01001352.1_pt1 | contig 11012 bp, 9 predicted proteins | sample 1501401 | NCBI WGS metagenome assembly OAVV01 (sample SAMEA2580098, study PRJEB22360) | human gut metagenome | biome: human gut; feature: human-associated habitat; material: faeces | place: Denmark | collected 2008/2010 | reverse complement strand
CGCTTTTCTCTTCAGCGCGAATTTTTCTGCATCCGGCGGTCACGCCCGCCGCGCAGCCAGACCTCGAAGTCCTGCCAGGTCTGCGCCTGCAAAGACGCCACGCAGCGGGGCAGCAGCGTTTTGATGTTATAAACCGGAACGATGACCGAAACAGCGGGCATAACGGACTCCTTATCTCTTTTCATAGACTGCAAGGAAGCGGTCGGCGAGGGCGTCCCATGTGTTCTCATGGATGACCGTCTCATAGGCCGCCTGCTCCATCCGGGCCTTCTTTTCCGGGTCGGCGGCCGTGTCCAGCAGGGCTTTCGCCCAGCGGGCCGGGTCCGATTTTTCCAGCACAAGGCCGTTCTCCCCGCTGCGCAGCAGCATATCTGCACCGCCGTTGGGGGTGGTCAGCACCACCCGGCGGAAGAACATCGCCTCCAGCAGCACCATGCCGAAAATTTCGTACTCCGTCGGCAGCAGGAAGAGATCCGCCTGCTGGTAGACCCCCTTCATCTGATACTGGGGGGCTTTTTTCTGCCAGAAGACGCAGCGTTCCAGCCCCTTTTCCCCGATGGCCGCTTTCACGCTGTCCAGATACTCCGCATCGCCGTCGCCGATGATGTAAAGGCAGGCGTCCGGGTCGCTTTTCCGCACTTCGGCCAGCACATCCAGCAGGAAGAAGGGGTCCCGCCGGGGCTCGATGCGGCCGATATAGAGCAGCTTCAGGCCCGTTTTCTGCGCCCGCATCTTCTGCTCGAGTTCCGTCTGCCCGGCGTCCGGGCGGTCACGCAGGAGCTCCGCGTCGATGCCGACGCCCACCGTCGTCACCTGTTCCGGCGAGAGACGCTTTTCCAGCAGGAATTTCCGGGCCAGCTCGCTCTTGGTCAGAAAACGGGTGCCGCGGCGGCGGTAGCGCCCCACGAAGAGGGCGTCGAACACTCTGCACATCCGGTTATAGTTCTTGTTGAAGGGCGAGTAGTAGGGGCCGTGGTAGACCACCGTCTTTTCGGGGTATTTCCCCGCCAGATGCCACGAGAACATCTGGTTATACTCGGCGGTCTGCAGCACATCATACCGGGCAAAGAGCTTCTCCTGCCCTTTGAACCAGACGTTTTTGAGCAGGGCTTTCCCGTGGCGGTAGAAGACATGGATGGGCTTTGCACCCTCCACCTCGACCTTTACGGTCATCTCGTCGCCGTCCGTCCAGAACAGGATGTCGGTGGGATGGCCGCGCTTCACCAGCGCCTTCGCAAGTCCCACTTCCTGGATATTGTAGGTGTTCTTGGTCACGTCCAGCACGCTGGGCCAGGGGCGAACGATGAGTATTTTCATAGCGGCATCCTCACTGTCTGAGCTGGCTGGCAATATCGGCGTCCACGATCTCCTCGCCGGACTTATGGCGCAGCTGCTCCTGCGACGCGGCGCTCAGGCCGTTGTTGACCACGCAGTTGAGGTCGCAGGTGGAGCAGCGGTCCAGCTCTTCCTTCGACACCCTGCCGTCCCGGTAGTCGCGGCAGACTTTCAGCTCATACATCCTGTAAGGAGTCTTGGTGAACAGCGCCTTGAACTTATGGGTCAGCACCCAGAAGCCCGGCTTCCAGATATATTTGTGCATGGCCGGCGAGACGGAGCCGATCATCCAGCAGTCGCGGTCGCAGTGGCGCACCTTGGCGCGGACGGCCTCGGCCTCGGGGCTGCTCCACAGCGCGTCCCAGCTCTGGGTGTTCAGGTTGCCCATCACCTCTTTATCCTTGGTGCCGTTGCAGGGCATGACGTCGCCGTAGGGGTCGATGAAGAAGGTATCGAAGCTCATATCACAGGGCAGCAGGCGCTTCTGGCCGTAGAGGTAGTTGATGAGGCCATGGTTGAAGTAGGCGCGGAACCACTTTTTGGGCGAATTGCTCCGCAGCAGCTCGTTGATGAGGGCCTCAAAGTTCTTCGCCACCATGGGGCGGTCGTGGATGATGTTCTTGGCCTCCACGAAGTAGAAGCTGTTGTGCAGGGTGGCGGTGGCGAATTCCATCCCCATCTCATCCGACAGGCGATAGAGGGGGACGAGGTCGGGGGCGTTCTTGTCCTGCACGGTCATGCCGAAGCCCACATCCTTCATGCCCATCTCCCGGAGTTTTTTCAGGGTGGTGTAGCCGCGGTTGTAGCCGTCGGCGAGGCCGCGTATCTCGTTGTTGGTCTGCTCGAGGCCCTCGATGGAGATACGGATGCCGATGTCGGGGAACTCCTTGCACAGGTCGAGGATACGGTCGGTGAAGAAGCCGTTGGTGGAGATGACGATGCGGTCCGACTTCTTCCGCAGCTCCCGCACGATGTCCTTCAGATCCGTGCGGATAAAGGGCTCGCCGCCGGTGATGTTGGTAAAATACATGGGCGGCAGCTTGCGGATAGTCTCGAGGCTGATCTCTTCCTCGGGCTTCGAGGGTGCCTTATAGCGGTTGCACATGGTGCAGCGCGCGTTGCAGCGGTAGGTGACGATAACGGTCCCGTTCAGTTTCTTGGTTGCCATGAATCCTTCTCCTCCGTTTTTATCTCTGGTACAGGGGCATCAGTTTTTCCGCATATTCTTCCACAGTGTCAAAGCGGGTCGTCCCGCAGGCTCTGGTATAAGCGTCCAGCCGGGTACGGTCGTCCCAGAGGGCGCGTATCTTCTCTGTCAGCGCGTCCGCATTCCCGCTCTCGAACAGCTCGCCGTTCACGCCCGCGTCGATGAGCTCCGGGATGCCGCCGATGTCTGCGCCCAGCACCGGCGTGCCGTACATCAGCGACTCCATCACCGAAAAGGGGCAGTTCTCATACCACTCCGACGGGTAAACGCTGAACCGCGCCTCCACAATGAGTTTTTCGAGGGCCTTGCCCGACTGGAACCCCACATTTTTCAGGTTCGGGATGCCGGCCAGCTCCCCTTCCAGCGGGCCGCTGCCCGCCGCCACAAAGGGGATGTCCGGCAGAGCTTTGCAGGCTTTCAGGAAAGTCTCGATGCCCTTTTCCTTCGCAAAGCGGCCGAAGTAGAGCACATAGTTCTGTTTTTCCACAGCCGGGGCTTTCTTTGTGGAAATAAAGTTGTGCATCGCCACCGTTTTCTCCCGCAGGATAGGGTCAGAGTCCAGCTTTTTCTTCATGAACTCCGAGCAGCAGACGATGGCGTCCAGCTTTTTGTAGACCTTTTTCCACCGCCAGAACGCAGCCTCCGCAAAGCCGATGGCGCTCTTGGCGGCGGAGCCGTGGATGCACTTATTCCGGATGCAGGACGTGAGCTTCCCGCCGAGGCAGTCCTCACAGACCTGTCCGTCCATCCGACAGCACATATGATTCGGGCAGACCAGCTGGTAGTCGTGGGCCGTGTAGAGGATGCGGCAGGCGTGTCCGCTCTCCTTCCGCCATTTGTCCGCCTCAAGGAGGATGCTGGGCGTCAACTGATAGTTGAAATTGTTGAGATGGATAACATCCGGTCGAAAATCATCCAGCACCAGCCGCAGCTTCTGCCGGGCCTCGGACGAATAAATGGTCTTGAGCGGGTATGTAAGCTTCGTCAGCTTGCTGCCGCCGTGGAAATCCATGCTGCCGGTGTAGGCATCCACCCAGTTGCCCACACACCGGCCCTCATGCTCCATCCCGAAATACTGCACCTCATGGCCCATCCGTTCCAGCTGCTTTCCCAGCTCGAACATATAGGTCTCAGAGCCGCCGTTGGGGTAGAGGAATTTGTTGATCATCAAAATTTTCATTGCCGTACTTCTCACTGTATTTTTCACCAAAGCTTACAGCGCTTTACTGCACTGCACCCACATTCCAAAGTCTCTCTCCTGAAAGCTCTTTTCCAGCAGACGATAGATTTCTTTTTCACTCTCATCGCCCACAAACGCATACTCTGCCTTTCCGGTAAAGGTCTTACAGATAAACTCTGCCGCCACGACAAAGGCGCTCTCAAGAATCTCACGCGACTCAAACTGTGTCAGTCTGCCGTACATGACTGTACTCAGATGCCACAAAATCAGTTGATAATACTCACTGCTATATATGTCTGCTCCTATCTCCTGAGCGTGTTGTACAGCTTTTATCACAATCCAGAGTGCGTCGATGCCTTTCGACGAATTTTTCTGCCGCTTATATAGACTATTTTTGCCGCTTCGGAAACAATAGCTCAGAGTTCCCTCAAGATAAAATTTTTTGCATTGTGGGTAAATATCCAGATAAACAATGCTGTCCTCAAAGCCATAGCCCTCAAAAAACTGCGTCTTTTCCCAGAGCGAGGCTTTATACAGTTTGCCCCACGGCGTTCCCATTCCGTATTTTCTGGCCGACCAAAGGCTTTTTTCCTCCCGGCTTTCTTCAGTCCTCGGTTGCACAATGATTTCTCTTGACGTCAGACACCTTGCGGTTTTTCCAATCACGATTTCAGCATCCGACTGCTGTGCATCGTCCAACAGCTTTTGCAGCACTCCCTGCGGCAGAAAATCATCTGCGTCCAAGAAGAAAAGATACCTTCCTCCTGCTTTCTGCAATCCGCAATTCCTTGCACCCGCACCACCGCGATTTTCCTCTTCTATTACCACAAGTTCCGGGTATCGTTTTTCATACTTGCTCAAAATATCTGTCGAGCCATCTGTCGAGCCGTCATTGACACAGATGACCTCAAAGTCCTGCGTCAATTTCTGTCCACAGACAGAGTCCAAACATTTACTCAGAGTGCCAGCCGCATTATATACTGGAATAATAACAGATACCGCACAGCCGCCCCGAAATGTTAATTCTTTGCATTCCGCTTTTCCGCATGGCCGTATCTTTCCCAGCACCTGCACCGCCTGAGCTGTATCTATGACAGCAGTTTCCTTCGTATACTGTTTCCGCTCCAATATCTTCCGTTGTTTTCTCTTTTGTAGCTGACCCTTCTTCTGTTTAAGAAACAGTGCTACTCGTGCCGCATATTCTAACATGTTTTTTTCTCTTTTCAACCATGTGAAATATCAGTCATCATAGACTGGTACTACCATCTTTTTTTGCCTGTATCGTAAAATCTCATAACACCATGTCATCATCACCAATCGGTATGTAACATTGATAGGAAAATAAAACGATGTATTATCCGTCAGATAGGTTGAAAAAACATAAATATTCATCGCCATCATGCCAAGCGCCGCTTCTGCATCGAACATCTCAAGCAGTCTCTTGACCCGGAATGACAGCTCATAGAAAAGCCATACAATCCAGCACCAAAAACCCGTCTCAATATACAGCTCCAAAAACACATTATGGACTACCGCAATAGGAATATCTATATTCTCCATATGCGTTGAGCCATAGTTGTAAATAAATCGGATGCCTTTTCCAAGATAGGTCGGAGACAGCCAATAAATATCCTGATAAAAAGTCCACAGTCGGTCGCGGCTCATCAAATCCACGTCATAGCGTTCTGCAAGTTCAATAAAAAGACCGCTCCGAATAATCATCAGATACCCAAACAAACCCGCGATTGAAACAACTGTGATTATGGTAATGATTCCTCGCAACGGCCTTGTTCCAAAGCGCTTTACGAGCCATTTCATGACCCAGTAGAACGTCACCGCCGCCATCGCACCGGGAATTGCAATGCGCTTCATCGCCAGAGTAAAGAAAAAAACAGAAACGATAAATTTCCAGATATTCTTTTCTCCTTTGAAACTCCGGTGAATCATATAATACACGACATAAGTACCCCAGCCGTAGACCATATCATGAAGTTCCATTTGGCGTACTGCACCACCAGTATTGTCCGCAAATGTCAACAGCAGCGTAATGTATTCTGAAATAAGCCGGGGAAAGCCAAACCGCAGTCCGACTTGCACAAAAACCGCAAAGTTTGCAAGCGCCATTGAAATAAGCGTATATGTCGTTGCATTTTCATCAAAAAGATATACCGCTCCAATCACGTACAAAATGTTCGTCAGCATATAAATAATATTTTGCGAGCCCCGCAGGATATACGGCCAGCTTTGAAACTCTGTAATCCATATTCCCGCCGACCACAACCAGAACATCAGGTACGGAAAGAAAAACAATATAAAAAAGCGCAGACAGAACATCGCGTGTTCGAATTGCGGAGAGACAAAAAAGACCGCACAAGCCCATGCAAAAACCACAAGATTGATTCCATATTTCAAACCAACCGGCAGCTTATAGCAAGCACAGTAAAAGCTCAGAAAGGAAAGCAGAATGTAGAGTGCCACGCTCCCATATCGTATCCATCTGCTCTGAAACGTCTTCATCTTGTTATTTTAGTCCTTTCCGCTCAGTTCACATCCACGACCACCAGTTCCGGCTGGTTGAAGATGCGCGGATACGGCTCCGAATCGCCGAGGCCGCGGCTGATGACCACCTGCGACTCTCCCATCTGGTTGACGCCGCTGGTGTACTTGGGCAGAAAGCCCTGGCTGGTAGACCACAGGCCCTGCCCGCCGATGCGCACCTGTCCGCCGTGGGCGTGGCCGCTGAGCACAAGGTCGAACTTTTCGTCGGCCAGCGAGGTGTCCAGCACCTCGGGGCAGTGGCAGATGAGGATGGTGCAGACATCATCCAGCGCATTCGTCTCGTCATTCAGCGCGTCGGCCACTGCGCGGGAGTTTTCCCGTTCCAGCTGGGCGCGGGGCCACTCGAAGAAGCCGCCGATGCGCAGCTTTTTGCCGTTGATGACGGCGTCCTCATACGTTCCGTTCATCCAGTGGACGCCGGTGGCCTCGATGTCGTCAAAAATGGTATCGCAGCCGTTGGCGTAGCGGGCCGCCCACTCGTGGTTGCCGGGGGCATAATACACCGGCGCAATGTCCACCAGCTGACGCATCAGGCTCAGCACAAGGCTGTAGTCCGGGTCTGTGTCAATATCCATATCGCCCGCCACGGCGATGAGGTCGGGCGCAAGGTTGCGCACCTTCCGCACAAGGTCGGCGTTGTCGGTGCCGTACTCGCTCAGATGCAGGTCGGAAAGCAGCACGATGCGCAGGTCTTCCACCGGCTTATCCACCGTGACGGTATAAAAGGTCGTGATGAAGCTCTTGTTCATCTGGAGGTTATACAGCAGGATGCTGCCCAGAACGAGGGCCGTCAGCAGCAACAGGAGCAGCAGCCGTGCCAGAAAATGCAGTATCTTTTTTATCATAGTTCACTCTCAGCTTTTGGACACAAGCGGCGAGACAGCCGCATTCTTCGCGTTTTCGGCATCCTGACGGGCTTTTGCGTCTGCACAGCGGCGGATGGACAGCCGCAGCAGAGCGCGGACCTCATAGGCGTTATCCTTGGTCGAGTTGGCGACGCCCACAAAGATGCAGGGGCCGAACCGGGCGAACTCAGTCTTGGCCAGCAGACTGCCCAGCCGGTTGACGCAGTTTTTCGCCAAATCGAAGCTGCAGTTTTCCAGCAGGACGATAAAGCGGCCTGCTCCATTGTAGCCGACAAAGCCCAGCGTGCGGAACACATACTGCAGCTGGTCACCCAGCAGGCGCAGCGCCTTGTCGCCATCGTTCCGGCTCATGGCCGAAAAATCCAGCTGAATGCAGATGATGGTGAACTGGCCCTTCAGCCGTGTCGTGCTGTAGTGGTCGATGGCGGCATCACAGCGCTCGCGGTTGGGCAGGCCGCTCTTCTTGTCCACATAGAGGTAGTAATCCACAAAGTCGCCCAGACGGCCCAGGAAGATGGCGCAGAAGCATCCCACAAAGAGGAAGAGCACCACCGACAGGGCCGCATAGAGCTTCAGGTTGAGCTTCTCGGTGACAACGATGCTGTTCTTCATCTCGATGTTGTCCGCACCGTTGACCTGATTGAACTCGTCGATGGTCATGAGTGCGAGGTCATACAGGCTCGTGAACTTCTGCACCAGCTCGTCGATGCGGGCGCTGGCCCACTGTGCCTCGGCACTGCGGGGGTCGGTGTCCTGGGTCACATCGGCGTAAATGTCCAGGATCTCCTGCGCCTGCCCCTGCACAATGGTGGCGTCGATGAGCCTGGCGTGGAGGTCGGCATAGTTCTGGATGAGCTTATCGTAGGTGGTGGTGACATTGCCGGAGGGCTGGACACTCGAGTCCCGCACCACGTCACTGACGATCTGGGTCTCGCCGCCGTCAGCATTCCGGTCACCGGAGTAGACTGCCGCACCGTCCAGCGTCTTATCGCCGAACTGGTCGATGATGCTCTTGGCCTCCGCGATATTTCCGTTCAGGCTGTCGATCTGGAGCTGGTAGCGCATCACGATGTTCTTCTTCGTGTTGACCAGAAGCATATGGTCCCGCACCAGCTTATGGTTGACGATATAGGCGTAGAGGTCGTTCAGGGTATTCTGGGTCAGATACTCGTACTCCGACACGAGGTCCGAGAACGAGTATCCCGATCTCACGCTGTAAAAGCCGTATTTTTCGTCGGCCTTCTTCCGAAGGTAGGCCACGCTCTCGTTGGCGTTATTGCGCAGGATCTCCACGCAGTCGATGTACTCGTAGTTCGCCACCGAGACATTGCTGGCGTTGTTGGGGAACAGCTCCGAGTCCACATGGGTCTCGCTGTAATATTTGAAGTAGTTCGTCAGCACCGCGTCCAGCACATTGCGGGCGTAGTCGGTGGCGTCCTTGCTGGCCACGGTGAATGAAACGGCATAGATGGTGGGGTGATATTCATACTCCTCACCATCGGCAAGCGCCGTCTCCTTTTTGGTCTGCTCATCCTCCGGGATGACCTCTTTGACGGAGATCTTGGAGCGGATGCTCTCGGTGCTGGCTGTCAGCCCCAGCTGCTGGATGGTCTGGTTGATGACCGAGGCCGACGTGATCTCGGTGGGGTCTATCCTGGAGCCGTCGGCGTTCCTGCCCTGACTTGCATTCGCGTTGGTGTACTGGATGATGGCTGTGGCCGTATACGACTGCCGCGACGAAATAAACTCATACACGCCCAGACAGCCTACCGCTGTGATGAGCATGATGAGGAACCACCACTTTTTGAGGTAGCGCAGCAAATCAAAACTTTTCATTCTTCCTCCATCCTGTCAGAAAGACGGATGTCATTCGTTCTCTGCCCGCAGGCGTTCACGCTGCCGCCGGCAGCTCGTCTTGACGACAGCAGCCAGATACCACACGGCGCATATCACAGCCGCCAGCATCACGCTGGGCTTGACGTTATACCGTTTGATAAACGAGGACTCCGGCCCGTTGAACACCAGATATCTGCTGATGCGCTGGGCATAGCAGTCGGCGTCCAGCTCCCGCGTTGCGGTCACGATGCTGGCGAGCTGCTGGGTGATGGTATCCACCATCGACTGGGCCACCTGCAGCTCACGCGCCCCGGTGGGCTGCTCCAGCGCCGTGATCTTGGAGTTATTGGTCGTGATGGTCTTCTGGGCGTCCACGGCCGAGGTGAGCAGCTCATTGGCCCGCAGGGCCAGATCGTCGATGCCGACCTTGGTGCGGGACATATAGAACGAGCCATCGCTGTCGTAGGTGGGGATGAGCACCGAGGAGACCATCTTGTTGTTGTAGTTGTCCAGGATGGTCATAAAGATGTCGCTCTTCTGGGAGTCGCTCATCTCGCTCCACCGCAGGGTGCGGTTCAGCTCGTTGAGGTTGTCGATGCAGCGGGCGTTGTTCTTGGCCACGCCGTTTTCCCAGATATAGCTCTGGTACTCCGACAGGGTGTAGCTCTGCAGATTCTGTACCTGCTTTTTGATGGCGTTGTAGCTCTGGCCGCTGGTGGACAGATAGGAGCCGGCCTGGTCGTTGCGCACCGTGAGATAATTGTTGATGCGGCCTATCATCATCTGGAAATAGGAGCCTATCTCCTCGTAGTCCATATCGGAATAATCAAAGCTGATGTCCAGCGAGGTCGCATTGATGCGGTAATCTGCCGTAAAGCGCTTGAGGTAGACCCGGCATATCTGGTCGAGAAGATCCTGCGCCGTGATCTTGCCCCAGAGCGACCACGGCAGTTTGAGGTCGATGTGATAGGACGAGCTGATATAATAGTCGTCCTCCTCGGTCACGAGCTTGCTGTTGGTCGGCGAGATGGAGATGCAGTCCGCCAGCTCACTGGTGGTCAGGTCATCCTGCAGGCCGGTGGCCTGTATGACAGCCTCAAGATACTCCTGCGTCAAAAATTCCGATTCGCTGAAGCGGGCGCCGTTGGGCGTCTTGCCGGTCACGCTCTCTTCGTAGTTCAGCGACATGGTGGTAGTGGCCGAAAAGCTCTTGACCGTGGTCAGCACGCACATGAACATCAGCGTACACACGACGCCCACGACGAACAGCCGCCTCACCTGCCGCAGAAAGACTTCGCACAGGAGCCGGATAGAAAGCGTATCGAGGAAACGCTGGAACGATGTAAGCACCGACTCCCGTTCCTCACAGCGGGATCCACGCCTGCTGCGGGAGGACTTCTTTTCTGCCGGATCGGGCTTTTCTGCGCTTTCGTCCCCTTCCGGCACCGCTGCTCCGGTGGGATCCAGAGCTGCCGCAGAGTCGTCCTGCTCCGCCGGCTGGGGCGCAGCCGCCTCGGGCCGACTGGTCGGCTGAAGGACATTGAGCTTCCGCTTCACAGACTTCGGTGGGGCCGAAGGCGTCAGGACAGGCTCCACCGGCGGGATGGCGGACGGCGGCGCAGCGGGCGCGGTATAGGTATGCTCCTCTTCTGCCGCCTCGGGCTGCGGGGCCGGGGCCGCAGTCTCCGGGACGGGGTCCTCCTGCTTTGCCCGGCCAAAGAGCGAGCGCTTCTTCGCGTGCTTTGCGGCATGGCGCGCGGGCGCAGAGCCACGCCCGGATGTCTTTTCCGGGCTGGCCTTGCAGACCCTCTGATTCGGTTCTTTCCGCGCTGATCTCATCCGCAGTTTCCTTTTTGTTCTCTTATAGGTACGTTCTCCGATTGGCCGGAGGGTATACTTCAACTATTCTATAATACCTCAAATCGTCCCCAAACACAACTGTTCCGTCATCTTTCACATCCGAACTGCCCGTTTTTCTTTTCTTCCCTCCCCAAAAAGGACAAACAAGAAGCCCCCGCCTCCGGGAGTA
>OAVV01001347.1_pt1 | contig 11118 bp, 9 predicted proteins | sample 1501401 | NCBI WGS metagenome assembly OAVV01 (sample SAMEA2580098, study PRJEB22360) | human gut metagenome | biome: human gut; feature: human-associated habitat; material: faeces | place: Denmark | collected 2008/2010 | reverse complement strand
GGGCAGCTTGCGGCATGGTCGGACAGCCTGTCCACCACCTGACTTTGCAGCAACGAGTATTTGCCGCCGGTGATCACCGCGACGTCAATCAATGATGTCAATGCAGAGAAGCATTCGGCCATGTCCGCTTTCATAGGTTTCTTGGACCGCGCCAACGTGTTGTCGAGGTCAAACCCAATCAGCCGCGCGCCTTCGCACAGCATGTTGACATCAACGATGTTCCAATAAGGTACGGAAATATCCGCCATGATCATTTCTCCCCTTGTCGAGCAGCCCATACCATGGTATCGCATGTTTCGAATAAGCCCTGATAAGGTAGAAACCATGCAACAGATGCCTTGGGAGACCCCGATATACCGCAACCGCCATGGACGTGGCACGCGTACGCCCATGTTTGGTACCAGACTGCCCCGGTACCGTACCAGAAGCGGTATGTTCGACGATATGCTGGTGGCGCAAATCCGCAGACTCAACGGGGCATGGCCTGAGCTCATAGCTCCGGTCCAATTCGCTGTGGAGGATGTTCCGCCATCCGATCCCGCGCCTTGGGAGGACGTTCCGCATCTTGGATCGCAGTCATTTCCCGCCGGGCACGGCATTCCACCCCGTATCGTGCTGTACCGCATGCCGCTGCAATCGCATGCCCGTAACCGTATGGACCTGCAATTCGCAATCAGGGACGAGGTGGTCTCACGTCTGGCGGAAATCTACGGACGCCGTCCGGAAGAAATAGATCCTGATTGGGGCATGTGACTTTCAACGGACAACAGTCATATCCTGATTCGCCCAGACCTGCTCTCTGGCCTCCTTCAAATCGACGGCGCCGATGATGGCAAGTCCGGCGAGTTTCGCACCGGACACATCTTTCTGTCCGACACGAAGATTCCAGACCACGGCTTGGGCGGGATCCTTCAAACGGATGGCGGCGACATCGCCATCATTAATATCGGCGATGCGCACCGACGTCGAGGCCGAGGGACGGATGGCGATTTCACGCCTGTCCACTTGTTTGCCGTCCGTGTCGTAAGCCGTCACGATCGCGGTCCGATCCCCATCCGCGGTGTTGACGAAGCCTACCGTCGCGGTGGATTGGTCAGGAACCGCGATGGCGGAGATCTTCGCCGGAGCGGACGCATTGACTAGGGCGAAATCGGACTGCCCATCGGGGCCATCGTCTGAAATCTTCGCCGTGGCAGACACCGGTTCGGAAGCGGCTATGGCGATGCCGGTAGCGGATTTTGGAACGTCTCCAAGATCGATGGCGGACGCGCGGTTCGCCTTCAGCTCCTGCTGATTGGTCTGCTGTGCCCCCTTGGAGTCGATCCAGGATACGGTGACATCCGTTTTGCGGGACGTATACAGGTACAGTGTCGCATGGTCTCCGCCATTCAAGCCGTAGAGGGCCAGAGATTTCGCGAAAGCGTTATTCGGAAGCGCGTAATCCGATCCCTTTGAGGTCAATCCGTCCATGGAGACGGTGCGGACGATTGCGGCCACAGGAGTGTCCGTTCCAGTCACCGTGGCATACAGCGCGTCTTGGCCGGAAGCAGCTGCGGAAAGATTCAGTACCGTTTCCTTGCCTGAGGCCACGGTCAGCGTCGATCCGGTGGAGAGCGCCAGCGCGCCGGATTTGTCGGAGCCCCAGATTCTGATGGTCACCGATGTGTCCTTGGCGGAGGGATTGGCCACAACAAGCTGTTGCGTCAAGCCGGTCTTCGTACCGGAAAGCAGGAACGCCTGTTTCAGCGCCGGCACGACGCAGGAGGCTGCTGATACGCCCTTCAAATCACCGTCCGTGGCCCATGACATCACTGAGGAAACCGCGCCGGTACCGTTCGAAGCCGTCAGCAGACGCGTGTCTTGCAATCGGGAGCCGTCATCGACATTGCCGGAAGCCACAAAGATGTCATCGGACGAGTCGTCTTTTTTGTCCAGCATCGACACGGATGCCGTCATGTCGGCTCCCATCGAGGCGACGGATGAATGGAACACCGAACCGAAGGCGGCGTATCTCGCGGAAGACGCGATATTGCCGTTGGATGCCTGGTATTCGCTATCTCCATAGGCATCGGTATCGGCAATGGTCATGCGAGACGGGCAGTACGTCTGCCGCTGCCGGGGGCTGACGGTACGACCCACCGAGGAGCGTTCCACCGTGGGCGTGTCCGCATGCAGCCATGATGGCCGGTATATGAGCGTCACGGCCATCAGGACCACGATGAGCAACACCGAGATTACGGCAAGCGCAATACGCAAAGGCGTATTGGGACGAGAATGTCTGCTCATGCTTCCTCCAGACCCTGACGACGAATGCGCGGAAGCGCCACCAGGCAATACGCTACAAGAACGACGCCCATGCACCACAGCCATGAACGACGCCACACACTTGAGCCGGCCTTATCAAGCCCGCTTCGATCGATATGCTGCTTGGATAGATCCTGAACCGTCAAACGATAATACGTGCCATTATCCAGACTGACGACATTCTGTGTCCCGTCGGAGGCTCCAATGTTCGAATTGAGCTGGTTCGAGGCCTCTCGCTGCGCTTTGTCGCCGTTCTGCTTGATAACGTAAATGCCGCCGAAACCCAACTTGCCAAGCTCGTTGATGGCATCGGAATCGGCATTGGCCAGCAACTGGGCGCAATCCTGCGCAATGGTTCTGCTGGACCCGTCGGAACGTCCCGAAACCACTTCGACGCGTTGCGCGGGAGAGCTGTCAATCAAGTCGCCACGACCGGTACGCATCACACTGTAGCTGACCGATTCGGCGCTATCGGCACGCAAGGCAAGCACGCGACGTGCATCATCCTGCCCAAGGAAATCGGTCGCCACCATCGGCAGTCCAGCATCGCTGGTCTTTACCTGGCTGTGATCGCATTCGACATAGTTGAATCCCGCACAGGCCACGACGGAGACGGCCAACAGACAAACCAATACGGCACGACCCACATGCGAGGCAATCGACACTGCCTTCGAGCCACGTCCTTCGATTTCGACGGCGCCGGTCTTCTCATGCTGTCTCAGCATGACGAAACGTCGAACCGCGCCGCCCGACATCATGCAGATGCAGGCGAGCAAGCCCATCATCGCATATGTGGTTCCCGGAAGCATGGAACCGGAGACCGGACCATCCACATCGACGGCCACCGCAATCGCCGCGGACAGCAAGGCCGTCGCCAATCCCGCGAACACGGCGATCCACATCATACGGGACACGCGCAGCACGAAAGGCAACACCAATGACACCGCGGCCAGCAATACGATCAACGCCAGCATGGAAACCGCCACATACCGCCATGCGCCACCGTCGGCGCCGATGCCGAACACCCGCAGCAACAGATCGGACAGATTCGCGACGACCGGTTTGCCATCATGCGCGGAGGAGGGCAGCATGACGCTGCCGAACAGCTGACGCCATGTACCGTCGGAAGCGAAACGAACGGCATTGACCAACGTCGGCGCGCATACGAACGCCGCCGGAAGCGGAATCAGAAGCAACGCGGGCTTATGGGAGCGGACGAACAGCAGGAATCCCAGGAAGGTGAGCATCAGCGGCAGCAACAACTGCGGCTGCGCGGCGACGACCGGAATGAAACACAGCGCCGCAACCGCCGCCGCCTGGACCGACGCGTGGGGATTGACCAGATCCTCCGTCCGATACATGCCGACCGCACGGAACGAGAAGGCGAAAGCGGCCGGAAGAAACACCATGACCGTCAGCATCGTGACATCCGCGTCATCATAAAGTCCCATGGACAACGCCAACGCGAACCACGCCAACGCGACCACGCAGCGCACCGCATCCGAGCGGGTGAAGATGCCGGCCAGCGCCCAGAAGGAAAACACCATGAGCGGGGCTGCAAGGAAGAACATCAGTCCGACAGCTCCGGCAACATGTCCACCAGTGAGCACCGACGCCAGCGCAAGCACCAACAGCCATGGCGCGTTAGGCGCACTGATGCCCGTGCCTGAGGCATACGACCATGACGTGGTCGCGGTATGAAGCAACTGGGTAAAGCTCGCGCCCGTGGGCAACAGCTGTGCGGAATACATCGACGCACCCGAACATACGGAACGAAGCACGTCCCAATACAGCACGACTATCCATATGCCGGCAATCAGCGCCGCGCCGAAGGCCAATCCCCATCTACGCAGCAACCGTTTACGCAAATGGTCCTTCTCAAGAGGACTGAGCAGCACGACATCCCTCTGGTCGCGCAACGCACGGCGACGGTCGAGCCATTCCCTGACCTGCCGATGATTCGCAGACAGCGTGGATAGCGATTTAAGCGTGACCTTGCTTTGCCTGCGCAACCGCGCACGGGCGCGCCAAGCACCCCGCAGACGCAGCAGCGCACGCCACGGCATCGCCAGCTCGCAGCATGCATGATACGGCTGTTTGCGCGCCAAGCAAAGCACGGCCAATCCCAACGACTGGATGATGGACCACAGCCAAAGCAACGGCCACCATGAACGGTGCATGTCAGTGTACGCGTATTTGGCATTCGCCTCGCGTACGGCAAGATACGGATCGATGCGACCGTCCTCGTCTTCCACAGGGCGCCCGTTCTTGGAACGGATTCCTTCGAATCGGGCTCTTCTGTGGGCGATGCGAGCCTGGGGAACCACTACGACACGCCCACCGCCAAGACATATGCGGCGGCACAGGTCCGTGGATTCCGCGAAGGTGCCGAACCAGGGGTCAGCCCCTTCGAACGCACGCAACGTAGCCAACGGCACCAACGCGCCCGATAGGGAGACCGACAGTACATCCTGACGCCCGTCATATTGCTCCTGGTCAGGCTCGCCGTCGACCACCAAGGAAACGACATCATGGTGCCCGGCATACAAACCCACATTGTGCAGGTTCTTCGCCTGCCAATCCAACTGCTTGGCACCGAGCAGCGCGGCTGTCGGCGTGTTTCTCCACGCATCCAGCAACGTCTCGAAGCACCGGTCATCCGCCGGCCGCGAATCGTCATGCAAGGTCCACAACGCGCGGATGCCGGCATCAATGCCGATCTGATCCATCGCACGCGTTACAGCGTCCATGAAGGACGCCGCCTGCTTCACTCCCACCAGAATGACCCTCACCGTTTTGGCTTCCGGCACTTCCGTAAGCACATCCTGTGATGAGTGAATGACATCGAAGGTCATCTGCATGGGCTGCTCGATCTGCCCCGTGCAATCGGCGATAACGATCATTCCTGGAAGCATGCGCTGTGCAAGCACCGCTCCAACGGTAGAAGCGAGGAATCGAAGGTCATGCTGCGCGGTGATCACCGCAGCCACGGACATATCGACGTCCTGCCGATGCGTATACGGTCTGCTGTTCAGCACATCGGTCACGATTGTCTGGATATCGCTGCTGGCGTTAGAATTCATAATTTAAGTGTACGCACGGGACGCACCATGCCTTCAAGCCCGTTCCTTGTGCTCTTTTTTGTAGCGACGACGCTCACGCTCGCTCATACCGCCCCAGATACCGAAACGCTCATCATGGTCGATGGCCCATTTCAGACACTGTTCACGGACTTCACACTGGGCGCAAACCCTCTTCGCATCCCTGGTGGAACCGCCTTTTTCCGGGAAGAATGCTTCGGGATCGGTCTGCGAGCACAGCGCTTTGTACTGCCAAGACACGTCATCATCCCGCTTGAACAAACCCCACAGTTCAGCAAGCGGATTCTCAGAAGACTCATCAGTCACGCCCCACATGAGTCCTCCCATAATTGTGTGCGCACCTTTTATGCGCATACTTTCACACCGCTTCAAATTACACACACGCAATGTAATTTTGTCAAGTTTCCCCGTGTCAATGCCTATATTTCAGAAAATCCATGCTAAAGTTCAGCCCAATCTGGGGTCTACAGTCGCAGAATCGGTGAAAATCGGCCATTAACCCTATAATTGCCCATTTGGATAGTGGTAGGTTCTAAAAGCATTGCGTCAAACGCGCATCTCAATCAGGAAGGCAACACCGTGGCAACGTCATCAACCGGCAATAAGCTTCCTAACATCAATGGTCTTCAGGATGCGAAACCACGTCACAGCCTGGGATATCGCGTGCAGCATCACGTCAGGACCGCAGTCGCCGCGGCAATCGCCGCGACTCTGGTGTTCGTCGGCACTGCAGCTGCCGCTACTTGGATGGACGTCAATGGCATCATCAAGAACAATTCGGTCGGCGTGATCGGCCAGGGTTCCCTGAATACGGACGCATCCATCATCGATCCGAACTCCGGCAAGCCGATCGAGTTCGTGCTGATCGGACAGGATTCCCGTGACGGCGCGGAGAACCAAGCCATCGGAGGCAGTTTCGATGACGTCATCGGCAACCATCAGGCCGACACCGCCATGATTGTGCAGATCTCCGCCGACCGCACGGAAATCAACCTGGTCTCCATTCCACGAGATTCCCTGGTGGACGTGCCTCAGTGCGAAACGTCGAAGGGCACGATTCCCGCACAGTATAACGTCATGTTCAATTCCATCTTCGCAGGTGCCTACAAAACCGGCGGAGATCTCTCCTCGGCGGCCAGCTGCACGCTGAACGCCGTGAACAGTCTCACCGGGTTGAATATTCAGAACTTCATCGTCGTGGACTTCGCCGGCCTGGTCAAGATGATTGATTCAGTCGGCGGCGTGGACCTGTGCATTCCGCAGAACGTCAACGACCCGTACACCGGACTCAATCTCGACAAGGGCATGCACCATCTTGACGGCGTTGCGGCGACGCAGTACGCCCGGATCCGTCACGGCATAGGAGACGGATCCGACACCTCGCGTACCACACGTCAGCAGTATCTTATCAAGCAGCTGATGAGCGAGGCGCTCAGCAAGAATCTGTTCACTGATACCGCGCAGCTGTACCAGCTGGCGAAATCCGCGCTGAAATCGCTCAACATATCCCAAGGCATGGCTGATACCGCGGCTTTGGCGGGACTTGCCATGAGCCTGAAGAATTTCACCATGACCAACCTGCAGACCCAGACCGTCCCCGTGGTCCCAGCACCGTCCGACCCCAACCGTTCCGTCTGGACCGACGAAGCCGACAATCTCTGGGAGAAGATGCGAGCGGGCAAGCCGATTTTCGATACCGCCGATTCAAACTCGGGCGACTCCTCCGACACCAGTTCAGATAATTCAGCCAGCTCCGACGATTCCGGCACGACCGACAGCAACCAGTCGGACACCACTGCCGAGACTCCCGATCCCGTCACGGGACTGATCACCAAATCCGACGGCACGTTGGTCGATCCAAGCACTGGCGGCACCGTCGACCCGGATGACGGCTCCATTCATGACGCGACCACGGGCCAGTACATCGGCCTTGCGGATCGATACCTTAATGCGACCGTATGTGCCGTTCCGGCAAAGAACTGACGTAGACCACGCAATCACGTCCCCTTTCAACGTATGACGCAGGGACGAATCTTTTTGGAGGAACCATGAGTGAAGGCAAAGGAGCAAAAGAGCCTACGAGCGTGCCACCAAGTTTCATTCCGTCATCAGGACGCAAAAAAACCATGCCGTCCACGGATTCCTCCCGCTCGCAAAGCGCACCGAGCCAGCCAGCGAGTTTCGCACCGGCGAAACGTTCCGACCATGCATCATCCGTAAAACCGGCCAAACGCACGGCGCGTCCTTCTTCCTCGGTTCCGCAAAGCTTCCAGCCTGCGGCACGGGCAACGAGCGAGACAAGAAGAAACCCTTCATCATCTCCGGTGTCCTTCGCTCCAGAACATACCCGCACGGCCAATCCAACGCAGCAGTTCCGGGGGTCATCCTCCGTCTCCACGGCGCTCCGATCTGTTCCATCCTCTCCAGCGACGGCTTCCGTGCCAAAAAGAAGACCTCGCGTCGGACGTATCGTCCTTTCCATTTTCCTTGTACTGATTCTCGCACTGGGAATAGGGGTATTCTCCGCTTGGAACTGGGTCGATGACCAGCTCAACAAACAGACCTGGCTGACATCCAAAGCGGACACCGCCGGCGAAAGCTGGCTTATTCTTGGCTCCGACGAACGTGAGGGCACCATCGGAGACGCCGGCGACGTCGAAGGTTTCAGAACCGACACCATTCTTGTACTCACCAAGCCGAAGACAGGATCGTCCTCGCTGATTTCCATTCCTCGCGATTCCCTGGTGGAAATCGATGGGAGCTATATGAAGATCAACGCCGTGGCGCAGCTGTACAGCCGCAAACAGTTGGTCAACGAGGTGGAGGACATCACCGGCCAGAAAATCAACCATGTGGCAATGGTCCGCTTCGGCGGACTCGTCAAAGTGGTCGATGCCTTGGGAGGCGTGGACCTATGCTACGACCAGAATGTGAATGACCCTTATTCGGGTATGAACTGGACCGCCGGATGCCACACCGTGGACGGCAACACCGCTTTGGCGTTCTCCCGTATGCGATATGCCGATGTGCAAGGCGATTTCGGCCGTGCCGCACGTCAGCGCCAGGTGATCAACGCCATCGTCAAGAAGGGCGCTTCCAAACAGACGCTCACGAATTTCAACAAGACCAAAAAGGTCGCCGCAGCGGCGTTGAGCTCCGTAACCGTGGATGAGAAAGCATCGACTTCCTCTCTGCTTCGGATGGCGTCGGCTTTCAAAAGCGCCTCAGGCAAGGATGGCATTTCGGGAAGCGTGTATTGGACCGATCCGGACTATTACGTCGATGGGGTCGGATCGTGCGTTCTGCTGGATGACGCGAAGAACATCCAGCTTTTCTCCGAACTCTCACACGGCACGCATTCCGCAGGAACCGTGGGCACGCTGGCCGAACAGCAAAACTGACGACACGCCGGAGGATGTGGATAACCCACATTCTCCGACCACAACCCTCATATTGGCTTGCGGCATGCCGCCGCTCTTGCCCATGCTGGCCGTATGAACAAAAAGGCCCCTCACCGTATAAGCGAACAACATCTCACTGTATTGAGTTGGAGCGCGCCTTTGCTGGCGCAGCTCATCATGCTGATTGTCATGTGTATGCAACGTCATTGGCTCTATGCGGCGATGCTCGCTCCGAGTCTGCTCGGCAGCGCATTGATGCTCATCACCATGATCATGCGCGTCAGGCATGAAGAAACGAACAGCAACACCATTACTGGAAGCGATTCGCCGGTTCCAACGCATCATAACGGAAACGAAATCGACCATGCTCAGCTTTTCGCCGACATGCCGTCCATAAGTTTTGAGCATCTGCATGGCCTGGACAACGACCCGCTCATATGGCGCACCATCGTGCGTAATTGGCTTGTCCGTTCCCCAACGAACGGCATCGGCATGTCAGAACATGGCATATTCCATATAGATCTGGCATCATCCGGACCACATGCCATGGTCGCGGGGACCACAGGCTCGGGGAAATCCGAACTGCTGATCAGTTGGTGCATGGCATTGGCGATTCGGCATAGTCCTCAAACCCTCCATTTCGTCTTTCTGGATTTCAAAGGAGGATCGACCTTCAACGCTTTGGAGCGTCTGCCGCATACCGTGGGCAACGTCTGCGATCTTGACCTCGCCCATGCCGTCCGTGCGCTGAACGCCATAGAACAAGAATTGGCACGCAGGGAGGCCTTGGTAAGTGCCGAACGCGTTTCCAGATTCGACCAGCTTTCCCATCCCCCTGCACGGCTCGTGGTGGTCATTGACGAATTCCATGCATTGCGCGACCGTCTACCCGACTATATGCAGCGACTCAATCGATTGGCGTCGCTCGGACGCTCTTTGGGTATGCATCTCATCGTATGCACGCAAAATCCCATGGGTCAGGTCCATGCCGATATGAAGGCCAACATATCGCTGAGCATCTGCCTACGCGTCACCGACCAAATGCAATCGAATGAACTGATCGGCACCAAGGATGCAGCTTTGATTCCACCGGCCTTCCCCGGTGCCGCTTACTGTCATGACGGTCAACGCACTGTTCCTTTCCGCTGCAGCGCGGTCCATGACATTGATTCCTTGGTGCATGCCATCAACACCGCATCGGCATTCAGCGGCACCACCAATCCCTCCCCTTTGTTCTCCGCGCCGCTCGCACCACATGCAGGCAAAGACGATTTGACGGCGCCACAGCGAGAGGCATGGCACCATGTGCCTTTTGCTTTGAGCGACGACGGTGTACTCATCTCCACCGCATTCCTTGACGTAGGACACGGCAACATCGCCGTGATTGGCGCATGCGGAAGCGGCAAAACCAATCTGCTGCTCTGCTGCGCCAGCCGTCTCTATGAATCCGGTCGCTGCACCATCCGGTTCACACGCAAGACGAACAGCGAATGGACCACCGACGACGGCAGAATATCGCCGCAGCACGAACGCACCATATGGTTCGTGGATGACGCCGACGAATTGCTCTCCCCTTTCGCAGCCATGCCCGAAGCCGATAAGCTCAAGACCGCACTCGCCGATCCGTCCGTCACGGTAATCGCAGCTGTGGAAAAGCCGCAAAGCACCCTACTTGAACGTTGCCTCACACGTGTTGCGTTTCCTTGCGGAGAGAGAGCCACCGATGTGATGATGGGGATTCCCAGCGCGGTTCTCGACGGTTTCGGCGTCGATGACTATGCCATTGCCGGGCGTGGGGTCTTCATCCAACAAGCACGGGCATGTCCCGTGCAATGCGCGGAATTCCAAGGATTCTAAAAAAAACCTGGCTTCTTTTGCGAAAAAGTCTTGAAAAATCATCCGATTCGTGGTTATCTAAATAACGGATAGAACGCCACTTATGGCAAGAGGAAGGCGATTACATGAGCAGTGCTTTCGATTGGCGAGCCAAGGCCGCGTGCCGGGATAAGGATCCGGAACTGTTTTTCCCGGTCGGCAACACCGGTGCCGCCTATCCGGCAATGGCCGCGTCGCCGCCTATCAGCAAATCGAAGAAGCCAAGGCCGTTTGCCGTACCTGCAAGGTGATTGACGCGTGTCTGAAATGCGCGCTCGACACCAATCAGGACTACGGCGTTTGGGGCGGTCTGAGCGAAGACGAGCGGCGCGCGCTCAAGCGGCGCGCGATGCGTGCACGTCGCTCGCAGGCCATGCAGATGCAGGTCTGATTCTTTTCAGGGCATATGGAAGGGCCGGTCGGATTCGATGGAATCC
>OAVV01001346.1_pt1 | contig 11124 bp, 8 predicted proteins | sample 1501401 | NCBI WGS metagenome assembly OAVV01 (sample SAMEA2580098, study PRJEB22360) | human gut metagenome | biome: human gut; feature: human-associated habitat; material: faeces | place: Denmark | collected 2008/2010 | reverse complement strand
CCGCCTGCCGTATCGTTCGGCGGCTCGGTCTTCTTCATCCTCTTCATCGCCGCCATCGGCATCGCGCTGGGCATGACGCCCCTCGTGGGCGAGCTTTACGCGCAGGGCGACCGGGAGAAGTCGGCGGGGCTGCTGCAGAACGGCATCCTGTTCTACACGCTGCTGGGATTCGCAATGGCGGTCGTCCAATACTCCGTCATCCCGCTCATGTACCGCCTCGGCCAGCCCGTAGACGTGGTCGATGCGGCCATCCCCTATTACCGCATGCTGGTCTTCAGCATGCCGTTCGTGATGCTTTTCTTCGCCTTCAAGCAGTTCCTCGAAGGCGTGGGCAACACCAAGGTCGAGATGGTCGTGACGATCGTCGCCAATCTGGCCAACATAGGCTTCAACTGGGTCTTCATCTACGGACGCTTCTCGCTTCCCGAAATGGGCGCCGAGGGCGCGGGTCTGGGCACGCTGCTGTCACGCATCATCGCCCCGATCCTGATGGTCGGCTACTTTTACAGCCGGGAGCGCTACCGCGGCTACCTCGACGGATTCTCGCCCCGCAACTACTCGTGGGCCACGGTGAAAAAACTGCTGCACATGGGACTTCCGATCTCGATGCAGATGTTTCTCGAAGCTTCGGCGTTCGTCGGTACCGGCATCATGATGGGCTGGTTCAACAAGGAGACCATGAGCGCCAACCAGATCGCCGTCACCATCGGCAACTGCGCCTTCATGATCGTCATGTCGATCGGCGCCGCCACCACCATCCGCGTGTCGCACTGCTACGGCGCCCGCAACATCGGCGAGCTGTCGCTGGCGGCCAAGGCGTCGTATCATCTGGTGCTGGCGTGGAACGCCTTCGCGGCGCTGGTCTTCATCACCATGCGCAACGTCATTCCGACCTTCTTCACCACCAATGCCGAAGTGATCGCCATCGCCTCGCAGCTGATGGTCTTCGCCGCGCTGTACCAGCTTTCGGACGGCATTCAGAACGTCTCGGTAGGCATCCTGCGCGGCATTCAGGACGTGAAGATCATCATGCCGATCGCCTTCGTCTCCTACTGGCTGCTCAACCTGCCCGTGGGCTACCTGTTCGGCTTCACGCTCGGCATGGGGCCGTCGGGACTTTTCCTCGGTTTCTCGTTCGGGCTGTCGGCCGCCGCCGTGATGATGATCCTCCGCATACGACGCAGCATACGACGCTTGTACCTCAGCAGCAATTAAAAATTAAAAAATTCAGAATTTTTGCGTATCTTTACGCAAATTATACCCTCCATGGATACCGAAAAACAACATACGAAAGCATTCAAACCCGAAATAGGCCGCGGCTGCTCCTTCTGCAACTGCGGTTCGGAATGCGAAGCCAAACTCTGCGACGGATGTTTCAAACTCCACGAGACCGCATGGCTCGAAGAGTACCCAGAAAACCTTCCGACCGACATCGTCGAAGTGCGTTTCAAGAACACCCGCCGCGCATTCTACCAGAATGTCAACAACCTGCCGCTCAAGCGGGGCGACATCGTGGCGGTCGAAGCTTCGCCCGGCCACGACATCGGCATCGTTTCGCTCACGGGCGATCTGGTGGCGCGCCAGATGCGCCGCACGGGATTCAACCCCTTCAACGGCGAATTCAAGAAGATATACCGCAAAGCCAAGCCCTACGACATCGAGAAGTGGCAGGAAGCCATCGAACTGGAACACGAGACGATGATCGCGTCGCGCCAGATCGCGGCCGACATGGGACTCAACATGAAGATCGGCGACGTGGAGTATCAGGGCGACAAGATCAAGGCCATTTTCTACTATATCGCCGACGAACGCGTGGACTTCCGCGAACTGATCAAGGTCTTCGCCGAACGGTTCCACATACGTATCGAGATGAAGCAGATCGGCGCGCGGCAGGAGGCGGGACGCATCGGTGGACTGGGTGCCTGCGGACGCGAGTTGTGCTGCGCATCGTGGATGTCGAGTTTTTCGAGCGTCACGACCGGCGCCGCCCGCGTACAGGAAATTTCGCTCAATCCCCAGAAACTCGCCGGACAGTGCTCGAAGCTCAAGTGCTGCATGATGTACGAGTACGACACCTACGTCGACGCCCGCAAGGAGTTCCCGCGTCTGCGCGAACCGCTGCAGGCCATGGACGGCGAATACTATCTGGTCAAGAACGACATTCTGGCCGGCACGATGACCTTCTCTTCGAGCAAGGATGCGATGGTCAACGTCACCACGCTCTCCATCGCGCGCGTCAGGGAGATCGTCTCGCTGAACCGCGCCGGCAAGAAGGTAGACCGGCTGCAAGCTGCCGAGGACATAGCCCCGGCGGCCGAAGAGCCGACCTACCGTTCGGAGGAGGACAGCATCACCCGTTTCGATCAGGCCAAGCGCCGCAGCAAGCGGAGCCGCGGCAAAGGGGGCCGGCAGAACGGACAGGATTCGCAGGAAGCAGGACAGCAGGCTGCAGGCCGGCAGGAACAGCCCGATCAGCAGGGCCGGCAGCAGGAACGCCGCCCGCGGCGCAACGACCGTCCCCGCAACGGCGAAGGCCGCAGCAGTGAGGGGCGCAATAACGAGGGCCGCAACGGAAATCCGGAACGCCGCAACAACGGCGAACGCCGTGACGGAGAGAACCGCGAAAACCGCAACGCCAACAACGGAGGCCGCAGAGGCAACTCCGGCAGCGAAAACCGGACCGGCGAAAACGGCGACACCCGCAACGGCAACAACAACGAAGCCCGCAACGGAAATGCGAACAACGGCAACGGCGCCGAACGCCGCGAAGGCAGCAGCCGCGGCCGGAACAACAACCGCAACCGCCGCCGTCCGAACAACGACCGTCCGCGCGGCGAAGGCGGCAGCAACGGAAACGGCAATAACGGCGGCAACGGCGCAAACGAATAACGGTGCAACGGACGGCAGGTGACATAACGGCACGCTGCGGAGCCGTATCCCCATATAGGGCAGACCAAGGCGGACCGGATCGCACGACCGCCGGTCCGTACGGGACAGGGACAGGCAGGCAAGACCGCGCGACCGCCGGTCCCTACGGAACACCCCCCGGCGCAGACGGCCGCGCGCCCCTCCCGATCGAGGGGCGGAAACGCTCCGACGCGGATATTGCAGCCGTAAAATTCGCCGGAGCGGCAATGCGCCCGCCGGGTTCCGTACGCGCAAAAATACTCCGCACGGTATCCGCCCTGCTCGATGCAGAAGCGATGCGGCCGATGCGTGCGGCATGCCGCACGGCACTCGCCGCCGCGGCATTTCTCGCCGCAGGCTGCGTGTCGCCCCACGGAGCCGTTGCGACCGACGTCAACTCGGCATCGTGGCGCGATTCCGCCCCGGTCACCCTCGCCAACGCCGACACGACGACGCTCCGCGACATCGCCCTGTTCCTGCGCTGCAACGACCGGTTCGCGGAGGACACGCTGACCGTCCGCATCCGGGTGCGCACGCCGGACTCGCTCCAACACGAAGAACCGTTCGTGATGGTCATTCCCCCGGCACATACTCCGGCCGCGATCTCGCGCGAGGCCGACATCCCTTACCGCCGCCGCGTGCTTTTCGACCGGACGGGCGACTACCACCTGACAATCACCCCCTGCCGCCCCGTCGAAGGCGTCGAAGCGGTAGGCATCCATATCGCAAAAAGCCAATAGAGACAATGGGCAAAGATAAACTCCGCAGATTCCGCGAGAATCTGACTTTCGACTGTTTCGTACAACCCGAATTCGACGAGGTATTCCACTGCGACCATCCCCTCAAGGGGCGCTGGCGCAGCGACTTTTTCCGCAACGACAACCCCATCGTGCTGGAGCTGGGCTGCGGCAAGGGCGAATACACCGTTGCGCTGGCCGAACACGACCCGTCGCGCAACTATATCGGCATCGACATCAAAGGCGCCCGCATGTGGCGCGGCGCAAAGAGCGTCACGGAGCGGAAAATCGCCAATGCGGGCTTTCTGCGCACGCGCGTGGAGTTCATCAACGGCCTGTTCGCCGAAAACGAGGTGGACGAAATTTGGATCACCTTTCCCGATCCGCAGCTCAAAAGCCGCCGGGCCAAGAAGCGTCTCACCTCGCCGCTGTTCCTCGAATATTACGCCCGTCTGCTGAAATCCGATGGGTGGATCAACCTCAAAACCGACTCGAAACACCTGTTCGCCTACACCAACGAGGTCGTTCGCCGCTACACCCTTCCCTGCGAGGTTTCGAATCCCGACATCTACGGTTCGGGGTATGCCGACGAGGTGCTTTCGGTCAAAACGGCCTACGAGAAACGTTTTCTCGAAATGGGTCTTCCGATCACCTATACCCGCTTTTCGCTGGCCGGACGGCAGGAATTCCCGTGGTTCGACTGGGAAGAGGACGAAAAGGAGGAAAAGGACAACGAGCAGGAGCGACGGATACACTGACCCCGCTTCCAGCCTGACGGCCCGCCTATCCTTTATACAGCCGCTCTTTTCTTAATTAAATATAGGTAAGAAACTTTTTCGGCTCAATCTACTAATTTTTTAGATATAAAACTTGCATATCTAAAAAATTAGTAGTAAACTTGCATAGGAACTGAAAAAGCGCTTTTTACCATGGAGAAAAAATCAACGGAACTCACACGCGGCGAAGAGGAGATCATGCAGATACTCTGGCGTCTGGGGGACGCGGTGGTCAATGAGATCATCGCCCAGACCGAGGAGCCGCGGCCCAAGTACACCACCGTCGCCACCTTCCTCAAGATTCTGGAAAACAAAGGTTTCGTGGGACACACCCCCGAAGGCAAAAGCCACCGCTACTACCCGCTCGTCGGCCGCGAGCAGTACGCGCGCGGGGTCATGTCGTCGGTGCTGACCTCCTATTTCGACGGCTCGCTGGCCCGGATGGTGTCGTTTTTCTCGCGGAACGAAGACATTTCGGTCAAGGAGATGGACGAGATTCTCGAAATCATGCGGAACGCAAAAAAATAACGCGCTATGAAACGGCTTCTGCTCTTCCTGATTCTCCTGCTGGGCCACGCGGCCCGCAGCAAAGGGCAGACCTCCGGTCCGCCGCAGGACGGCATGCGGCACGCTGCCGAAACAACTTCCGAGACGAATGAAACACACCGGTGCGGCGGCATTCAGGCCGCGGCAATACGACCGTCAAAACACACCGCAGCCGTCGCTGCCGCAGCGGCCACCCGATAAACAGCCTGCCGCAGCGACACGCCCGAAAACAGCGTACGCCAACCGACGATAAACGCCCGAAACACAAGCACACGACCAGTCAAATCGCTGACAATGAAACCCGCAATCATCTACATGCTCGAAGTGCTCGTCTGCAGCGGAGTCCTGCTGGCGGCCTACGCCATCCTGCTCGAACGCCGGGTAAAATTCCGCTGGTGCCGGCTCTACCTGCTCCTGACGACCTTCGCCGCGGCTCTGATTCCGCTGCTGCGGATTCCCGTATGGCCGGGCCGCGTCGTCGCAGCCGCACCCGCCATCCCGCCCGACCTCCCCGTCTGGATGGGCGAAGTGCTTCCCGACGAGGGCGGAAGTTTCGCCGTAACGCCCGAAATTTTCTGTCTGGGGCTTTATCTGCTGGGAGCGGTCCTGATCGCCGGCGTCATGGCATGGCAGGTCTTCCGCATCCATAGGCTGCGGCGCGGCGCCGAAATTTCCCGGACCGGCGACTATACGCTCGTCCGCACGCGGCAGGAAATCGCTTCGTTCTCCTTCCTGCGCACCATTTACGTCTGGGACAAAACGCCTGCCGGGGAGCTGGCCGCCATTCTGGCCCACGAGTCGAGCCACATCGCCCACCGCCACTCCATCGAACGCATCCTGATGGAGCTGATGAAGGCCCTTCTATGGTGGAATCCCTTCGCATGGATCGCCGCACGGCGGCTGACCGAGGCCGAAGAGTTCGAGGCCGACAACGACGTGCTGAGCAGCGGTTACGACCGCGCCGAATATATGCAAACCATCTTCAGGCAGCTTTTCGGTTATAGTCCGGAAATAGCCAACGGGCTGCGCAACTCCCTCACTAAAAAACGCTTTAAAATGATGACCAAGCAGACAAAGAGCAGGCACGGCCTGCTGCGGCTGGCGGGTACGCTGCCCGCCGTGATAGGATTGTTGTGCGCATTCGGCTTCACCTCGCGCGCAGCTGTGATCGTCGCCCCGGCGACCGCCCCCGCAACCGGAACGACCGAAGAGCCGACCGGCATACGAACCGCGGCCGACGCGATGCAGAAGCAGGACAAGACCTGCACGGCGACGCTATCGGTAGTGGATAAAAAAGACAAACGCCCCATCGAAGGAGCGCTCGTACAGGCGGCCGGCACCCCAAAAGGCACCGTCACCGGCAAAGACGGCCGGGCCGTGATAACGGTCCCCGAAGGCAGCGAACTCAAAATCAGCCATATCGGCTACGAGCCTCGGACCATCGGCGTAAAAGACGAAAACCCGGTCGTCGTATCCCTGATACGAAACCCCAAAGCAGGCTTTACCCCCACCGACGACCTGCCCGACGCGCCGCAGAAGCAACAGCAGGAGCAACAGCAGGAGCAACAGCAGGAGCAGGTGACCGTCAGCGTCGCCACCTACAAGGACAACGCCCCGCTCGCCGGTGCGCTGGTCAAGGTCAGCGGTTCGCAGATAGGTGCGGTCACCAACGACGAAGGCTTGGCCGCATTACAGGTACCGGCCAATTCGGCTCTTGAAATCAGCTACATAGGATGCAAACCGCATATCGCACAAGTCGGCGACAAGGCGCGTCAGATGTTCATGTTCGACATGCAGCCCGCAACGTCCGGAAGATCCGAAACGGAGGGCACGACCGTAACAACGACCGTAACGGACAAACCGCTCTATATCGTCAACGGAATCGAAACGAAGGAGATCGGCAAACTCGATCCCGACCGGATCGAGAGCATGAGTGTCCTCAAGGACAAGGCCGCCACCGCACTCTACGGCGAAAAGGCCCGCAACGGCGTGATAGTCATCACGCTCAAAGGAGCGGATATAGAACCTGCTACGTCCGAAAGCAACGGCAAGAGGGATGACGCCGAACAAACCGCGGCAAACGCCATCGCGATTAAAAACGGCACCCCCGAAAAGGAAGAGGCGTTCCTTGTGACCGAAACGATGCCTCTCTTCCCGACCGAAGATCCCGCCGCCCCGTACGGCGACCTCGGCAACTTCCGGGCATGGGTGCAGAAAAACGTAAAGTACCCGGCCGAAGCTTTCGAAAAGGGGATCGGAGGACGTGTCGTGCTGTCGTTCGTCGTCGAGAAGGACGGCTCGGTAAGCAGCATCGAAAAGCTCCAATCGCCCGACGCGTCGCTCTGGGAGGAGGCTCGCCGCGTCATCGCCTCTTCGCCCAAGTGGAAACCCGGCGAACAGCGCGGGCAGATCGTGCGCGTGAAATATACGCTCCCCGTGGACTTCCGTCTTACGAAAGCGTCCGACACGCCGGCCCGGAATCCGGAAAGTAGTTTTTCAACCGGCTACGACCAAGCAGACTGCGCGGCGCCATAACCCGGATTCCCCAAACCGACCGGCCCGGATTCCCCGAATCAACCGGCTCCACGAATCGGCCGCCCGGCCTGCTTTTCCCAAGCCAAGATCCCGCGGACCGGCATCCGATCCGGATTTTCAAGCCCCCGCCGGCAGTCCTCAGAGACTGCCCCGGCTTTCCCAAGCCACCGAACCGACCATAAGCGGAAACGGCGTCCACCCTGAGTTCAGTGGACGCCGTTTTTATCGGCCTGCCGGACCGCCGAATAGCGATACCTGCGAGACCGCTCCCGACCGCTCCGGACTTTTCAGCCCTATCTCCGAAAGGCTCTGCGACTCCGCCGCTCCGGATTACTCCCTGCAACAGCGAACGTTATAGCCATATGCCGCATCGGATTTCGAAGAAGACTGCGGCTGAAGCAGTTTGCCCGTACTGAGCTTTTTCGAAATATAGAAACAGGAGATCGTGTTTCCCGAACGATAGTTGGACCAGTAATGCCCCGTACGGGTCGTAGCGAGACCGGCGAGATTGCCCTTGTCGCGGTTACGGTAACCCGATGTCGGGTACCAGTCCCTCAGATCGCCGAAAATGTAGGTCATGCCGTACTTCTCCCCATCCCATTCCGAGGTTCCGTCCACATAGCGGTCCTGATCGTCCGCAAAATCGTCCCACGTATCGCGGTCCGGCACCTTATACCCCACGGGGCACGGATCGTAGCAGGTTTTCGCGGTATTCCACAAATCGGCGCGGGGCTTGGCCAGCCAGTCGTAAACTCCGGTCGCACCCTTGTTCGAAAGGAACGAAAGCGGATGCGCCGCGGCGTATTCCAGTGTCGAAACGGCCGCCCCGCTCTCCTGCTTCCACGCATGCGTATCGGCGAAGGCCGGATTGACGACCGAATTTTCCGCCGCCTGCGCAAAAGCAGTCGCCGAGGTTTCGGGGGCCGTACCCCCGCAGAACGGGTCCTTGCGGCCCCACTGGTAATAGAGTCCGTAAGCCTCGGCCGATCCGGGCGTCGTGCCGACGGCTCCCAGCGAACGGTCCAACAATACGCGGCCGTTGGCATAGGTCACCATCCGAGGTTCCGGCGTGAACCAGAGATGCCAGCTCCACACGATCTCCCCCGCGGCATCCGCAAGCGCGATGACGGCATTGCCCTTCGCGGCGCCTGCCGCCGTAAAGAAGATGCGGCCTTTTCCGGCATCGAGCGAAACGGCCGAAATCTCCTGCTCCAGCCCTTTCGTCACCCAAAGCCAGTCGGCTTTCATGCCGTCGGCAAGCGCGATCGCGGCATCGTCTCCGCTGCCGTTGCCACGCACCGCAGCGTCGAACATATAATCGCCGGCCTCGCTGACGATATAACAGTTGGCAGTTCCGTCCCGGCTCAGGTCGATGGCCGTCACCGGCGCCTGCACGGCCGTCAATGTCGGCGTAGTCGCACTCCACGGCTTGCCGTTGCGGTCGGTGACGGTCAGCGTCACGGCCGTTTCCGACGGAGTTGCGGACGCCGTAACATCGAGCGCGCCCGCGTAGGCATCCCCCTCGCGCCCGGCGGAGACGACAACCGTCCAGCCGGAGAGGGCCTCATCAGGCTCGGCGGCGAAAGTCAGCCCCTCCAGATCGTCGCCCGTCACCGTGAAGGCGAGCCGCTTCTGCTCCCCGACCGTAAATTCGACGGGATTCTCCCCGGCGAACGAGATTTTCAGTTCGACCGGTTTCTGTTCCGGTTCGTTGTCGTTACAGCCCGATGCAAACAGGGCCAGCAAACATCCTAAGATCAGTTTTTTCATCTTTTATCCGTTTTTGGTTGAACACTGTTCCGTTCCGGCGGACCGCAAAGATGAAAAGGCACACTCCGACGCACACGCAACAAAGCGCGCGCAGTCCGGCATCCGAGGTTGTTTTCGACACACTCAATACGTTCGGTTGAAAATGACCCAAGACCTGCTCCATTCACCGTAGAAGCGAAATCCGTATAATCGCGACGGCAGGTCTTCTGACTCGCCCTTCTCTCCGGCGCCTTCCCGGTCCGCGGAGGACCAGTGGCCAAGAATGCCGGAAAATACTTTCAATCAAGAAAGCCGGGCACACAGCAACGGGAATTGTTACCGATTCTCACGGTATTCCCTTTTAATTCCCGGCGACCGCAAAGGGACCGGGAAACCGTAGCGAAAGCAAAGGTAGCACAATCCCTCAAATAAACAAAAAAAACGCAGCCGGAATTCGGGTTGCGGCACAAATCCCCTCCGTACCGTCAGCCGCCGGGTCCGAGCGGCGCCATGATCCGCCGGACCTGTCCGGTGTTGTCCATCACGCCGCAGCGGAGTCCGGCACGCGGTTGTCGGCCGGCGGGTCCGAATCAGGGCCGCGCCCTGCGCACGGTCGAATGCCTTCGGTACGTAACCGCCCCCGATCACCGGCATCGAGACCTGCGTCAGCCCCAAGCCGTCGCCGATCATATAAATCAGCGTCACGGCCCCTTTCGGCGGTTTTTCCGCATCCGCGCACGCGCAGTCAGCAGGCAAAGCGCAAAAAACAAAACCCCTTTCCTTATATCGGCAGCGAAAACAACTGGAATTTGCCGACTTTTTACTACATTTACACCACTTTAACACACCTTGCAACATGGATGTAAAGATCGCCCCCGACTGGAAAGAGCTGCTCGCTCCCGAATTCGAAAAACCCTACTTCGCCGACCTCACGCAGTTCGTACGGCAGGAATACGCCACGCGGCGCATCTATCCGCGCGGCAGCAACATCTTCCGCGCCTTCGACAAATGCCCGTTCGACAAGCTGAAAGTGGTCATCATCGGTCAGGACCCCTACCACGGTCCCGGACAGGCCAACGGGCTCTGCTTCTCGGTAGGCGACGGCGTGCCGTTCCCGCCCTCGCTGCAGAATATCTTCAAGGAGGTCGCCGACGACACCGGGACGCCCCCTCCCGCGACGGGCAACCTCGACCGCTGGGCCGAGCAGGGCGTACTGCTGCTGAACGCCGTGCTGACCGTCCGCGCACACGAAGCGGCGTCGCATGCGGGCCGCGGCTGGGAAACCTTCACCGACGCCGTGGTACGCGCGATCTCCGAACGCAAACAGGGCGTCGTATACATGCTTTGGGGCAGTTACGCCCAGAAAAAGGGAGCTATCGCAGATCCGCAGCGGAATTTCATCCTCAAGTCCGTACATCCGTCGCCGCTCTCGGTCTACCGCGGATTCTTCGGCTGCCGCCACTTCTCGCGCGCCAACGAATATCTCCGCAGCATCGGCAAGGAGCCGATCGTATGGTGAACCGTCGCCTGCCGGTCCGGTCTTGCCGGTCGTCGTATCGGTCGTCGTATCGATCGGAAGTTTCCGCCACCTCAGGCGGCGCGGAGACTTCGGCCTGCGCCAATCCGGGATCGCCTGACTACGCTCTGCCCCGGAACAAGCGCCGGAGTAGCGCCCGTACCCGGCCCGGCAATCAGACATATACGACAACCGGAGCCGCAAAACGGTTATCCGACCAAACAATACAGCAATAAAACCACACGCAGCGCATAAGTCCGCTCCGGAAACATGAAAACACGAACAGCCACCAATTCGTTTCGGGCATGGATGCTCGCGGCGCGGCCCAAGACGCTGACGGGAGCCACCAGCCCGTGAT
>OAVV01001342.1_pt1 | contig 11174 bp, 10 predicted proteins | sample 1501401 | NCBI WGS metagenome assembly OAVV01 (sample SAMEA2580098, study PRJEB22360) | human gut metagenome | biome: human gut; feature: human-associated habitat; material: faeces | place: Denmark | collected 2008/2010 | reverse complement strand
TGGCAGAGCTGTACCCCACCTGTGAGGCGTTCTATTTCCAGAACTGCGGCAAGCTGTTTCTGGCAGAGGATGTGCGCTCCCATCAGATTGAGGGGCCGGATCGGTTCATCCGCTTTGGCGTCAATGTCCGTTTCTTCAACATCGAGGGCACGGAGGATATGCTCATCGACACGGTGGGCATGAGCACCCTGTTTTTGCCGGATCTCCAGTACCACTTCCACGGCATGGACCCCAACTGGGTGGTAAACCACGCCTATAATGCAGCGTCCTATATTCTGGAGCATGATAACCCCATTGAGGATGGGGAAACCATAGACGGCGTGGCGGATGGCCAGATGTGCCGGGAGATCCAGTGGAAGTGCCAATATGAAGATGCCTTGATCCAGCCGCCCAGAGGGGTGCTGGACATCCACATGGGGAACTATGCCTCGGGAGGACGCTGAATGAACGGCGTTGTGCTCCTGGTGGGCGGACTGCTGTTTGTGGCGGTAATCAAGCTGATTATGGATCGAAATTGGATTGGCCTGCTTCTCTGTGTTGTTGCCCTGTTCCTGGTCTTTGGGGCTGGACACCACACAAAATAGGCCATTTTAAGAATCGAGGAGGTGAAGTATGAAGAATTCAACAAATATGCGGATACTGGAATTACTCCGGTTTCTCTATGAGCGGACCGATGAAAACCATCCTGCCACAGTATCTGACATCATTGCCCATCTGAATGGAAAAGGAATTCAGGCAGTGCGGCAGACTGTTTACGCAGATACCAATGCGCTGATCGATGCAGGGATTGATATTGTGGTGGTCAAGAGTACCCAAAACCAATATTTTATGGGAAGCCGCCTGTTTGAGTATCCAGAACTGAAAATGCTGACAGACGCAGTAGCATCCTCGAAGATCATTTCTGCCAAGAAATCCGAGGAACTGGTACAGAAATTATGCTGTCTGACCAGCACACATCAGGCAGAACAGCTTCAAAAATTTGCTGCTTTATCCAGCCGTGTCAAACCGCATAATGAAAAGGTTTACTATATCATTGATAATATCCAAACAGCGATTGGAAACCATCAGCAAATTCGGTTCCAATACTATGAATATACTCAGGAAAAAAAGAAAATCTTGAAGCATGATGGATATTATTATGTCGTAAATCCTTATGCGCTTGAATGGAAAAATGACCATTACTATTTGATTGGATTTTCTCTGAAGCATCAGAAAATTGCTCACTTCCGTGTAGATCGGCTAACAAGTGTAGAAAATCTGGAAACTTACTTTATGCCGATAGAGGGATTTGATGTAGCCTCCTATACAAACAAAATGGTGGATATGTTTACATCAGAGTCATCGAAGGAAGTAACCCTGCTATGTGAAAACGAACTGATGCGTATAATCATAGATCATTATGGAGAAGATGCCCCTGTTGAGAGATATGATGACGCGCACTTCACAGCAAAAATTGAAGTGAACCCCAGTGGAACTTTTTATGGCTGGATATTCAAATTCAAGGGGAAAATAAAGATTCTATCCCCCAAAGAGTGCATTACAGAAATGCAGCAAATCGCTCGGCAATTTATATAGCATGAAAGAGGTGTTATTGATTTTTAACACCTCTTTTCAAATTCAATTTTTACCCTTGAACTGAACAGTTGTTCGATATACAATATAAGCAAGATGTTCGCAGTTCGTCGAACAAATGAGAGGTGAATGCTGTGGGCAATATAACTTTTGGATCATTTATAGCCGAGAAACGCAAGGCGCACAAATTCAATTTACGCGATACAGCCAAGCATTTGAATATTGCTTACGGCTATCTGTGTGACATTGAACAGAGCCGCCGTCCTGCTCCCAATGGAGATTTTGTGGAACGCATCTCCGCCTTTCTGAATTTGGATAAATCAGAACATGAGTTGCTTTTGGATCTGGCCGCAAAATCACGCAATACAGTATCTGCTGATTTGCCAGACTATATCATGGAAAAAGATATTGTTCGGGCGGCCTTGCGTGTGGCAAAAGAAGTAGACGCTACCGATGAAGAATGGCAGACATTTATGAAAATGCTAAAGGAGCGTAAACGATAGGGGGGATAGCTTTGTCAATTCCACAAATCCGTACAGAAGCAATCGAGGCGGTAGGGCGAAAAATCCTGATGGAATATGATCCCTCTCTGCTATCCGGGCAACCATATCCTGTGCCAATCGAAACCATTATCGAGACAAAGTTTGATCTAATCCTGGAGTTTCATACACTAAGAAAAAACCCCAAGATATTAGGGGAAACAATTTTCGATGACGGTGCTGTTGTCTTATATGACCAGATACAGAGACAGTATCGAATGATTGCAGTAAGAGCCGGTACAATCTTAATTGATGAACGGCTTTGTGATCCGTCAAAATTAGGGCGGCTCCGTTTTACCTGTGCCCATGAGCTGGCTCATTGGGTACTACATAAGAAGTTGTACTCCGGTACTGGAGATGTTGCTGCTTATAACGGAAATGTTTCTTCCGACGAAAGTCATGGCATAATTGAGCGTCAGGCGGATACTCTGGCCTCTGCTCTGCTGATGCCTTTACCGCAGATCAAAAAATGTTTTTACCGGCTTAGAATAGGCCGGACAGATGAACAGCTCATTGCTGAAATGGCAAATATTTTTGAGGTTTCCAAGCAAGCAATGCAGATTCGTCTAAAATCCAGGAACCTGATATAACCAAAGGGGGGAATAGAGGGAGGCACTGCCCTCTCTCACTCTCCTCTGCTATGCTATTTTGTACCTAATATGTTCGCAATATTGCGAACAAGGAGGGATGTTCTATGAGAAAAGCAAGTACAACAATCCAAAAATGTAACAGCAGGCTAACAGCTTTAGGGCTTAACAGCGACGCTGCGTTTCATAGAAGTAAGCTGATTCTAAAGATTTACCGTGATGTAGTCTGGGTTCTGAGTGAACGGGCAGAAGAATTACAAGAAACTGCTTGGATTATGGGAGAACAAGATATAGAGTCTGGCCTCTGCTATCTTGAAAATTTTGCACCAGATATTGAACTGCAAGCCTTTGAAGAAAAAGTTTGCTGCCTTGTTCAAAATCAAATGCTGGTCAATATTATTGACCGTGCACTCCTTCGGCTGAAACGGTATCCGGATCGAGGAGAACTTTACTATGAAATTTTGACTAAGCAATTCATCTATCGGTTCAACAGTACAGAGAAAGAATTGCTGGAAGAACTAAATATAGAGCGCAGTGTCTTTTATGACCGAAAACGAGAAGCCATCTATTTATTTTCTGTTTGCTTGTTTGGATATTCTATTCCAGAAGTCCTGGAGGAGCTGCCCCGACTAAATTCCGACTAAATCCCGACAAATCCCCGACCTAATCCCTACTCCCTTCCGACTTCCGACCTGCTATACTTGGTATAGTGGCAGGAATGCGCTAAATTGAATACTTTTCTACATAAGGCTCGGCATTAACCGGGCTTTTTTCATTCCTGCTGCAATATGGCGGCAGGAACATTGGCTGGAGGTGAAAACACTTCCGGCCTTTTTCTTTGCCCGGTATTAGGAGGCCGGTATGCGCTGGGAGGCGTACATAGCAAAATATCCATGACACCGTTCAAATTCGCTGACTACCAAAAATTTGAACGGAGGAAAGGATATGACGAGAGTATTCATTTGGAAAAATAACAGCCCACAGGAATGGGAGGAAATCAGTTTTTCAGCGTTCAGTAAGGCACGCCGCAATGGTTGCTTTACTGGGCGCTTTTTTGTTGAAACAGTCAAAATGTTCCGTGATGAAGATGACCGCATTATCATGGAATGTTCTCGCAAAGATTTTGAAAAATACCAGCAGGAGGACCGCCACAGCCGCTATCTCCAGGAACATGAGAAAAGCCGCTCTATATTCCCAGCTTCCCATGTGGGAGATCGTGACGGCACAGAGGAAGGTTATCAGGATACAGATTTGTTTGTGGATGAATCTGTTGATACTGCGGAACAAGCAATTTGTAATCTTCTTATGGCCGATCTGCACCGTGCCTTGCAGCAGCTGAGTCAGAAAGAACGCTCTTTTATCTTGGATTATTACAGCATGGAAAAGCCAAGGACACTGAAATTAGCCAAAAGATATGGCATTAGTCAGCCCGCAGCTCATAAGCGTCTGAAAAAAATTGAAGAAAAAATAAAAAAGTTGGTTATAGATTTCTAAAAAAAGTGGCAGTAGCAAGTGAGAGGGAAATCCTTTCACTTGCACCTTGACAACCTCATATACGAATCATTAAGTTTGATCCTCTTTGGGCGTAATAGCCGCTACATCAGCGGTATATTTTCTGAGAGCTGCCACTCACATAACAGGCCAACCCATTTTGCTGTATAGATGATTTTGCGGTTTATCAGAAATATATCAGGCTGGAATACATCGGATGGCATCCGGTCATGGCATAACAAGGAGGAAAGCTCTCTTACAGCCATAGTCCGAGCGTGATAACAACCGTCGCAGGCCATGGGTAAGACCAAACGAAGTGGAGGTGAAATTCCTGAGAAGCAGGCCAGCCACCTGCGGCTTAATGATTACCCAAATCCCTGGGGTGTCGTGGACAAGTAAGGGATAAAACAGGCGCTAAATTGAAGGAGACTCTGTAATTTGCAGAGCCTCCTTCTTACATAATCAAATCTCAAAACATAGGAGGATGAACATGAAAGAAGATTGGATTTATAAGCGTGGGGATTTATATTATGCCAATTTGACCCCTTATTTTGGATCAGAGCAAGGCGGCACCCGTCCTGTCCTGGTTCTTCAAAACAATGTGGGAAATTTTTTCTGCCCCACCTTGATCGTAGCCCCGCTCACCAGTAAATGGATTAAGAAAAAGGAGCTGCCCACACACTATGCACTGGAGAGCGTTCCAGAGCTTGGACTGAAATCTGTTGTTCTGCTGGAGCAAATTAAAACGATTGATAAAAGGCGTGTTTTATCGTACATTGGGCGCGTATCTCGCGAAGAAATGAGAGCGATTGATGATGCTCTGCAAGTTAGTTTAGATATTCATATTCCGGAGGAAATGGAGGCTCCGTAAGGCCACTTACCGGATAAAGGAGGCGTTTTTATGTTTGAAGCAAGAATTGCGGAATTGAACCGCTTTAATGAACAAAATCCTGTCAGCTATGAAAAAAGAACCTATACGGTCGATGAGATTCAGGACATTCTGGGTATCAGTCGTCCCACAGCATATAATCTGGTAAAACAAGGTGTATTCCACAGCGTCAGAGTCGGCGGTCATATCCGCATTTCCAAAAAGAGCTTTGATGACTGGCTGGATCACGCAGATGAATGATTTGTCAAGGATGCCGATCTCCAAATCGACATCCTTAACTTTTTTTCTGCTTTCTCTTACAATGAGGCCATAGCAAGAAAAACTTTATAGAGGAGGCAAAAGCCATGCAGAAACAAAGAGTAAAGACCAGTATGTCTGTACCAGAGATGGGCAAAATGCTTGGGCTTGGTAAAGTAGAATCCTACTGGTTGGTTAAAAAGAACTATTTCAAAACAATTCAAGTGGCCGGACGAATGAGAGTTATGCTGGATAGCTTTGAAGATTGGTATGCCGGCCAGTTCCACTATAAAAAAGTGGATGGTACACCGCCCGGAGAGAAATGGAGGCATACTACGATGTCAGTACCGGAAATGGCGGATCTTTTGGGGCTGAAATCTGGCACAGCTTATGACCTTGTTAAAAGGGGCTATTTTGAGACGACCTTGATTGATCGAAGAATTCGTATCATTACCAGCAGTTTTGAAGCCTGGTATCAAAAGCAAACTCATTATGTGAAAATCTCAGAAAGGAGCAATGAAAATGGCATCTATCGTGAAGCGTAAAAGCAAATATTCTGTGGTGTATGATTACACAGATGAAAACGGAAAACGCAGACAGCGTTGGGAAACCTTCAGCACAAATGCAGAAGCAAAAAAACGAAAAAAGCAAATTGAGTATGAGCAGGACTCTGGAACCTTCTTTATTCCTACGGCAAAGACCCTGAACGATCTGCTCGATGAATATATGTCCATCTATGGTGTAAATACCTGGGCAATGTCAACATATGAAAGCCGCCGTGGTCTGGCGAGAAACTACATAACTCCTATTATCGGAGATATGTTACTATCCGACATCACTCCAAGGATGATGGATAAGTATTACCGCGATCTGCTCTCTGTGAAAACGGTAAGCGTCAACAACCGCAAACCCACAAGCGAATATCTGACCCCGCATACAGTAAGAGAAATTCACAAGCTACTTCGCAGTGCCTTTAATCAGGCGGTGCGTTGGGAACTAATCAGCCGTAACCCTGTCCTGAATGCGACACTTCCCAAAGAAGAACATAAAGAACGGGATATATGGACTGCCGAAACTCTGAGCAAGGCTATGGAAGTCTGTGATGATCCTATCCTCTCCCTTGCCTTAAATCTGGCGTTCTCCTGCTCTTTACGCATTGGCGAAATGCTGGGCCTTACCTGGGACTGCATTGATATTGCACCACAGAGCATAGAAAATGGTTCAGCTTATATATTCGTCAACAAAGAGCTGCAACGGGTTACACGAGGTGCATTGGACGATTTGAGCGACAAAGGTGTTATTAAGAAGTTTCCACCTTGCATAGCCAGTACCCATACTGCTCTGGTCCTGAAAGAGCCTAAAACCAAAACCAGTATTCGCCGTGTGTACCTGCCGAAAACAGTTGCCTATATGCTGGTAGAAAGAAAAAAAGAAATTGATGAGCTGATGGATCTGTTTGGAGATGAATACATCGACAATAACCTGGTCTTTTGCTCCAGCAATGGCCGTCCGATGGAAAGCCAGGTAATTAACCGTGCTTTCAATAAACTTATCAAAGAAAATGGACTGCCTCATGTTGTATTCCATTCTCTCCGTCACTCCAGTATCACCTACAAGCTGAAACTCAATGGTGGCGATATGAAATCCGTCCAGGGCGACTCTGGTCATGCTCAGGTAAAAATGGTTGCAGATGTCTACTCTCACATCATCGACGAGGATCGCTGCATAAACGCTCAGCGATTGGAGGAAGCATTTTACTCATCCAAGACTCCTGACCCTGTTGAAGATACAGAGCCTAAAACTGCGGATACTGCCGTCACTGAAAGTGATGAAAGTGATGCAGCAAAGATACTGGAACTGCTTAAAAATCCCGAAACTGCCGCACTGCTCAAGCAGCTGGCAAAAGCTTTATAAAGTCCCTCCCTCAGAAGAACGCCTCTCACTTTGTGAGAGGTTTTCTTCGTTTGAACCACTTTGCACAGTGACCAAACACTTTTTTTGTTAGCAAGGTTCTGAAAGCATTTTTGAGCGATGTTAGCAAATTCGCGATTTTGTTTGCAACTTCCTCTAATTTCTGCTAACAAATGTTTGCAAGTTCCTTTGGTAAAAATCGAACCTCTGACTTACCGCCTTTCTTAGCAAAAGGCCAAATCTCGTTAGCAAATGTTAGCAAACCAAGGTTTTTTGCAAAAAAGCCACAAAAGCCGCAGAAATAAGAAAAGCCGAAAACCCTGATAAATCAAAGGTTTTCGGCGTGTTTGCTGGCGTCCCTGGCGGGATTCGAACCCACGGCCTTTCGCTTAGGAGGCGAACGCTCTATCCTGCTGAGCTACAGAGACATCTATTCAATTAAAATTGGTAACGATCACTTTTCATCGTAAGGCGGCCGGTAGAGCATAACCTTAGGAGGGGGACGCTCTATCCAACTGAGCTACTGAGACGCACTACAGATATGATACCGCAAACAGCGCACAAAATCAAGTTGAATCGGAGAGAAAAAAGGTGTATCCTATAAAGAGAGGCTCCTGCGCCGGGAAACTTTGCGCAGGGGCGGCAGAACGACTCGCCCCTCTGGCTGCTGGCCGGGGGAGCCCCGGGAGGTTGCAATGGGAAAAAACAAAACCAAAAAGCGGACACGCCGACCCAACAAGGGATGGCTGGCGGGCAGCAGTGCGACGCAGACCATCTGCGGCAGCTTTCTGCTGGTCATCGCGGTGGGGACGCTGCTGCTTACCCTGCCCATTTCCAGCAGGACGGGGCGGCTGGGCGTTATCGACGCCATGTTCACCGCCACCAGTGCCACCTGTGTGACGGGCCTCGTCGTGCGGGATACATGGAGCCAGTTTTCGCTGTTCGGGCAGGTGATCATCCTGATGCTCATTCAGGTGGGAGGCCTCGGCCTTGTCACCCTCACCAGCTTCTTCGCGCTGGCGGCCCGGCGGCGGATGGGCTTCCGCGACCTGCGGCTGCTGGGCGAGAGCGTCTCGGCAGACGGCCTGTCCAAGGCCACTGAGGTGCTGAAGATCGTCATCAAGCTGGCGGCGGCTTTCGAGGCCGTGGGCATCGTGCTGCTGCTCTTCGCATTCGTGCCGCAGTTCGGCGCAGAAGGTGTGTGGGTCAGCGTGTTCACGGCCATCTCGGCTTTCTGCAACGCAGGCTTTGACCTCTTCGGACGGTTTGGCGCCTACTCCTCGCTGGTGCCGTACGTCAACAACTACTATGTGCAGGCTGTCATCATGTTCATGATCATGGCCGGTGGTCTGGGCTTCATGGTCTGGGTGGAGCTGGCGGAGCACCGCAAAAAGCGGCGGCTCTCCCTCCACGCGAAAGTCGTGCTGCAGTTTTCGGTCATCTTTTGGGTGGGCGGCGCGGCGCTGCTGGCCCTGCTCGAGTGGTCGAACCCCAGGACGATGGGCGGCCTGTCCGTCCCGGGCAAGATCATGGCGGCGCTGTTCCAGTCGGTATCCACCCGTACTGCGGGTATGAACACCATCGACCTCGCGGCCTGCAGCCCCATCAGCAAGTTGCTGATGAGCGTGCTGCAGTTCATCGGTGCGGCCCCCGGTTCGACGGGCGGCGGCGTCAAGGTGACGACCTTCGCGGTGCTCATCCTGACCATCCGCAGTGTGGCACAGGGCCGCGATGACTGTGTCATCGGCGGCCACCACATCGAGTCCAAGACGGTCTACCGCGCTCTGACCATCATCGTCATCGGCGCGGTGGCGGCGTTCGGCTCTGCCGTCGTGGTGTACTACAACACCGCAGAGACGGTGTCGGTCATCGACTGCATCTTCGAGTCCTGCTCGGCGTTCGGTACGGTGGGCCTGTCGGTGGGTGTCACGGGGCAGCTGAACACCGGCGCAAAGCTGCTGTATATGGCCTGTATGTTCATGGGCCGCGTCGGCCCGGTGTCGCTGGCGATCAGCCTGACGGCAAAGCCCGACGACAACAAGCGCAAAGTCCTCCCGGTGGGTCACATCAACGTAGGTTAAACAAAAAAAGCGGGCGCTCCCCCTGCGGGGAAAGACAGAGCCGCCCCCGCTTTCACTCATTATAAATTGTCCAGTTCCGTCTGGAGCTTTGCAAGAGAGTTCCGAATCGGCAGATGCTGGGGGCAGACGGCCTCACATTTGCCGCAGCGGACGCAGTGAATGGCCTTTTCGGCATCCGGGAAGCGGGCTGTCCACTGCTGGCGGATGGCGTCCTTATTGCCGAACATCCCGAGCTTGTTCCAGATGCTGAAATTGTCGGGAATGTCCACGCCCATGGGGCAGGGCATACAGTAGCGGCAGCCGGTGCAGTGAAAGCGGGGCTTCCGGTGGCGCCAGCCGGTGCAGCCGATTTTGATGTGGCTGCGCAGGACGTCGGCAGTCTGCCGGATGGCGGCGTTCTCGGCGTCGGTCATGGGGCGGAAATCTCCGAAGGTGGCGAGATTGTCGTCCAGCTGGTCTTCTGCGCTCATGCCGGAGAGGACGACCTTCACATTTTTGTGGCTGGCCGCCCAGCGCAGCGCCCACGAGGCCGCGCTGGCGTCGGCGTCCAGTGCATTCAGCGGCGCGGCAGCGTCCGGCGGCAGCTGTGCCAGCGTACCGCCCTTGATGGGCTCCATGATGATGAGGGGAACATTCAGTTCTTCGGTAAGAGCATAGCCCCGGTCTCCTGCAATCTCCTCGGCACGGTCGTCGGTGTCGAGGTAGTTGTACTGCAGCTGGCAGAAATCCCACGGCTGGTCGCGCAGGATGTGCTCGAAGCCCGCCGCGTTGTCGTGGCAGGAGAAGCCAAAATTCCGGATGCGCCCGGCGGCCTTCTGCTCCCAGAGCCAGTCTACGATGCCCATCTCTTTGGCCGCGTCGTAGCGGGCTTTGTGCAGGGAATGCAGCAGATAGAAGTCGATGTAGTCCACGCCCAGCCGCTCGAACTGCTTCTCGAAGATGTCTTTGGCCTCGTCGAGGGTCTTGCAGCTCCACAGAGGCAGCTTGGTGGCGAGGTAGAAGCTCTCCCGAGGCCACTTGGCAATGACCCGGCCCACGAAAGGTTCGCTCTCACCGCCGTGGTAGGGGAAAGCGGTGTCAAAGTAGTTGACGCCCGCCTCCCGGGCCGTGTTCAGCAGCTTTTCGGCCCGCACCTCGTCGATGCGGCCATCCGGCAGGGTGGGGAAGCGCATACACCCGTAGCCCAGCAGGGAGGTGGAGATGTCCCGCCCGCTGCCGTCTTTTTTCGTCCAATCGCGATACTCCATAGCCATTTCTCCGGCGGGGGTCTGCCCGCCGCTCCTTTGCCCTAAGTATAGCAGGAGAAATTGCGATAGACAAGACGAACACCCCGGCCTGCAGACAGCCGGGGTGTTGTATTCGTGCGGGAAATATGATATTCTATAGGTGCTGCCGATGCAGCAAGGTACTGTCTGCAATGTAGGTGGTCACGCCCTTCCGGCCCTGCGCCGGGGAGGTGAATCTTTTGCTATCCCCTGACGCATGGTGCGAAAGGGGGGATGTTCCATGACATTTGAACAGGTCGTATTGCTGCTCTCGCTTCTTGGCGGAGCGATCTACATCACGTTTCAGATCAGCTGGACCATTTTTAACAGCAAAAAGAAATGACCGCCACGCCCCCAAAGCTTGCGGTCATTTCTTTTGATCTAAAGCCGGAAGGACGCTGACCATTCGCAGGCAGTGCCTTTCTTGTTTATAGTATAGAGCTTTTGCAAGCCATTGTCAAGCAAAACGAGGGATAAGATGGATTCTCTGAAAATCGGAAATATCACCCTGCCCCACCGGGCAGTTTTTGGCCCGATGGCGGGCTTTACGGACGCGCCCTGCCGCCGGCTGATGGCCCAGCACGGCGCGGGCTTTACGGTCA
>OAVV01001334.1_pt1 | contig 11284 bp, 9 predicted proteins | sample 1501401 | NCBI WGS metagenome assembly OAVV01 (sample SAMEA2580098, study PRJEB22360) | human gut metagenome | biome: human gut; feature: human-associated habitat; material: faeces | place: Denmark | collected 2008/2010 | reverse complement strand
GGCGGCGCAGGAACCCCGCAGGCCTGAAGCGCAGCTGCGCTTCGACGAGGCGCGGCAGGAAGCGATCGCCGATCTGCCCTCCCCCGCTTTTGCGGCCGATTCCTTGGCCGCCGCGCGTCCGTTCGCCTATAAACTCAACCGGCGGCGTACGACCGAAGCTGCGGCATACGATGCGGTGACATTGTGGAACGTGCGTAAGGTGAAGGCTAAAAACCGCCGGATGCGCTTGTCGGACACTACCCGGCGCGAGAAAGTGCGTTTGCTGAAATTCTTTACCGAGCGCAACCGGAAAAAAGGCGTGCGTCCGCACCTGCTGGGCAACGTTGCGGGATATACGTGGGCCGACGACGTATACGACGAACCCGGACACAAGTGGCGCAGCGCCCCAAAGCATATCGCCGCCTACACGCTGCGCGACGAATACGATTCGGTGCGCAGGGCCGGAGGCGAGCTCTCCCTATTCAAGGTTCCCAAGGAACTTTGGCGTACGTTGCCGCCCGACGCCGTTTATCTGCTCGACGGGGAGCGGGTTCCGGGCAGTAGCTTCCAGTTTATCGACGGGCTGATCCTGCGCACGCTCGAAATATACACCGACTCTGCGACGATGGCGCGCTACGGCGCCGGCCGGGGCGTCGTTATCGGGGACATCTATCCCGACCGGGTGCCGCTCGTGGTTTTCAACGGTGCTTTTTCCTCGATCGAATCGTGGCTGAAGATGTGCCGGGCCGATGCCTTCTCGGTGTCGGCGGACGTGCCGATGCACTATTTCTACATGCTTCCCGTCGAAGCCGTGCAGACCTATGGCGTGCGGGGGAAATACGGTGCGATCTGCATCGACATCGTGGAGTGATTTCGGCCCGAAGGATTGCCGACGACGAAGAGTTGCTGGCCCCCGCGCGAAAGCTCGCACCAAACGCGCTGTACCGTGCCGGGCACGTTCCACGGCAATAGCGGAGCGGGCCTGTCGGGAAGTTTAATCCGAGTCGCCGCTCCGCTTGTGTGAGAATGCGCTCCGTCAGAGTTTCGGATTGCTGCGGTGCCGCTCTTTGTCGCGCGAGGTTTTTTTGGCGAAGTTGGCTTCCATGGCCGCCGTGAGGTCCACGCCCGTCTGGTTGGCCAGACACGTCAGCACCCATAATACGTCGGCCATCTCGTCCGCGAGATTGCATTTCTCCCCCTCCTTGAACGACTGGTCGCCGTATTTGCGGGCCATGATGCGGGCCAGCTCCCCTACTTCTTCGGTGAGCACGGCCATGTTGGTCAGTTCGCTGAAATAGCGCACTCCGTACTCTTTGATCCACGCATCGACCCGTCGCTGTAATTCGCTTAGTTCCATTTGTCCGTTGATTTTTCCGAAAGGTACGAAAAAATCCCGCTTTCTCCGTGTCGGGGAAAGCAGGAAAAAGTCATTTTACAATATCCTAATCGGTTGTTTCCGGCTTATTTTATCCGAATCAGGTTCAGGCCGTCCCGCAGCGGTACGATTACGTTTTCGACGCGCGGATCTTCCCGGACCATGCGGTTGAACTCCATCACCGCCTGCGTGTGGCGGTCGTTGTGGGCGATCGGCTGCACGACTTTTCCCGACCAGAGGATGTTGTCGGCGATCAGCACCGAGTCGCTGCGCACCAGCGGACAGCCGTCGTCGTCGCCCATCAGCATCCGGTAGTAGTCCGGGTATTCGCGCTTGTCGCCGTCGATGAATACGAGGTCGAACACACCGCCCAGTGCGGGAGCTATATCCAGCGCCGAACCGATGTGGAGCCGGATGCGGGAGCCGTGCGCGCTGCGGTCGAAGAACGACTGCGCCAGCTCTTCCAGTTCGTCCTCCACTTCGACGGTATGCAGTTCGGCCTCCCCTTCCAGCCCTGCGGCCATGCAGAGGGCCGAGTAACCCGTGAAAGTCCCGATTTCGAGCACCCGCCGCGGGCGTAGCATCCGCACGAGCATTTCCAGCAGGCGGCCCTGAATATGGCCCGACAGCATGCGGGGCTGTATGACCCGCAGGTTGGTCTCGCGGTCCAGTTCGTGCAGCAACTCCTCTTCGGGCGAGGTGTGGTCGCGGATATATTGTTCGAGCGCGTCCATTACTGCCTGCAGAATCCGTATTTGTTGAACTTGTACGATGCCTCGATCCGGTCGGGCGTGTCGGCCTTGAGCGCGAGCAGGCATTCGCGGGTGAATTCGAGATATCCCGTGCCGTTTGCCGTCACGACGTTGCCGTCGCGCACGGCCTGCCGCTCCTCGTAGAGCGCTTCGCCCGTGTAGTTCGCCCCGCCCCACTGTTTCAGCATCTCGACCGTGTTGCCCGTATGCCGCACCCCGTTCAGCAGGCCGTTGGCGGCCATGAACGCAACCGCGTTGCAGATGGCGCCGACGAGAATCCCGCGCTTCAGCGCTTCGCCTGCGAGCGGCGCGATCCGCCGGGCGGCGGCCGACTCCCACTGCATGCCGCCGACCAGAATCAGTCCGGCGCAACTTTCCGGCAGCGTCGAAGCGTCGTAATCGGGCGTTGCGCGCAATCCGCCGATCGACCGGACGGACTCTCCGTCGGGAGACATGTATTTTGCGGCGTACGAACCCGGACGGCCCGGCATGACACCCGAACAAAGGGCCGGGGCGAGGAATGCCGCCTCCCAGTCTGCAAATTCGTCGAGCAGGACGAATACGATCTCTTTTTCCATAACCTTATTTATAAATCAGTCTCGACATGCCGGAGAATACCTCTTCGGCGACTTCGGTCAGCTGCACGGCGGTCAGCGAACGCACCTTGGCGTAAACCTGTTCCATTGTGTCCACGTCGTCGTGCGTCAGGAAACTTTTCCCGGCGCCGAGCATGTAGCCTTCGTTGCTCTCGCTCGAAATGGCGAGCTGGGCGATGAACTGCTTCTTGGCCATCGACAGCTGACGCGCTGACAGGGGCGTCGTGCGCAGTTTGCGCAGTTCCCCTTCGATCAGGTCGATGCACTGCGCCGTGTTGCCGTTTTCCGAACTGAAGTAGATGGCCACGATCCCCGTGTCGCTGTAGGGCGTGTAGCTGGCTTCGATGTTGTACGACAGTCCGTTTTTCTCGCGCACCACGACGTTCAGCAGCGAATTGGCGCACGGCCCGCCCAGAATATTGGTCACGAGGGCGCGTCAGCTGTTTTCCTCTTCGCCGATGCCGTACGCGCGGCCGCCGATGATGCAGTGGGTCTGGTGGGTATGCTTCACCACGGTCTTCTCGAACGGCGGCCGGGGTGCGGTCGCGGCCCGGACGAATCCGCGCGTCGTGGCCGCCTGTTGTGCGAAATAGCGCGCCGCGACGGTCTCGGCCGTCTTGGCCGAGAAGTTGCCGATCGAAGAGAAGACCATCTGGTCGGTCGTGTGCGTGCGGCCGGTGAAGGCGCGGATCGCGTCGCCGTCGTAGCGCATGAGCGCGGCCTTGCGGCCCAGAATGTTGTGGCCCAGCTCCGAGCCGGCGAACAGCATCTCTTCGAACGTGTCGTATATCAGGTCGGCGGGCGAGTCCTTGTAGGTGTTGATCTCGTCGGCGATCACCTCCTTTTCGCGCTCCAGCTCCCGGTCGGGGAACGTCGAGCGGAAGGCGATGTCGGCGATCAGCTCGACGGCCTTCGGGAAGTCGCCCCGCAGGGTCGTGGCGTGAATGGTCGTGTCCTCCTTGGTCGTGAAGGCGTTCAGTTCGCCGCCGAGGTTTTCCAGCCGGCAGTTCACCTGCCATGCGCGGCGGCGCCGGGTGCCCTTGAAGAAGGCGTGTTCCGTAAAATGCGCCAGCCCGTACTGGTCGGGGTGTTCGTCGCGGCTTCCGGCATTGACGACCAGCGCGCAGTGCGCCACGTTGCTTTTCACCTGACGGTGGATGCCCCGGATGCCGTTGGGTAATCTGTATGTGAAGAATTCCATGATTATAATTTCGTGCGCAGGCTGAGAAATTTGCCCGTATAGCTCTCCGGGCACTGTTCCAATGCGCGCGGAGTGCCTTCGAATACGACTCCTCCGCCGCCCGTACCCGCTTCGGGACCGAGATCCACGACCCAGTCGGCGCATTTGATGACGTCCATGTTATGTTCCACGATGACGATCGTGTGTCCCCGCTCGATCAGCGCGTTGAATGCCGCCAGCAGCTTGTTGATGTCGTGGAAATGAAGTCCCGTCGTCGGTTCGTCGAAGATGAACATCACGCCGCCCTGCGCGCTGTCCTTGGTCAGGAACGACGCCAGCTTCACGCGCTGGCTCTCGCCGCCCGACAGGGTCGAAGAGGACTGGCCCAGCTTGATGTAGCCCAACCCCACGTCCTGCAGCGGTTTGAGCCGCTCGACGATCCGTTTGCAGGTCGAATCCTTTTTCTCCTCGCCGAAGAACGCGATCGCGTCGTCTACGGTCATCTCCAGCACGTCGTAGATCGACTTGCCGCGGTATTTGACTTCGAGTATCTCGTCGCGGAAGCGTTTGCCCCCGCAGGCCTCGCAGACCAGTTCGACGTCGGCCATGAACTGCATCGAGACCTTGATGACCCCTTCGCCCTGACACTCCTCGCAGCGGCCGCCCGCGATGTTGAACGAGAATGCCGAAGCCCCCAGCCCCGTATGCTGGGCGTAGGGCTGGTCGGCGAACAGCCGCCGGATTTCGTCGTAGGCCTTGATGTAGGTCACGGGATTCGAACGCGACGACTTGCCGATGGGGTTCTGGTCGATCATCTCGACCGATTTGAGCAGCTGCACGTCGCCGACGATGCCGTCGAAGTCGCCGGGCTTGACGCCCGTGTCGAAGAGCATGCGCCGCAGCGCCGGATAGAGTATTCCCTTGGCCAGCGACGATTTGCCGCTGCCGCTGACTCCCGTGATGCAGGTCATCACGCCCAGCGGAATCCGCACGTCGATATTGCGCAGGTTGTTCTCGCGGGCGCCTTTTATGACGATCGAACTGCTCCATCCGCGTTCCGCGGCGGGCGGGGCGATCGCGCGGCGGCCCGTCAGGTAATCCGCTGTCAGGCTTTTTTTGTTTTTCAGAAGCTGCGGCAGCGTACCGCTGAAAACCACTTCACCGCCGTTGTAACCCGCCTTGGGACCTATGTCCACGATGTAGTCGGCGGCGCGGATCACCTCTTCCTCGTGCTCGACGACGATCACCGTGTTGCCCAGATCGCGCAGTTGTCTGAGCACCTTGATAAGCCGGTTGGTGTCGCGCGGATGCAGGCCGATCGAGGGTTCGTCGAGGATGTAGAGCGAGCCGGTGAGGTTGCTGCCCAGCGAGGTCGAGAGGTTGATGCGCTGGCTCTCGCCGCCCGACAGGGTCGATGAAAGCCGGTCGAGCGTCAGATAGCCCAGTCCCACGTCGGCGAGGTATTGCAGGCGGCTGCGGATTTCGATCAGGATGCGGGCCGCGGTTTTCGTGTCGTGTTCGTCGAGCTGCAGTCCGTTGAAGAATACGATCAGCTCGTCCACCGGCATCACCACGAGGTCGGCGATGTTCCGGCCGCCGATGCGGACATAAAGCGCCTCTTTGCGCAGGCGGCTGCCCCCGCATTCGGGACAGGTCGTCTTGCCCGTATAGCGCGCCTTCATCACGCGGAACTGGATTTTCCGCCGCTCCGAGTCGATGTAGGCGAAAAACTCGTCCAGACCGTGGAAATATTGGTTGCCGCGCCACAACAGCCGTTTCTGCTCCTGCGTCAGCTCGTGAAACGGCGTATGAATCGGGAAATCGAACTTATAGGCGTTCTCCACCAGCTTTTCCTTCCATTTGCGCATGGTCTCGCCCCGCCAGCAGGCGATGGCGTCTTCGTAGATGGTCTTGCCCTTGTCGGGAATCACCAGATCCTCGTCGATGCCGATCACCTTGCCGTATCCCTCGCAGCGGGGACATGCCCCCAGCGGGTTGTTGAAGCTGAAAAGGTGTTCCGACGGATATTCGAATTCGATGCCGTCCGCCTCGAAGCGCGACGAGAATTCGGCCGCGCCCTTGTCCGAGATGACGGTGCAGATGCCGTCGCCGTAGGAGAAGGCGCGCGCCACGGAGTCGCGGATGCGGGTTTGCGTGTCGTCGTCCGGCGCGATGCGCATGCGGTCGATCACGACCTGAATATCCGCGGCTCCGGTCGTTTCGTCGATCGAGGGGAGTATCTCCTCGATCAGGCGCGTCTGACCGTCGGTGTAGACTCTCATCAGGCCGTCGGAGAGCAGCAGCGTCAGTTTTTCGATGATCCCCTGCCCTTCGGCCAGCACGAGCGGCGCGGCGATGACGGCGCGGCTCCCCTCGCCCAGTTCCTGAATGTATGTCGCCACGTCGTCCACGCTGTAGCAGCGCACCTCCTGTCCCGATACGGGCGAAAAGGTGTGTCCGATGCGGGCGAACAGCAGTTTCAGGTAGTCGTATATCTCGGTCGTCGTGCCCACCGTCGAACGGGGGTTGCGCGTATTGACCTTCTGTTCGATGGCGATGGCCGGCGCGATGCCCGTGATGATGTCCACGTCGGGTTTGTTGATTTTGCCCAGAAACTGCCGGGCATAGGCCGAAAGGCTCTCGACGTAGCGGCGCTGTCCCTCGGCGAAGATGGTGTCGAAGGCCAGCGTCGATTTTCCCGAACCCGAAAGGCCCGTTACGACGACCAGTTTGTCGTGCGGAATCTCGACCTCGATGTTCTTGAGGTTGTGGACCCGCGCGCCTTTGATATAGATGGATTTTTCGTGTGTCATTTCGTATCGCTGAAACCGCGGAATGCGGCGGACCGCATTTCCGGTTTTCGATTTTTAACTTTCGATTCTCAAATGTCCTCGCCGGCGATGCTTCCTCCGGCTTTTTTCAGTTTTTCGGTCAGCTCCCCGGCGCGGCTTTCGCGGATGGTGAGCACCATCGTGCAGAGGTTGTCGAACTCCTGCGATGCGATTTTAGGCTGCTGCTCCTTGATGACGCGCATGATGTCGTTCATGGCGATGTAGGGGAAATCGACGCGGATCGTGCGGTCTACGGTGCGTTCGACGATTCGGGCCGCCGCGATCGCCTCCGCCGCCGATTCCCTGTATGCGGCGATCAGCCCCGGAACCCCCAGTTTCGTGCCGCCGAAGTAGCGGACCACGACGATCAGGCAGTCCGTCAGGTTGTTCGAAAGCAGCTGTCCCAGAATCGGCTTCCCGGCCGTTCCCGACGGTTCTCCGTCGTCGTTGGCCCGGAATGCGGCGCCTCCCGGCCCCAGCCGCCATGCGTAGCAATGGTGCGTCGCGTCGTAGTATTTCTTGCGCAGTCCGTCGAGGATTTTGCGTATCTGCTCCTCCTGCTGCACGGGGTAGGCATAGGCGAGGAACTTGCTGCTCCGCTCCCTCGACGCCGCCTCGGCGGGCGCCGCAATGGTCAGATAGCTGTCCTCCGGTTCCACCCTACCGCACCTTTGTAAACAGACGGTTCCAGCGGATGTTCGCCGGGAACGATTTGTTCGCGTCGAGCGACAGCCAGACGAACGAAGCCTTGCCGACGATATGGTCTTCGGGAACGAAGCCCCAGAACCGCGAGTCGGCCGAATTGTGGCGGTTGTCGCCCATCATCCAGTAATAATCCATGCCGAACGTGTAGCTGTCAGCCTCCGCTCCGTCGATGAATATTTTGCCGTCGCGCTCTTCGAGCGAATGACCCTCGTATGTCTCGATGATGCGGCGGAACAGCGGCAGGTTCTCGGCGGTCAGCTCCACCGTCGCGCCTTTCTTGGGCACCCAGATCGGTCCGTAGTTGTCCTGACTCCAGTGCGGCTCCTTCCACTGCGGGAACACCTCCGTATTGGGGGAGAAGATGTAGCGGCGGACGGAGATCACGTTGTTCAGGGCTTCGATTTTCCCGGCGGCCTCTTCGGTCAGGAACATGTCGTATACCGAGCCGTTGCCCCGGTACTCCGTAATGCCGAGATTCTCGATGGCGTACTGCGAAAGGGGCGACGACACCTGTACTGCGTACTGGTACTGGATGCCCGGAATCCCCTCCTGCGGCGCACCGTTCACCCACACCTGCCCGTTGCGTATTTCGAGCGAGTCGCCCGGAACGGCCACGCAGCGTTTGATGTAATTCTCCCGTTTGTCCACGGGGCGGCTGATGATGGTGTATTTTTCGGCCAGACGCTTGCGTCCCTCCTCTTTGCCGAACGAATCCTCGTAGCTGCGCAGCACGTCGTAATAGGTGGCGTTCTGATTCTCCAGAAGGACGGTGTCGCCCGCCGGGAAGTTGAAGACCACCACGTCGTTGCGTTTAATTTTGCGCAACCCCTTGAGCCGGTGGTACGGCCACTTGACGGCTTCGGAGAACGATTTTTTGGTCTGCGAGAAGGGCATCGTGTGATGCACGAACGGGAACGACAGCGGCGTGTTGGGCATCTGCGGTCCGTAAGTCACCTTGCTCACATAGAGATAGTCGCCGATCAGCAGCGATTTTTCCATCGACGAGGTCGGGATGACGTACATCTGGAAGACGAAGATATGCACCAGCGAAGCCACGACCGTGGCGAAGATGATGGCGTTTACCCATTCGTATACGGTCTTGTAGACCTTGCTCTGCTGGCACATACGCGCGTTGTGGCACCAGACGTAGCGGTAGAAGAACTTCGTGATGTAGAGGTCGAAGATCACCGCCAGCCCCAGCAGCATCCAGAGATTGCCGGTCCATACGACGAACCAGAGCGTGTAAAGCAGCGAGGCGAGCGCGAAGCCGACCCATTTGTTGCGGAAGAATGCCTTGATTTTTCCCATATTCGTAAATTTATTTCAGCAGGTCGTCCATCGAGTAGACGCCCTGCCTGCCGCATAAGAACTCGGCGGCTATGACAGCCCCCATTGCTAACGTACGGCGGTTCTTAATCGTATGTTTCAGTTCCAGAATATCGTCTGCCGATTCGTAGGTCACGGTGTGTATGCCCGGAACCATGCCTTCGCGCACGGAGCGGATTTCGAGCTGGTCCGCGGCGGCGTCCGCCGGAGTTTCGATCCGGTTCGTCGCGTGTTCGATCCCCGGCGCGTAGTTCACCCACGCGGTCTTGTCGTGCAGCTCCGAGATGACGCCTTCGGCCAGCGTGATGGCCGTGCCGCTCGGAGCGTCCTTCTTCTGGGTGTGATGTACCTCTTCGATCTTCGCGTCATAGCCGCCGACGCGGTCGATCATCGCCGCCAGCTGACGGTTGAGGCGGAACATCAGGTTTACGCCCAGACAATAATTCGAAGTATAGAACAGCGCCCCGCCCTTCTCGCGGCACAATTGCTGCAACTCGCCCAAGCGGTCGGTCCAGCCCGTGGTGCCGCTCACCACGGGAGTCGCGTTTTCGATGCAGGTGCGGATATTGGCGTAGGCCGTCGAGGGCATGGTGAATTCCAGCGCCACGTCCACTCCGGCGAGATTCGCGGCGTTGAGGTCCGCGGCGTTGTCGGTGTCGATCACGAGCGTCACGTCGTGACCGCGTTCGATGAGTATTTTTTCGATCTCGCGGCCCATTTTGCCGTAACCTATGATAGCTGCTTTCATGCTTTCCGTCTTTATTGTCGTGCAAATTCGTACAAAGATAATACAACCCGGCCGCACTGCCAAATTTTTCAACTGCCGCCGCGGGCGCGTTTATCTTTCCAATGGACGCTGAACGGACGAAGAACGGGAAAATATTTTTCTGTTCGGGAAATATTTATTAACTTTAAATGGTTGTTCGATTTTAATTCGAAATGAAAGAAGGCTTTAATCTTTATAGTTTGTAATGAGTATGGAAAAAGAACAGAAAAAGACACGCACCGAGTGCGACCTGCTTGGGTGTGTTGAGGTGCCGGAAAACGTATTGTACGGCGTGCAGACCATGCGCGGGCTGGAGAATTTCCCGATCAGCAAGTTCCGGTTGTGCGAGTATCCCCTCTTTATCCGGGGGCTGGCGATCGTGAAACTGGGCGCCGCCGTCGCCAATCACGACATGGGGCTGCTTTCGGACGAGCTTTTCAACGCCATTTCGCAGGCCTGCCGTGAAATCATGGAGGGCAAATTCCACGAATTCTTCCCCGTGGACATGATTCAGGGCGGTGCGGGCACCACCACCAACATGAACGCCAACGAGGTGATCGCCAACCGTGCGCTGGAGATCATGGGGCACGCGCGCGGCGAATACCAGTACTGCTCGCCCAACGACCATGTCAACTGCTCGCAGTCTACCAACGACGCCTACCCTTCGGCGATCCACCTCGGACTTTATGCCACGCACCTCGAACTGCGCAAACATCTCATGGAGCTGATCGCCTCCTTTGCCCGCAAGGGCGAAGAGTTCGCCCACGTGCTCAAGATGGGCCGCACGCAGTTGCAGGACGCCGTACCGATGACCCTCGGCCAGACTTTCCACGGCTTTGCGAGCGTCCTGCAGGGCGAAGTCGAGAACCTCGACCATGCGGCTTCGGAGTTTCTGTCTATCAACATGGGCGCCACGGCCATCGGTACCGGCATCTGCGCTGAACCGGGCTATGCCGAGCGCTGTACGGCCGCCATCCGGGAGATTACGGGGTGGGACGTGAAACAGGCCGAGGATCTCGTGGGGGCCACTTCGGACACGGTCTGCATGGTCGGCTACTCTTCGGCCATGAAGCGCATCGCCTCGAAGATGAACAAAATCTGCAACGACCTGCGCCTGCTCTCTTCGGGTCCCCGCTGCGGGCTGGGCGAATTCAACCTGCCGGCCCGCCAGCCCGGCTCGTCGATCATGCCCGGCAAGGTCAATCCGGTGATTCCCGAAGTGATGAACCAGATCGCCTTCAAGGTCATCGGCAACGAACTCTGCGTGACGATGGCCGACGAAGCGGCGCAGATGGAGCTCAACGCCATGGAGCCGGTGATGGCCCAGTGCTGTTTCGAGTCCGCCGAACTGCTTGTCAACGGCTTCGACACGCTGCGCATCCGCTGTGTCGAGGGCATCACGGCCAACGAGGAGAGGTGTCTGCAGTACGTGCATAACAGTATCGGCGTGGTGACGGCGCTCAATCCGATCATCGGGTACAAGAATTCGACGAAAATCGCCAAGGAGGCGCTGGAAACCGGGCGCGGCGTTTACGAGCTGGTACTCGAACACGGCATCCTGAGCCGCGAGGAGCTGGACGAGGTGCTGAAACCCGAAAACATGATCCGTCCTGTAAAACTGAATATCAGGCCGCGGCGTTAGAAAATTTTTTGTAATTTTGCGGAAACCTCATTGATCGCCATGCGTTATTTTCTCGAACTTCGGTACAACGGAGCCGCCTACTGCGGCTGGCAGCGCCAGGCCCGCACGCCGGCGGGGACGCCTATTCGCGTT
>OAVV01001328.1_pt1 | contig 11375 bp, 6 predicted proteins | sample 1501401 | NCBI WGS metagenome assembly OAVV01 (sample SAMEA2580098, study PRJEB22360) | human gut metagenome | biome: human gut; feature: human-associated habitat; material: faeces | place: Denmark | collected 2008/2010 | reverse complement strand
TTTAGAAAATCCCAACAGAATAGGGGTGTGAAATTAGAAGGAATATTCAGTAAATCTTCCTATGTAAAGTCAATTAGAAAATCAACAAGATTAATATTTCCGGGAATGGCAAGTTTCTTTCTTATTCGATAGCGGGCTGTTTCTACCCCACGAATAGTAAGATTGGTGAACTGCGCAATATCTTTGGTCGATAGATTTAGCCGTAACAGTGCACAAAATCTCAAGTCACTGGCTGTGAGACTGGGATATTGTTTACGCAGGTTACGGAAGAAATTCTTATGGATCATATCAAAATTCTTGTGGTAAATATCCCAGAATTCCTCCTCATTCAGGTTTCCGTTAATCTGTTTTAGTATGGTGTCTATATCATGTTGATTGATAATTCCCTTATGCTCTTGTTCAGACATAACCTCTTTCAAGCTTTCAACTGCTTTACGCTGGACTACGGCATCGAGAGCCAGGCTGGCTAATTCCTTACTTTTGACCTGTAATTCTGCTTCAAGTAATTGCTCGCGTTGTTGCGCAATGATATGTTCCTGCTCCAACATCTTGAAGTCTTGTTTCATTTTCTCTTTCTCAAACTCCCTATTACGTTTTCTTAGCATTTTGGCAGCATGCCAGCGAGAGTATAAATATACTATTACACTCGCAAGAAGTACATATATTATCCAAGCATATATAGACAGATAAAATGGGCGTGGTTTATTGAAATAATATTCTACAGAACTAAGTACCTTGCCATCGACATTTTTCACTGAAGCCGTAAAATGATAATCTCCATACCCTAAGCTACCAAATGTGACCACCGGATCGGCTGATTCTGACATCAGATCCAAGCTGCTTCCCGTGAGGTGATAACAAAAACGGAGAGGTTCGTAGTTAAAATTAGGATAAGACAAATGGAAAGTTATATCCCCCCATATTTTCTTGTTGTCTTTCTTTTCGGCAGATACAGGCATTAGATGCAATTGATAATCCTGCGACAAAGAAGTAGCTTTTCTAATGAGTAAAGAATTCCTTTGCAGCAAAGTGTCTTTTTTCAGATTCATATCCAAACGCCCTATACCATTGTTGAGACAGAAATAAGTAATGTTATTGTTTACATATACATTATTATTGTTTTCATTGCATTCAAGTCCGAAAAAAGAGGAAGGGATGAAGCGTTCCATCCTGAAATTGTCATTATCATATCTTATCAGGGTGTATCCGCGATAGTCGGTAAGCCAATAGAGGTTATCATCTACCGGTATAGCCATATTAATCCCGTTTTTGAGAATGGAGTTAAGTTGTACGAAAGGTATGATGCGCTGGTTAATATCATCATAAGTATACGTTCTTTTGCTGTCCGATAATACCACTCTTCCACGTATCTTCATAACATGCATCAGGCTTGCATTATTCTCTTCGTCTGACAATGATTTGATATACGTGCACTTTTCCACCTTTTTTAAATCCCTTGAAAGCTCTATCCTGTAGATACCGAGACTCATATGTGCAGCCCATATATTTCCACTATGATCGACCTCGAACTGGCGTACCGGATTCCAGAAGCCATCAATGGAATGAGAAAAACTCCATTTACCATTATATTTACGATAGACTCGGAGGTTATAATAAGACGACTCAATGAGAACTTCCTGCCCATTAATTATACATTTGCGCAGACACGTGCTACTGGTTTCTGTTTCAGGGATGTTACTGGCTACAGTTCCCGTTATAATTTTAGTTCCGAAATTGTTTCCCAGCAGAATTTGTGAATCAAATGTACTGATATGCCAGTTCTGTCCTTCGGTACCCTGGATAGGAACAATTGTTTGGTCGGCAAAAGAGTACAACCAGGCAGACTGGTTAGTAGCAATATATAGACTATTATTAAATGCATTGACCCCATATACCATTCCGAATGACTGTGAATTGCGGTCAGGTATCAGAATGGAATAGGGAGAACCGGTATGGATTAATGCAATGCCGATATCAAGTGCCGCCCATACATTATTATCCCGATCACAGAAAAGCCGTAATACAGAATTGTTATATAAACGATTTTCCATATCATAATGCCACTTCTCTTTTCCTTCTTTGTCAACGGCATAAATACCATTGCGGATCGTTCCGAGTACGATTGTCGAATCTGATGGAATCATTACGGCACGATTCATCTGCTGACTTTTTAATTCCTGATCGATAGCGGTAGGGTGGGGAGAAAGTGTCTTTCCGTCATAGTCAAACAGTCCGTTCCACTCGGTACATAGAATCATTTTTCCTCCTGCTGTGGGAATGACTGCAACCACAGAGTCATCTTTTAATGCTTTACGTTTAATCAATAGTTTATATTCATCATTTTCCAGAAGATAAAAATCACCGTTGACCATCTGTACATAGATTTGTCCATGCGCTTTATGAAAATACAATGGCAAATGTTGAGAGTTATAGTGTGCGGTTACTTTCTTTCCGTCATATTTAAACCAAGAACTGAATGATTGGAAATAAATACATTCACCTATTTTGAGTATATTCCATATTTCATCATTGTGTGTTTCGATATTTTTGAGTTGGCTCCATAAGGAAGTGTATTCAAGTATACCAAGAGAGTTGCGGCTGAAATAGCCGAAATCCTCGTATGTTCCCACATAAATACGGTCACCATCAATGAGTATGGATCGCACAAGCTGATTACCGGGCATTTGATATTTACTCCACGTATAGCCATCGAAACATAATAGTCCTGTATTATTTCCAATGTACATCTCTCCGTTCTTTCCTTGAGCTAAAGCCCAGTTTTGTAATCCCGCTTGGTAGTCTTTGGCTGTATAGTTGGTCACAATGGGCATAAATGTAGATGCATGACTTATTACCGGGGATAAACATCCTCCTATGAAAATAAATAATAAATAGATAAAATCAGTGCGTCTCATAGAATACTCTCTCTATTATGGTGATGAAAAATAATTTCAAATATAATACCAAATAATTAAAAAATCCCAAATCAGCGAAAAAACATGCCAAAATAAGTGTCTACAAGCGATAAACGTACTAAAAACGTAGTGTTGTACAGCATAAAAGTAGTAGCGTAGTATGCGTTATTTTGCAAGAATTTTAAAAACTCCATTCCTTTGTTGCATCGATTTTTTAGCAACCTTATTATCAACTAATACGTAAAAAAATGAAGAGAAAGATTACTTTTCTTGTAGTTGCAGTGTTGTGTTTACAAACACTGCTTGCTCAAAACAAAACAATCAGAGGTACTATTGTTGATTCCTTTAGTGAACCGATCATTGGTGCGTCTGCTCATGTAAAAGGTACCTATACTGGTACTATCTCGGACCTTAATGGTAACTATACTTTGGAAAACGTTCCCGAAGATGCTATTATTACCTTCTCTTATATAGGAATGATACCTCAAGAAATTGCTGTAAAAGGGAAGAATGTAATCAATGTTCAATTAAAAGATGATGTTCAGAAGCTGGAAGAAGTGGTCGTGATCGGTTACGGTTCAGCCAAAGCCAAGGACTTGACTTCTCCCATTACGGTAGTCAAGGGAGAAGCGTTACTTTCTACTCCCGCCTCTTCACCTATGGCTGCTATGCAAGGGAAAGTGGCCGGAGTAAACGTTACCAATAGCGGTACTCCGGGAGAAGGGCCGAAGGTAGCTATTCGTGGTAAAGGGTCATTTTCCAACAGTTCGCCTCTTTATGTTGTAGACGGTATGTTCTATGATGACATCAATTTCCTCAATAGTAATGACATTCAGGATATGTCCGTGTTGAAGGATGCTTCGGCTGCTGCCATTTATGGTGTGCGTGCCGCTAATGGTGTTGTTATTATCACTACCAAAAAAGGCCAACGTAATCAGAAAGCTAAAATTACCTATAACGGATATATAGGTGTACAGAAAGCTACAAACGTTTTAGAAATGGCTAATTCTCAAGAGTATTCTACTATGCTTCTCGAGGCTAATTATGATGCGTATATATCTACCATGAAGGCTTCTATTGATAAATTCGGCGGTGACTATTCCGATCCGGATTTCCATAACTGGAAATTCGATTCAGACACAGACTGGTATAAGGAGTTACTGCGGAGTGCGCTTATCACTAACCACAGTTTGGGAATTAGTGGTGGAACAGAGAAAAGCACTTATTCCGTAGGTATGAGTTATTTGTATCAGGATGGTGTAATGGATGTAGAGAATAACTATAAACGTCTCAATTTCCGTGCAGCACTCGATTATGAAGCAACCAACTGGCTGAAGGTCGGTTTCAATGGTGTATTTAGTAACTCTACCCAGGTGTTGCCACAAAATAAAGCTTGGCAGCAGGCATTTAATGCTCCGGGCATTTATCCGGTTTATGATTCGGCAAATGATAATACTTTCCCCGACAAGTATGCATCACCTGATGCAGTTGGTTTCACTGCTAACTTCTACAATCCTGTGGCAACAGCCAACTATTATGATTCACAAAATGAGAACTATCAGGTATTGACTAACTTCTATGCCCAGTTCCAACTCTTGCCGGAAAAATTAAATTTCAGAACGAGTTATAGTTATGATTATTCAGCCATTCGCGGTCGTGAATACATTGCTCCCTACTATGTAAGTAGCTGGCAGCAACAGGCCGTTTCAGAATTGACAAAGAAAGATACGAACTATTACAATTACATTTGGGATAATATATTGACCTATAATAATCAGTGGGGAAAACATAACTTTGGAGCCATGTTGGGTTATTCCATGCGGCAACAACAGTACAGATATATGTGGGGAAAAGCTAATAATGTACCGGAAGGAAAAGACGAATGGCTTTATTTGAGTCAGGGAAATGCTGAAGGCGTGACTCTTGGAGATGATGGTTACTGTTATCGCGGTCAGTCTTATTTCACCCGTTTAAGTTATGACTATGCAGGGAAATATCTGTTGACATTCACTATGCGTGCGGACGGTTCTTCCAAATATCAGGAACATTGGGGATATTTCCCATCCGTTGGTGCTGCATGGGTTATCAGTGAAGAAGATTTCATGAAAGATCAAAAGTTCTTCGATTACCTGAAACTGCGTGCCAGCTGGGGACGTTTGGGTAATGACCACGTAGCTGCAAGTGACGGTTTTGCTTCAATTACCACAGGTAACCCTGCATCCGGTGTATTTGGAAACTCTACTTTCCCAGGTTATCAAAATACAACTTATTTCAGTTATTTGAAGTGGGAACTGGTAGATGAAACAAACGTCGGTTTGAATTTCTCTACTTTTAAGAACCGTTTGAATGTAGATTTGGACTATTTCTATCGCCTGACAAAAAGAGCTGTTATATCTCCGCGTTTACCGTTCAGCAATGACGTACTTGCCGGAAACTATGGTAAGATTCTGAATTCGGGTTTTGATTTATCACTTAACTGGAATGATAATATCGGAAGAGACTTCAAATATAATTTGGGAGTGAACCTTTCATATTTGAAGAATAAGGTGAAAGACCTTGGAGGATTGAGCTCTATCAAGGGAGGAAAGACCATTAATATGGTAGGCAAAGAAATGAATTCATACTATGGATATAAGGTTGTAGGAGTTTATCAGACTTTGGAAGAATGTGCGGAAGATCCGATTGCCGTAGCCAACAATCTTGTACCGGGTGACTTCAAGTATGAAGATGTAAACGGTGATAACGTAATTGATGGTGATGACCGCCAAGTACTTGGCTCTTACATACCTAATTTTACATACGGCATTAATCTTGGTTTGAACTGGAAGAATCTGGATTTTGAATTGACTACGTATGGTCAAACAGGCGGACAGATATACAACCGTAAACGTGCTTTGCGTTATGCACAGTCTAATTATAACTTTGATAAAGCACAGTATGAGAATCGTTGGACCGGACCGGGTTCTACTAACTCGCATCCGTCTGCAGCAGCATTGGTAAAGGGGTGGAATGTATCTGACCAAAGAGTGAACTCTTATTTTGTAGAAAGTGCCGATTTCTTCCGTATTCAGAACATAACTCTCGGTTATAGTTTGCGTAATATCAAGATGGGAAATTACACATTGCCGGGTATCCGTTTCTCACTGACGGCAGACCGTCCGTTCACAACATTTAAGGCGAATTCATTCACTCCGGAGTTGAGCGATGCTGAAGGATGGGATACAGAAGTTTATCCTTTGACATCTACTTATAGCTTTGGAATCCAGATTGATTTCTAAGCCGGAATGGAAAAATTAATTTTAATCTAACAAAAGAACAAGAAAATGAGAATACTAAAGAATATCTTAATATATGCGTTGCCAGCATTAATGTTATGCAATACATCATGTGATTATCTTGATAAAGAGCCCGAAAATAAGGTTCCGGAAGAGAATGTAGACTTTACTCAAATTGAGAATATGTATCAAGCGGTTTCTGGAGTATATGCTAAAGTTAGAACAGGCGGTATGCACTGGGTGATATGGCCATTGTCTGTCGTGCGTGATGATGATGTTTGGTCCGGACGTATAGATGACCAGGCAACCCTTATTGATATGGGTAACTACAACTACGACAGTTCTTTCTGGGGACTCAACGAGATGTGGAATCAGTATTATGGTATCATAAAAGTGGCCAATGCTGCTCTTGAATCGCTGGATTCCTACGCAGAAAATATCACGTCGGACGATGATATGACTAATTACCGCTCTTACTGTGGTGAAGTGAGGTTCCTTCGTGCTTATGCCTATTACCGACTTGTACAGGCTTTTGGTCCGGTAACTATTTTGCGTAGTAATACTCAAACCGACATGACCCGTTCAACGATCAATGCTGTATATAAATATGTTCTTGAAGATCTACAGTATACGATGGACCATACTCCGAGATTACGTCCGAATGAAATGGCTCATTATGGTGCTGTCACTGCTTTCTCGGCAGAGATGCTTGCAGCAAAGATACATCTGAATCAGGGTAATTATGGAGAAGTTGAAACATTGACAGATGATATTATCGGTAGCAAGAAATTTAAGCTTTATGATGATTACTATAATTTATTCAAGATTCCGGGTAAGGTTTGTGATGAATCGTTATTCGAATGTCAGTGTACTGACTTTGGTCTTGGGTCAGGTGATATGGTAGATGCTGATAACTGGTTTGTATTCCAAGGACCGGCGAACGACGGAAATATTTCAGGCTGGGGATTTATCGGTATATATAAAGATTTCCGTGATTGGGCAGCGGCTCGTGGTGAGACTATCCGTGCTACGACTTCGTTCCTGTTGGCTGGTACAACTACTCCAAGCGGTGATGTGATTCGTGAATTGCAGAACTCTACTCAAACAGATTGCTGGAATGGAAAAGCCTATACTCCGACAGATCAGTTGACACCGGGCCGTACCAAATATGGTGCAAATAACAATGTACGTATATTCCGTTACGCTGATGTATTATTGATGAATGCAGAAGCTAAGGTACGTTTGGGTAAGGATGGTGATGCGTCATTGAAACTTGTACGTGATCGTGCGGGAATGTCCGAGATTGATGGTGCGACTGTAGACCAAATCCTTGATGAACGCCGTATGGAACTTGTTTGTGAGTGGGGAGAACGTTACAATGACTTGATTCGTACCGGTAAGGCTGCTTCTGTGCTTGGTTCCAAAGGATGGACTGAAGATAAAACCTATTATCCGCTTCCTTTCGATCAGGTATCTAATATCCCAAGTCTGACGAACGAACCGATTGACGAGTAATTATGTCTAAATAAAATTAGGAAATGACAGGAATAGTAAAAAAGATATTACTAAGTTCTGGGATAGCGTTCTCTGCCTTGGCAGGGAACGCACTACCACCGGAAGATTCTATAAAAGTAGTAAAAGGACAGGTAAGCGACTACTATATCCCGGTAGTAAATCAATACGAAATAACCGGAACGATTGTAGATGAACAGGGTAATCCGCTTGAAGGGGCTACCGTTATGTTTTTCTCGAGTCCGGTTCATTGTAACACGAACATAGAAGGCCGTTATACGTTGAAGGCTACTGATAACGATGTGCATCTTTATGCCTATTATCCGGGAAAATCTTTTGCCAATGTAAAACGTGCTGTTGACGACCGGCAAGTGAAAATCGTTATGCAATCAGGAAAGCATAAGTCTGTGCAGCGTCAGCCTGCTCAAGCTACAAGGTGGTATGACCCTGCGCATCCTGTCACTCGTACCTATTGTAATCCTATGAATATTAGTTATAACTATGAACCTTATAACAACAATGTTCAGTCTAACGGATCGTTCAGATCTTCTGCCGATCCGATGGGATTAACTTATAAAGATGAGTATTTCCTGTTTTCCACGAACCAGGGAGGCTTCCATTATTCAAAGAATCTAAGTGACTGGGAATTTGCTCCGGCCTCTTTCCAGCGTCGTCCTACGGATGACGATATGTGTGCTCCGGCAGCATTTGTAAGCGGAGATACGCTGTTCTATACCGGTTCTACTTATGAAGGATTGCCCGTATGGTATAGCACGTCTCCCAAATCCGGGCGTTTTAAGCGTGCTGTCGAACGTAATACATTACCTTCATGGGACCCTTGCTTATTTTTGGATGATGACGGTAAGCTCTATCTTTATTATGGTTCGAGTAATGAATACCCTCTTAAAGGCGTACAAGTCAGTCGTGATGATTTTCGTCCGGTCAGTAAGATCTATGATATAATGATGCTTCGTCCGGAAGAACATGGCTGGGAACGGTTTGGCATGAACAATGATGATGAAGTGACGTTGCGTCCGTTTACCGAAGGAGCTTATATGACGAAGCATAACGGAAAATATTATTTTCAGTACGGTGCTCCGGGAACGGAGTTTAAGGTATATGCCGACGGAGTATATGTCAGTGATTCGCCATTAGGACCGTTCACTTACCAGCAGCATAATCCAATGAGCTATAAGCCCGGTGGATTTGTACAGGGAGTAGGACACAGTGGTACTTTTCAAGATTTGAAAGGAAACTACTGGCATGTGGGTACTTGTATGTTATCCCTCAAATATAAGTTTGAAAGACGTATCGGATTATATCCTACAACATTCGATCCGGATGGGGTGATGTACTCTACCACAGCATTCGGCGATTATCCTTGCTGGAATGCCGACTACGATATTAAAAATCCGGCTGACCGGTTTACCGGATGGATGCTTCTTTCTTATGAGAAACCGGTAAAAGTATCCAGCACCGACAGCATCTATTCCGCTTCCAATCTTACCGATGAAAATATGCGTACGTATTGGGCTGCTAAAACCGGGGAACCGGGTGAGTGGATAGAAATTGACCTTGGCGCCATGAAACACATAAAGGCGATCCAACTCAACTACTATGACCATAAAAGTGTGCAGCATAATCGTGCAAACGATTTATACTATCAATATCGTATCTACTCCAGTGATAACGGGACAGACTGGACACTGGCGGTAGATAAAAGTGATAACGATAAAGATGTGCCTCATGACTACATCGAATTGGGTGAGACGCTGGATGCCCGCTATCTGAAACTGGAAAACATTCATGTTCCATCCGGCAATTTTTGTCTTTCGGAGTTCCGGGTGTTTGGTAATGCTGATGGAGAGAAACCTCTGCCCGTACGAAATTTCAAGATAGTGCGTGACAAACAGGATAAGCGCAATGCAATGATTTCGTGGAATCCCTCATCCGATGCCTACGGCTATAATATTTATTATGGCATTGCTCCCGAAAAGCTATATAACTGCATCACCGTGAACGGTGCGGATCATTATGACTTCCGGGGACTCGACCTTGGTACGACTTACTACTTTGCCATTGAAGCTTTGAATGAATCGGGGCGGTCGGCGTTGTCGAAAGTCGTGAAACAATAATTATTAATCAGAAGAAATACTTTATAAGATGGTGGAATGGACAAGAACCGGCATATTTATTACTCTACTCGTAGTGGTATGCGCATGTACACAAAAGAACAAGACAGTGACCGATGCGGAGCCTGATCGCCCCGAGGCATTTGCGAACGACGATGAACTACTCGACTATATTCAAAAGACGCATTTCAACTATATGTGGGAAGGTGCGGAAAAGACTTCCGGACTGGCCTGCGAACGTATACATCTTGATAATGTTTATCCACAACAGGACCAGGATGTAATTACGATTGGAGGTAGCGGATTTGGAATTGCCGGCTTGTTGGTGGCTATCGAACGAAACTTTATCAACCGGGAAGAAGGTGTAGCCCGGTTGACAAAGATTGTAGACTATCTGGCAAAAGCCGATCGTTTTCATGGAGTATGGCCGCATTGGCTCCATGGTCCTACGGGAAAAGTGAAACCGTTCGGAACAAAAGATGATGGTGGCGACCTGGTAGAAAGTAGCTTCCTTATGCAAAGCCTGCTGTGTGTACGGCAATACGTAAAGGATGGCAACGAGAAAGAAAAAGCACTGGCTGCTAAAATAGACGAACTGTGGCACGGGATGGAATTCGACTGGTATCGCAACGGCGATCAGAATGTATTATACTGGCATTGGTCTCCTAACTATGGCTGGGAAATGAACTTCCCGCTCGAGGGCTATAATGAATGTCTGATTACCTATATCCTTGCAGCCTCATCCCCTACACATTCCGTTCCGGCAGCCTGTTACCATGAAGGGTGGGCGCGTAGCGGTGGCATCAAAAGCGCTTCCAAACCTTACGGTTACCCGCTCGAACTGAAGCATAATGGCGCAGAAGAGAAAGGCGGTCCCTTATTCTGGGCACACTACTCTTATATCGGTCTCGACCCGCGTAACTTGACCGATCAATATGCCAACTACTGGAATGTGGTACGCAATCATGCGATGAGTGATTATCAATATTGTGTCACTAATCCGAAAGGCTACAAAGGATATGGACCTGATTGCTGGGGACTTACAGCGAGTTACTCCATAAATGGTTATTCAGCCCATATGCCCGACAATGATCTCGGTGTGATTACTCCTACTGCCGCTTTATCCTCTTTCCCTTACACACCGGAAGAGTCGATGGCCGCTTTGAAAGGTTTCTATAAACAAGGATCATGGATTTGGGGGAAATATGGATTCTACGATGCGTTCTCACCGAACGAAAAGTGGACTGTTCCGCATTATCTCGCCATCGACCAGTGTACGATTGCGCCAATGATAGAGAACCACCGTACAGGACTACTTTGGCGGTTATTCATGAGTTGTCCGGAAATTCAGGACGGACTGAAAAAGCTAGGTTTCACTTCTACAACAGCCGAATAAAAACAGAAGAAAGAATAATATAAATACAAAACAGAATATGAGAATAGGTAGATTTTTGCTAACAGCAGTGATTACAGCGTCTGCTTTCACTGCTATGGCTGGCCCGCAAGCCGATAAAGATAAAAAGGGTCAGGTATGACATCCA
>OAVV01001322.1_pt1 | contig 11557 bp, 9 predicted proteins | sample 1501401 | NCBI WGS metagenome assembly OAVV01 (sample SAMEA2580098, study PRJEB22360) | human gut metagenome | biome: human gut; feature: human-associated habitat; material: faeces | place: Denmark | collected 2008/2010 | reverse complement strand
GCCATTTGAAGAAAATCGCTGTTGTAGCTGATATTAAAGTACCGTTAACGACATATACTGCTCGGCATACTTGGGCTACCCTCGCACGTGACTATGGAGCTCCGATTTCTGTGATTAGTGCCGGACTTGGACACACTTCGGAAGAAATGACACGCGTCTATTTAAAGGATTTTGATGTATCCATGCTCAATCAGGTGAATAGCATCGTTACAAACTTATCCAAATGAAATAATTATTTGTAATATAATCTGTTGAGAATTAGAAGATATAATATTTTTATTTATCTTTGCAATATTGTAATCTATTCCGTAATAGAGATCATATTAAAATATCTTTGTTTCTTAATATATTTCACGCTGCAAAGTAAATGAAATTTTTCAATATTGAATTTATCATAAAGTCCAATAATTTATTCATTTTGTACAGATCGGGATAATAATGGCTAACTCGTTTGATTGGTTGCCTGACATTGCTCTATCAGTTGTTTGGGGGTACATCCGAAATGTTGTTTGCAGTAACGGTTGAAGTTACCTTGCGAATCAAATCCCAATTCTTCAATGATATCTTTTATACATACTCCCGGTTCCGTCATTTTTTCCAATATTCTTTGGTTCTTTTGTTTCAGCATCCACTGTTTAGCTGTCATACCAAACACTTCATTGAATTTGGTAAAAAAACAGCTTCTTCCCATATTCGATAGTGAGATAAGCTGCTCTATATTATCTACTTTGGTATGATTGTGCATGACAAAATCTTTAAAATCCACTTCTTTTCCGATAATGGGGTGGAATAATACTGCAATCTCCTGTTTTTCATAAAACCCTCGTAAAAGAAAGAAAAACTCTCGTTGCATCAGCCCGTGTAAGTGTGCGCAACTCATTCCGTTTTTGATGCAGTGAGTTAATACTTCAAGAAATAGTGTTAATGGATAGCGTATTTTAATTGGTGAAAAGTCATATTCAATGTTGTTGCATACATTTGATAAAGACTGTAATATGAGCTTGTCACAGTTCTCTGCAGGTATATCGAAAAACATGGAGAGTAGGCTTGAATCGGTTCCCGCAAATCCTTTTAGTCGGGAAGAACGAGGGATGAGTATCATTTCTCCAGCATGAAACAACTTGTTATGAAACTGGTTGCAACTTATGGTGAAATCGCCTTTCAGGAAGAACAGGAGATAATTTTTTGTTGTATTATCTTCTTCAAATGCTGCATTCTTAGCGAATTCAAGATATTTAAATCCAGTTTCAATCGTTGTCATGTAGTTTTGACATGACCGATGTTCTTCAATATACAGAAGTTCGCTTTTTATATGTTTTGTTTCCATGGCAATAACTGTTTTGATTGTTTGGTCTGTTGCTTATCTGTTTGTTTCACAATTGTTTCAGTATCTATTTTTTTAATGAATTATATATCAAAATGATATTATTTATTTTGTTTGCTATGATTCATTGTATTATGATGTTGAAACATTTTATTATTAGTTTTTGTAATATAATTCTTTGATAATTAGATGTTTACTGTTTATGTGTAATTATGCATCTCTATTACGGAATAGAGATGCATAAGAAATAGTTTGAAAAAACTGTATATAATGAATGATTGTATAAGAAATAAAGCCGGCATACTTATTGGTCTATTTACTTTGCTAGGATGTTTTGCGGTTAGAGCACAAAATATAGCAGTAAAAACGAATTTACTTTATGGCGGGTTGTTACAAACACCAAACATAGGGGTGGAATGGGGAATATCTCCCAAACTGACTGTTGATTTGTGGGGAGCCTACAATCCTTTTCCTTTGGGTAAGAATGGTTATGGTTCCAACAATAGAAAAATGAAGCATTGGTTGATACAATCAGAGCTTCGCTATTGGCTTTGTGAACGGTTCAATGGACATTTCTTTGGCGGACATTTGTTTTATGGACAATATAATGTCAGTAATATTCGATATTGGGGACTAGGTGACTTTAGAAGACAGGGAAATCTTGCCGGATTCGGATTCAGTTATGGGTATCAGTGGATTCTTTCACCACATTGGAGTATAGAAGGGACATTAGGGGTCGGCTATGCACACCTGCATTATAGTAAATACCCGTGTAAGGAATGCGGTGAGCGTTTAAGTGTAAACAACCGTAATTATTTAGGGCCTACACGTGCCGCTGTATCTATCATATACTTACTTAAATAATGTGCCAAATGAATAGTTTTCAGATTATAATACTTTCCTTTTTTATGAGTATAACGTTCATGTCAGTTTCCGCTCAAAATAATGATTCGATCAAGATCAATAATTTTTCTATAGAGAAGAATGCTCAAGGGGATTCTGTGAGTTTGAGATTTCATTTGATGATTGCTCCCGGCATTACAAAAGCAAATGATGAGTTGTTGCTTACACCTATATTGATAGATATAAAGGGAAATCACTCTTTTGCTTTCCCTGCCATACGCGTAAATGGCAAAATACGGGAGAAAATAGTTCGAAGACAAAAAGTGCTTCACTCATCAAAAGCAGAGAAAGACTTAATATATACAGTATCCAATCGGCAATGGAATACAATAACATGTTCAACTCCGATGTTAGCCAATCAACTTTGGATATGGCAGGCAAAGTTAGTGTTACAGCGGCAACTTAGAAATTGCTGTATGAAAAAGGAGTTGGATATGGTGGAATTGTTTACGTGGAACCGGACGGATGGATATTCTATTGTTAAGCCGGAAATAAAGAATAAGGTGAAAATACCGGAAATGTTACCGCATAAATGTGCTACGGAAGTACTGGCTGAAACAGAGAAATTTGTAGAACCCATAGATAACTATTCAGCGGGCAAAAGGATTCTGGCAGGCGAGCAGGAAGGAGCACAGATTGTTTATTTCAAGCTTGCAAAGGCAGAGATAGATAGCAATTATCTGGATAATGAGAGAGTGTTGGAACATATTATTGATGTAATTCGCCGTATTAGTGAAGATCCCGAAGTAGAGATAGCTCGCGTAGTGCTATTGGGGCTTTCCTCACCCGAGGGGGCTTTTGAATTCAACAAACGATTGTCTGGAAAACGAGCTGAAGCGCTGAAGCAATATATAGCCGACCGGATTGCTTTGGCGGATAGTTGCTTTGCACTTGTGAATGGTGATGAGGGCTGGGAAGAACTACGTTATAAAGTGGAACATTCTGGTATGGAATACCGTAAGGAAGTATTGAATATTATTGATTCTGTTCCGATAATGAAAGGGCGTGAGGGACAGTTGCAACGTTTGAAAAGAGGAGTGCCCTATCGTTATTTGGAAGAACACTTCTTTCCGCAACTGCGTCGAGCAGGATACATCAAGGTGTATTACCGGATGAAGAATGGAACCGTATAAATCTCAATATATAATAATTTATTTTTTAATCATAAAACGAAAAATGAGAAAGAATTATTTTCTAATCGGAGTATTTGCGCTGGCAACAATAACGTTTGCTGCTTGTAGCAGTGAGGGCAAGCTAGGCGAAGAAAGAAGCGATGACAATGGTAATACCGAAGTCATAGAGGGAGAACCTACTTGGGCGAAGTTTACATTTAAACTGGGCAAAGATGGTGTTGTAGCACGTACAACGGGTGACACACATGAAGGTACTACTACAGAAAAAAACATCAAAAATCTGCGGGCTTATATCTTCAATGAATCCGGTAGCTTTGAAGCAAAGACGGATAATGCTACTGTAGATGAACATGGCACGGAGCACACTGCTGTATTGAAACTAACTTCCGGTAAAAAGAAAGTGTATGTAGTAGCTAATATGCAGGACGACTGGATTACGTCTACCACTACAACTACTCAATTTGAAGCTGTTACTTTGACACATTGTACGAAAGCAGGACGTATTGCCCATACCAAAGGTGTAGAAACGGCAGTTGCTGTATCGCGTGTCGGTAATTTTGATAAAATATCCGGTAATGGGAATGCGGTGACCAATGGTTTCCTGATGGCAAACGTATTGAAGGCAACCGAATACACATTATATCCCGGGATTTCTGCTGAGGATTGCTCGAAACCGGCGTATGATAGTTCGGCGGAAATGAAGAAAAACAATCATTTGGAGGTGTTCATATCCCGTGCTGCTGCTAAGTTGCAGGCTACTTATGCAAATGCGGATGCTTTGATATTGAAAGATAGTGAAAGTAATACATTAGGCAAATTACTTACTCCGACTTTTACGGTTCGTAATCTTCCGGTTCAGAGCTATATATTTCTGCATAATCATGTTGATGGTTTCCTTACACCGTTTTATACAATGACTAATACTAGCTCTACATTTGCAGATTTCGCTAAATATTATGACGAGGTGAATGAGCCTAATTTGGATTTGAAAGCAAGTGCTGACGGGGAAGCTATAGAGTCTATATATTTGCCGGAGAACTCCAATCAGACACCGGTAAGGGGAAATACTACTTATGTGTTGGTGAAAGGTGTATTTGCTCCGGCGGCTAATGTGATGATTAATGCTGTTGAAGTGAAAAATGATGGTAGCAATCTTAGTATCGAAAATAAATTAGACGGAACTGATTATACTACAGGAGGAAAAGATGTACCGCCATATTTTATTGTCCCGGAATGGGAAAATCAGATTTATACGGCTCCTGCAGACTTTAGTGGAAACTTGGCAAACTATGGCTTGGGCATGATTTTAAAGACTTATTTGAATAAAGCCGGAAAACAGAAATGGTTAAATGCAGTAGACGAGGGAAGTGCTGTAGACGAAGGTGATATAGAAAATTCTGTAAGTGTATATTATGGAAGCTCATTCTCTACTTCTGAAGGTATTTATTCAGTTGTTACCATCAAGAAATATTCGCATCCCAAGAATGCACTACCGGGCTATAAGGAAAGTATTGAAGGAACAATACGTATTTTCCAGTACACCGGAGGTACCTGTTACTATCGTGTGAATGTTGAAGATAATATGGATGGAAAGACGGAAGCCAACAACCTGTTCTATTCGGTAATGCGCAACCGTTTTTACAATGTAAATATCTCAAAAATTACTTCAATCGGTTATCCTGATGATGAAGATGTTACCGTGGACCCGACAGATCCCATCAACCAGAAAACGTACATGCAGGCACATATCACAGTGGAACCATGGACGAAAGTTGAACAGGATGCAGAACTGGGAATGTAATTGCTATTAGTTTGCCGGTTCATTAAAAATAGATTTTAACGGATTCTTTTGCCGGGGCATTGTCCCCGGTAAAAGAATCTAAAATCCCTCTCAATAACAATTTAACATGCATAGTACATTTTACCGGAAAAGAAGGATGGTGGCATATATATCAATGCTATTATGGCTTATTACAGGATGCGTTAATGAAGATTTTTCCGATTGTCCGCAGGGAAGTTTCCAGGTGGCTTTCGAATATGTTCATCACACGGACAATACTTGTCCCGATCGCTTCAACATTGACGTACAGCAAATAGACTTGTATGTATTTGATGCAGCCGGATGTTTTCTGAAATGTATAACTCGTAAAGGAACGCCTTTCCCGAAAGATTTTCGGGTTGACCCGGAACTTTCTGCCGGTAGCTATACGTTGGTGGCATGGGGAAACTTGACTGATGAAGTGACTTTACAACCGGTCTTTATTGCCGGACAAACTACGCTTGAGCAAGCGTTATTATCACTCAACGCAACAGAAGAACGTAGTGTGAACTATAAACTGACTCCTGTTTTTCATGCTATGAAACAAGTAGAAGTAAACGATGTGAAGGAACACACTGAAGTTCTTTCACTTATAAAGAATGAGAATCATTTGCATCTGAATGTGAAGTGGTTTGAAAAAAGCGGAATACCATGTATTCACCGCTGTGCGGATGGTGTGCGTGTCCGTGTGGTTGACCCTAAAGGGGCGACTTATAAATTTGATAATTCTGTAGTTGCTTCGGGCAACGAATTGACATATTATCCATATCAGGGCACAAATAATGATGCATGGAATCAATTTGCAGGCGTTTTTTCTTTGATGCGTTTGGTGGAAGGGGAAAAATTGACGCTACTGATAGAACGTTTAATGCAGGACGGCACAATCAAAGAACTCTACCGTTCTGGTTTAGTCGAACTCATCCGGATGCATCCATATACCCGTGTACAGTCGGAACTTGACCGGCAGGATGTGTATGAAGTAGAAATATCGCTTATAGATGATCTGGACGGTGACACGGATACTTATATGCAAACGGCTGTTACCGTATCAGGGTGGACAATCATATTGCAGGATACGGAAATGTGATACTTTATAATTGAATGAGAGAATGAGACTGAAATTAGTTTATATATATAGCTTCGTTGTGACATTATTATATCTACTCACTGCTTGTACTGACGGAACAGAAGCATCTTCCGATAGTAATGGTCAGGGAGAAGGGAAGGAAATCCCTGTCAGTATCATGCCTAAGCTTGTTGCAGGGGATGAAAATGAGGTATCACAATTGCGTGTTATCATTTTCTCGACACGCACTTCCAATCCTTACGGGCCTAAAGTTTTAGTCAGCAATCAATTGATAGATATAAATGAAGATTATGTTGCCATTACCTATATAGGATACAATGATATTTATGTGATAGGAAATGAACCAGTAGATCTTTCGGGAATAAACAGCCCTGAAGAATTGAAAAGTATTCAGATGAATTCGGAAAGTAACTTGAATGCTTCAAGATTTGTGTTTTTCCGGCAGTTGCTTAATGTGAATGTGCGAAGTAAAAATGAGATATATACAGAGGGGGTGTCTGTGCCTGTATCTAAACTGGAGATAAAGTTGCAACGTGTGATTGCCAAACTAAGTGTTAAGTTCGACCTAAGTACGGAGATTTGTGAAAACGGAAATCCCACGGGCGAATATGTCAACTTTGAATCTATGGAGCTGCTTCGTATACCGAAATATAGTTATTTGGTTGCCGGTAAGTACAAGATAGAAGAAGGTTTTCTAGATAACCGTATGTTTTCATTGAGAAATAGCAGCACGGAACAAAATCATTTCACATGGTCGTCCGGTGAAATCTATTTGCCGGAATATTTACCGGCAGATAAAGATTATAGAATGATATTGCGTATTAAAGGAACCTCTAGAGGAATTACCCGGGTATATACTCTACCGATTGGTGACGCTATGAATTCTATTGATTCACATTCTACAGAATGGAATATAATCCGCAACAGACATTACAGTTTGAATGTTAAAGCAATAACCGGTTATGGGGAAGAGTCTCTCGAGATGAAATCCAACGTTTCCGGATGGTCGGAAATCAATGTCCCAATTGAAATAACGGGAGCTAGTTTTCTTGCTGTCAACAAAAAGACGGTTGAAGTAAAATCGCTACGCTTTTACTCATACGTGCGTTTTGCCTGTAATGCTCCGGTCGAAGTGACACTCCCCACTGGGGTGACAATCGGTAATCAACTACAAATGACAATAGAATATGATGATGCAAATAAGAAGAGCGGACGTGTCGGATTCAGGCGTGGAAACTGGAATACGGGTAATAATATTACCTATGTAACTAAATTGAAATCAGGTACTGCGTCTGTTGAACTTAATCTACAACTTTATGCCTCGGAAACGAATCGTAGTGAAAAAGCTCCTGTTACTTGGGCTGAAGCCATGGGGTATTGGGAAGAAGCGACTTGGATGCGTGTCGGCATTTATAATGAGGAGTTTTATAAAAGAGCCACTAAGGAAACTGGATGTAGGGCGTATTATCCTGAAGGGGTAAGTGCAAATGATGCAACAAGAGGAAAAGGATGCTGGAGATTAGCTACCATACGTGAAAATCAGGCGATTAATTCAGGTCAGTCATGGTGTATAGAAGAACATGATACAAATGCCAGAAAGGCGTATATAAGTTACGGATTCAATAACCTCATAGACAATTATAAAGAGGAAAAATATCTCTATAACTGTACTCTTGATGTCCGTCCCCCTGAAGTTTCAGACTTTATTGTTTCAAGTACGGATGTTCCTAATGTTACGAAAGAAAACGCATCTTCTGTATGTGCAAAATTAACTGGTGGTACTTGGCGGTTGCCCACAGGAAAAGAAATGAATTATGTTTTCTTGAATGCCGGAACCAACGGACTTCCTAATAATTTCTTCTCGGACAGCTATTGGGGAAAGAATGATGATGGCACATTTATAGTAGCAACTATGAGCGATCCGGATGGAAGTGATACGACTAATGAACTGCGGAATCAGAAACATACGGTACGTTGTGTGAAACTACGTTATCCCTCTCTTTGATAAAAAAGTACAGATATGATAGTAAAAAAGAAATATATTCAATTAGCTCTGTTTGTATTGCTTTTCTCTTTTGGAGCTTGCAATAGTGATGAAATGTCAGAGAGTAACAATCCGAGAGATGTACAGGAACAAATGGTTTTGAGGCTGAGCGTACAACAAGAATCTGTTATACATACGCGGGGGATAGTTGTTCCTGCCGATGAAGCGAAGGTGGAAAGTATGGACTTCCTGATATTCGACCATAAGGGAGATGTTGTTTATCATCAGCACCCTGATTTGGAATGGACTGGGAATGAATATAAGACGACGGTGAACATATCTTCAGCCACAGGAGAACATACATTGTATCTGATAGCCAATTATCCGATGGAAGAAGGGACAATACATACTTTGCAGGAGTTGGAAAATAAGATATGCACAAGTACGGAAGCACTTGTAAAACCGCCTTTTGTAATGGCTACCAGACGCATAGCTCTTTCATCACTCAATATGATGACTATTCGTAATGCCATGGAAAGTGACGGCAGTAATGGTTTCAGTTTAAAACGGAATGTGGCGAAATTCAGTGTGGAAGTGACAGCCGGCAATTTTAAATTGATTTCAATAGATTGGTTGGGTTGTCCTGTATCAGCTTCAGTATTGGCAGACGTGGATTATATCAGTCCTTCTACTTTGTCTGTCAGTAATCTTGCTCCTTTGTCAACTCCTATTTATCTGTATCAGATTCGGAATATGGGTTTGGATGCTCATAAGGGATTTCATATTGTTGTACGTGGAAAATATAAAGCAACGGATGGGACAGAAAGGGAGGGATACTATAAACTCCGTCTGTGTACAAAAGACAAAGTTCCGTTGACTTCAATTACAGGCAATGATTACTATAAACTGACTATCGGGAGTGTTAAGGGATTTGGTACTAACTCATTCGAGAATGCGGAGAAAAATGGATTTACTAATGATATGGAAGCATACATATTATTAGAGTATAACGGTACGTATGATTATAAGGAGAATTATTTATGGAATGGTTATCAGATGGGATTTGAAAATTCCCATTGGATTATATACAGTAATGAAACCTTGAATTCTTTTGTGTTAGGCCATTTCTACCGGTGCATCCGGGATGAATCATTGGAGAGTTACACTACGTTTGACCCGGATTACCCCAATCTTCAACGTAGATTGATAACAGTGAAAGCAAACGGGACAGAAATAACAGGGGAGACAGTTTGTAATGATACTCCTGATAATCCTGTTGAGATGGACTTATGTTTCACGGAACCGAGTGAAAAAGCAGGTACGGAATACTCTTTTACGAGTATTATCCAATATGGTGTTCTACAAAAAACGGTGACTGTTGAACGCCATCCCTCTATTGGCCAGTCATATACAGTGCTTTCCATGCCATATACGCATTATGGGGAAGTCGTTGGTTTATCTGATTGGATTGGGATAGCTGAACAGCGACATGAAGGAGCCATTCTTCACCCCCTGTTAGACTCTGTTAATGATTATATTTTTGTCCATATAAAGGAAAATAATACAGGTAATGCGCGTGAAGGAAAAGTGCGTCTGTTTGGCAGAAATGGGTATTTTGAACTTCGGATACGTCAGGAAGGATAATGCAAATAGTGTTAAGAGTGAAAGGAGATATGAGGATGAATATATTAAACGATATTTTGGAAAAAGAAGGTGATAATCGAGGCTTTGTTTATTTGTATTATCTAGAGGATTCATGGAAAGCATTCGGATATTCTGCTTTTTGTCTGTCTTTACTTTATCCGGGGATGAAAATCGTGAAATGTGATAATCCGGATATTATATGCTTTTGTATGTGTATATCGGATGACTGTCTGATAGAAATATTCGAGATGAGCCGGATATATGTCGGGAATGAATGTATAGAAATGAAAGTGCCGGAAAGGATTTGTGGTGGAGAAAACGAGTATGTCAAATGGTGTAATGAATTGTGCTTGAACTTGTAGAATTATGAATAAACGAAGATTAAGATTATTACACCTTTTAAGATTGGTAATACATCAGAAATATATAAGACTTCTTTATATTACTTTAGGCGTGTTTCTACTTTTATGTACTTGTTCTGCCAATTCTGGTAAATCAAATATTATGGCAAAGCAACAAAAAGACAGCATACTGATAGAGCGCTTTTGGGATACGTATGATTTTACAGATACTATCCGGTTAAGCAGCTCTGCCACTACCGAAAAGATGCTGGTGGATTATCTTTCTCAATTGTCGGAATTGACAGAGGAAAGGGCTTGTGAAAATATCAGGAAATTGGTGTTGAAGACTAAAGTTAATAAGGTCGTAAACCGTTGGTTTCTACAACGGTTGGAGCATCATCTATATGAACCTGATTCGTCACTACGGAATGATAGTTATTATATTTCAGTATTGGAGGAAGCATTAACATCCGGACACTTAGATGGAATGATGCGTATACGTCCTTTGTATCAATTGAAAATGCTTAAAAAGAACCGGATAGGGATAAAAGCTGCTGATTTTACTTTCATTCTTTCTACGGGAGAACTTCAGAATTTATGGGATATTTCCGCTAAATATACATTATTACTGTTTTATGATCCGGACTGTATTTATTGTCGGCAATCAATGATGGAACTGTCTGAATCATCGATAATAAATTCCTTCTTGCAACATCGTGGATTATCCCTATCGCAACTTGCTCTTGTTACGATTTGTATGGAAGGTGAAATAGATATGTGGAAAGAATATCAGCAGTCTCTTCCTTCTGTGTGGATAAACGGTTATGATGTCAGGAAGGTGTTGACTGAAAAAGAACTATATTTCTTACGTTCTCTTCCCTCGATATATTTGTTGGGAGAGGACAAGCAAATATTATTGAAAGAACCCTCTTCTATAAGTGAAGTTACCAGTTATTTATTAAATAAGTATGATGATATATAATAGTGGCATAAGAAAAATGGAATCATGACTTTTCCGCTGCCTGTGAAGGTAGCCTATTGTTTGTTTTGTTTGTGTGTGCATCTTTTTCCCGGTGGGGAAGAAGGTGCACTTTTTTATTATGATATTTATTAGTTTGAATATATTTGTTTATTTATTATTCTCCCCCAGGTATTGATTTTGTCGCTTTTTTCTGCTTTTCGTCGTTTTCTTGTCATTTATTTAGTTCCTCTATGTCAGTTGTATATGTCTGAAATGCTTTTTAGTACTTTTCTGATGAGGTTATTAGGTGTCGTTTCATCTCCGTGGAAGATGCTGCATCTTTGCATCGTTAACGTTAGCG
>OAVV01001320.1_pt1 | contig 11587 bp, 7 predicted proteins | sample 1501401 | NCBI WGS metagenome assembly OAVV01 (sample SAMEA2580098, study PRJEB22360) | human gut metagenome | biome: human gut; feature: human-associated habitat; material: faeces | place: Denmark | collected 2008/2010 | reverse complement strand
CAGACGCTGGGAGCCGCAACCCGGGCAGTGGCATCGCTTGCGATGACGGAGAGGGCAAGGCCGCAGAAAAATGGCCGCTGCACAGCGATAGGCAGCGGCCTTTGTCAGAGCAAGACCATCATAGCCTTGCCCTGTTCCATTTCAGCATCCTTGCCCTCTCAGGCGCTCACGCGCCAGCTCTCCCAAAGGGAGAGCCTTTTTAAGATGCGCTTTCCGTGCTGGAAGCCTCCTGCTCCCCTTCCGCACCGGCCTCGGAGGAAGCGGCGCTCTCGGCTGCGGCCTCCGAAGAGGCTGCGGCGGAGTCGGCGGCGATGTCAGCGTCGTTCACGCCGCCCACGGTGGTGACGCCGGTGAGCTGCTGTGCGCAGCTGACGGCGCGCTGTATCTGCGGGTCCGTGTCGAGGGTGTAGTCATAGTAGCTGGCCTGCTCGTCGGCAGTCAGCGGGCGCTCCACGTCCACGGTCAGGCCGGTGCCGTCGAAGCAGGAGCCGTCGCCGCAGATGAGCTTTGCCACCGTGACCACGACGGCACTGCCGTCCGAGAGGCGCTGGGGGCTGCTCTGGATGGTGCCTTTGCCCATCGTGGTGCTGCCCACGAGGCGGGTGCCGCACAGGGTGCGCAGGCTGGACGCAAAGAGTTCTGCCGCACTGGCGGTGTTCTCGTTCACGAGGCAGACGGTGGGCTGGCTGATGACCGAGTCGCCGGTGCTGCTGCCCAGCAGGGTGCGGTTGCCTGCCTTATCCTCCGCGTAGGCCAGCACGCCTTCCGGCGCGACGAGTTTGATGCAGCTGATGGCGTCGTCAAGGATGCCGCCGCCGTTGTCGCGCAGGTCGAAGATGAAGCTCTGGGCGCCGCTGGCGGTCAGGCTGCGGAGTGCAAAGTCCAGCTCACTGGGGGTGGAGTTGTCGAACTGCCAGATCTTGATGTAGCCCACATTGCCCTGCACCAGCGCGGGATCGACGCTGTTGGCCGTAAAGCCGAAGTGGGTCAGGTCGGCGGTGTGCTGGGCGTTCTCGCTGTCCAGCCAGCTTACATTGACGCTCGTGCCGCTCTCGCCCCGGAGTTTGTTCTGGACAGTCTCCACGCCGCCCAGACTTTTGATGTCTGTGCCGTCGATGGTGGTGATGTAATCGCCCCGCTGGAGGCCGGCCTCCTTGGCAGGAGACTCGTCATACACTTTGATGACCTTGGCGTAGCCGGACTGGTCGATGGCCAGCTCCACGCCGATGCCCATCAGCTTGCCGCTCTGGGCGTTGAGCAGGTCGGTGTAGGCCGAGGCGGTGTAGTAGCGGGCGTACTTGTCGCCGGTACCCAGCAGATAACCGGCAGTCAGACGGTCGTACAACATGGTCTCGTCGATGTCGTAGTAGTCGTTGGCGCGCACATAGCGGTCTACCTCGGCCACCTTGTTGTACATGCTCTCCTTTTCCTTCACGCTGGTGACGGTGTGGTCAAACAGCCGCATCGCCATCAGCATCGTGATGGAAAAAGTGACCGTCATTGCCAGAATGACGATGGTCACGGTCATCCCTACGGAAATTTTGCGATTCATTCAGTGTCCTCCCCCAGTTCAGACCAAAAACATCAAAATGACACTGCCCAGTACCGACAGCAGGAACACTCCTGCCAGAATCAGACAGCCCACCCGAAGGATACGCTTGCGTTTTTGCTCGTTCATTTCGCCTTGTGGCCTCCTTTGACCCCTCGACTTCAATTACAGTTGTATTATCTTATCGGAATATAACCGCGGGGATTGACCGCATTGGCCTTGGAGCCGCCCTTCCACACCTCGAGATGGAGGTGGTTGCCGGTAGAGTTGCCGGTGGAGCCCACATAGCCGATGAGGTCGCCCTGGTTGACATACCTGCCCGCCGACGTTGCCACCGAGCGCATATGGCCGTAGAGGGTGGAGTAGGCGTTGCCGTCTGTCATTTTGCCGTGATAGATGATGACATAGTTGCCATAGCCGCCGCTGGACCAGCCGGCCACCTGCACATAGCCGCTGGCGGCTGCGTAGATGGGCGTGCCTGCGGGGGCGGCAAGGTCGATGCCGGCGTGGAGCTTGTTGACGCCGGAGACCGGGTTCTTGCGCCAGCCGTACTCGCTGGAGATGCGGGTATAGCTCTTGAGCGGGCAGATAAAGCCGCTGAAGCTCAGCTGGGGCTTGCTGGCCGCTGCCGCTGCGATGAGCTTCTGGATCTCCTTCTTGACGGCCTCGTAGTTCATCTCGTCCGACTCGATGGCCGCTTGGGCGTTCTTCTGGGCCTGCTGGGCCTCAGCGGCGCTCAGACGGGCCTCCTTGACGCTGTTGTTGAGCTCGCTCTGCTTGGACTGCATCTGCTTGTTCTGGGCGTCCAGCTCAGTCTTTTTGTTCTGCAGCTGGGTGCGCTCCTCCACGAGCTGGGTTCGGTCGGCCACAAGGGCTTCCTTCGCAGCCTTCATGTTGTCGAGTATCTCGGTGTCCTTCACCGAGATGTCCTGCATGACCTCATTGAAGGTCAGAAGCTCGTACAGATCGTTCACGGCCCGGAGCATGGCGACGCTGCCGCCGTCCCGCAGCTCCTGCATGGCGGCCATGTGGCTCTTGAAATCGTCCCACTGGTCGGCGATCTCCTGCTCTTTCCGGGCGATCTCGTTCTGCTTGGCGGTGATCTCCTGCTCTTTGACGCCGATGCTGTTCTGCACCTCGGAGATCTGGCTCTTGAGGACGCCGATCTGGCTCTGGAGCACCGAGACTTTTTCCTTCAGCTCAGACTCGAGGGCCTTGGCAGCAGCTTCCTTCTTTTTGGCGTCGTTCAGCTCCGTCTTATGCTGCTTGATGGACGCAGAGATCTTGTCCAGCTTGTTCTGCAGCGAGCTCATGCTGGTGGCCGCACTGGCCGGGTAGACCGTCACGCTCAGCACGAGGCAGGCGGCGGCCAGAAAGGCACAGGCGGCGCGCATCATGGCCGAATGGCCCGACGGCTTTGCGTGGCGGGGCGGATGGTGCAGGACAAAGCCTGCGGAATGCTTATCGTGGTACACAGTAGGCCCTCCTTACACGTTCAGGTGCTTTCGGATGGAGAACATACTGCCCAGACCGCCCACCAGAGCACCGCCCGCGAGGCTGTAGATCAGGATGGTGGGCCAGACATTCTCCAGCGGCACCAGAGCCGTACCCATGAGCATCTGCCACAGGCCGCCCAGCGTGGGCGACAGCCGAACGATGTAGGCATAGCCGCCGATGGTGGCAGCTGCCGTCAGGATGCCGGAGAGCAGGCCCATCGTCAGGCCCTCGATGACAAAAGGCAGGGTGACGAGGGCGTTGGTAGCGCCGACATACTTCATGATCTCGATTTCACGGCGGCGGGCAAAGACGCTCAGCCGGATGGTGGTACCCACCGTGATGATGCTGACAGCCATCAGCACCAGCACCAGACCGCGCCCGACCTTGGTGACAGCCTGCTGGACCTCCACAAATGTCTTGGTCATCTCGATGGGAGCCGTGACGCTGTAGACGCCGCTGATGTTCTCGAACTGCTTGCTGATGGTCTCCATCTGGCTCAGATCAGACAGGGAGACGCGGTAATTGGCCTTAAAGGGGTTGTCGTTCTCGAACTCGTTCAGCAGGGCGGCATAGTCGGACATATAGCCCTTGTACTGGTTGAGGACGTCTTCTTTGGACATATACTGCACCCGGCTCACACCTGCGGCGCCGCTGAGGGCATTGCCCACAGACTGGATGGTGGCGTCATCGGCCTCGGGGTCCACGTAGACCACCATCTCGTTCTGGCTGCCCAGATAACTCACCATGCTGTCCACATTGACTTCAATGAGGCTGGCGAAGGCGTTCAGGGTCATGCAGACGCTGAGGGAGGCGATGCAGGCGATGGTCATGGCCCAGTGCTTGCCGAGGTTGAGCACGCCGCGCCGGGTGAGGAACCCAAACGTAGAGATTTTCATACGTGTACCTCCTCGCCGAAGCTGGCCGGAACATCGGAGATGATGCGGCCCTGCTTCAGGGTGATGGTGCGGCGGTTGAAGCGGCGCACCAGTTCATGCTCGTGGGTGACGACAAGCACCGTGATGCCCATCTCGCTGACACGTTCCAGCAGTTCCATCATCTCAAGGCTCATCTCGGGGTCGATGTTGCCGGTGGGCTCGTCCGCAATGACGAGGCGGGGGCTGTGGGCCAGAGCGCGGGCCACGGCCACGCGCTGCTGCTCACCGCCGGAGAGGAACTCGGGGTAGACCTTTGCCTTATCTTCCAGATGCACCAGCTCCAGCATGTAGTTGACGCGCTCTTTGATGTCTTTTCTGCCGATATTGGTGACATGCATGGCAAACGCCACATTCTCGTAGACCGTCATGGTGGGGATGAGGCGGAAATCCTGAAAGATGATGCCCATCTGGCGGCGAAGGAAAGGCACTTTGCCCCGGCGCAGCCGGGCGACGTCCTTGCCGTCCACCATGACGCGGCCCTCGGTGGGCAGCTCTTCGCGGAGGATGAGCTTGAGCAGAGTGGACTTGCCGGCGCCGGAGTGGCCCACCAGAAAGACGAACTCGCCGTCGTCCACATGGAAGTCGATGTCCTCCAGAGCGGGAGTATCACTCCGTCTGTATATCTTGGTGACATGTTCAAAATCTATCATGAGTATCTTGCTCCTGAAAAGTTATTACCCTCTCAGTCATCGCTGCGCGATGCCAGCTCTCCCAAAGGGAGAGCCACTGGCGTGTCGGTCAAGTCCACGCCAGATGAAAGAGCTTTTTATTTCGGACACGACAGTGCCCTGTTATCCTCTGTAGCAAGGCCCGCAATTTTACGCCACAATAAGCTTCTGCAGGCCGCTCAGAGTTTTCCGACCTGCCAACGGCTCCCCCTTTGGGGGAGCTGTCGCGTCAGCGACTGAGAGGGCTAAAAAGAAACCGGCCAGCATCGGGGTCGAGCGGCCGGTTTCGGCGTCCGCAGCCGGAGCGGCTGAGACGAAATATCAATATTTGGCCGGGTTGTTGGACAGGTACTTCTTGACCATGAGCGCTACCTTGAACACGATAGCGTCGTCGAACTCACGCAGATCCAGACCGGTCAGCTTTTTGATCTTTTCCAGACGATACACCAGCGTGTTGCGGTGGACGAACAGGCCGCGGCTGGTCTCGGAGACGTTCAGGTTGTTCTCGAAGAAGCGCTGGATGGTGAACAGAGTCTCCTGGTCCAGGCTCTCGATGCTGCCCTGCTTGAACACCTCGCGCAGGAACATCTCGCAGACCGTGGTGGGCAGCTGGTAGATAAGACGTGCGATGCCCAGATTGTCGTAGCGGATGATCTGCTTCTCGGTGTCGAACACCTTGCTGACCTCCATGGCGATCTGTGCTTCCTTAAAGGAAGTAGCCAGGTCCTTCACGTTGGCGATGGGAGTGCCGATGCCCACGACAGCCTTGATGTAATGCTCGCCGGACAGGGTGTCCACGATGCTGGCGGCCAGCTTCTCCATATCGGTGCGGTCGATGCCCTTGCGGATCTCCTTGACCAGGACGGTATCCGTCTCGCTGATGTTGAAGACGAAGTCCTTCTGCTTGTCGGGGAACAGGCTGCTCACCACGTCGTAAGCGGAGATGTCGCCGCCGCTGGTGACGCGGACGATGAACACCACGCGGGAGACGTCGGTGGCAAAGTGGAGCTCACGGGCCTTGGCGTAGATGTCGCCGGGCAGGATGTTGTCCAGCACCACGTTCTTGATAAAGTTGGCCTTGTCGAACTTCTCGTCGTGATACTGCTTGATGCTCTGCAGGCTGATGGACAGCACAGCGGCAAACTGGCCCGCAGTCTCGTCCGCACCTTCCACAAAAACGGCATAATCGTTATGCTTTGCGCTGGAGAACTGCTGGTAGGTGTAGCCATCCCGCACGAAGCGGTCACCGGCCGTCAGACGCTCTGCCATAAAGCCCTCGCGCACCTCGCCGATCAGATTCAGCTCCGAGCAGGAGATGACAGCGCCGGTCTCATCCACCACGCCGACCACGCGGTCGATCGCGTCCTTCATCTGGTAGATCACGCTCTGAAATACTCTATTGGCCATAAATGGATACCCCTTTTCCTCTCTTGTGCAAACCGCAGGTGGGCTGGATTGTGATTTTTAACAATTTCGCCGCATTACATTTTATATTTTACACAAAAGAATTTACTTTTGCAACATATTTCACCAAAAAAAATTCTTCTTTCTTGTTGAAATTATCTTTCGGGGCCATTTTCGAGCCAAAAAGGGCCTTTCTGCGTGGTTCTGAGGGCTATTTTACCGGCAAAATGTGATACTTTTTTGAAAACCGGGTGAAAAGCAGTCCTTTACCCCGTGGTAATTTTCGCCACCTCGTCGGCTGTCAGCTCCCGCCACTGGCCCGCAGCAAGGCTCTCGTCCAGCGCAAGCCCGCCGATGGCGTCCCGGTGCAGGGCGTTGACGCCCGCACCGTAGACACCGAACATCCGCTTGATTTGATGATACACGCCCTGCCTGAGCAGGACGCGGACCGTCAGACCGTCGGGGGTGAGGGCGGACACTTCCGCCGGCGAAAGGGCCGTGCCGTCGGCAAGGGTGACGCCTGCGGCAAAGCCGGCCTTCATCTCTTCCGTCAGCGGGGTGTCGATGACGACGGTGTAGGTCTTGGAGACGTGGCGTTTAGGCGCGAGGATGTCGTGGGCAAAGCCGCCGTCGTCCGTCAGCAGAACAAAACCGGTGCTGGTCTTGTCCAGCCGCCCCGCCGGGAACAGCTCCCGCCGGGGATAGGCATTCCCCACCAGATCCACGACCGTCGTGTCCCGCTTGTCGGTGGAGGCGCTGACGACGCCCTCGGGCTTGTTGAGCATGAGGTAGACGAACTGCCGGTAGGCCAGCGCCTTGCCGTCCACCGCCACAGCGTCCGCCTCTTTCAGCTGGGTGTCCCCTTTCCTGCAGACCGCGCCGTTGACCGTGACGCGGCCTTTCGCCAGCAGTGCCTTTGCCTCGCTCCGGGTGCATTGGGCCGTCTCGGCTAAATATTTATCGAGTCGCATGAAAACTCCTTCTGTGTGCAGAAAAGAGGCCGTTGCCTGCGGCAACAGCCTCTTTTCCTGTAAAATCACGTTTAGACGCTCAGGTTTGCGTGCTGTTCCACAGCGTCCGGGTTGGCGTCAAAGATGGGCTTGAGGATGTGAGCAATGAACTCCTCCACCTGCTGGGGAGCGCGGCCCACAAAGTTCTCCGGCACAAGGCCCGCCGCGATCTCCTCCTTGGTCAGACCAAAGGCCGGGTCGGCGGCGATGCGGTCCACCATATCGTTGGGCAGACCCTCTTCCTTGACCTGCTTGCCGGCGGCGATGGCGTGCTGGCGCAGACGCTCGTGGAGCTCCTGACGATTGCCGCCCTTCTCCACGGCCTGCATCATGATGTTCTCGCTGGCCATGAAGGGCAGCTCAGCCATCAGGCGGCTGCGCACGACCTTCGGGTAGACCACGAGGCCGTCGGTGACGTTGAGCATGATGTTCAGGATGGCGTCGGCGGCGAGGAAGCCCTCAGCCATGGCAACGCGCTTGTTGGCGCTGTCGTCCAGCGTGCGCTCGAACCACTGCGTGCCGGTGGTGAAGCTGGGGTTGAGCACATCCACCATCAGGTAGCGGCTCAAAGCGCAGATGCGCTCGCAGCGCATGGGGTTGCGCTTGTAAGGCATGGCGGAGGAACCGATCTGGTTCTTCTCAAACGGCTCTTCCATCTCCTTGAAGTTGGCCAGCAGGCGCAGGTCAGTGGCGAACTTCATGCAGCTCTGACCGATGCCGGCCAGTGCGTTGAGGATGAAGGCGTCCACCTTGCGGCTGTAGGTCTGGCCGGACACCGGGATGACGGCCTCGCAGTCGAAGCCCATCTCCTCAGCGATGGAAGCATCCACGGCGCGGATCTTGTCGGCGTCGCCCTTGAACAGCTCCATAAAGGAAGCCTGGGTGCCGGTGGTACCCTTGACGCCGCGCAGCTGCAGAGTTGCCAGACGGTGGTCGATCTCGCTGAGGTCCATCACCAGCTCGTTGGCCCACAGGGTAGCGCGCTTGCCCACGGTGGTGGGCTGGGCGGGCTGGCAGTGGGTATAGGCCATGCAGGGCATATCCTTGTACTCCTCGGCGAACTTTGCCAGCTTTGCCAGCACGCCGATGAGCTTCTTGCGCACCAGCTCGAGGCCCTGACGCATCACGATGATGTCGGTATTGTCGCCGACATAGCAGCTGGTGGCACCCAGATGGATGATGCCTGCCGCCTTGGGGCACTGCTGGCCGTAGGCGTAGACATGGCTCATGACGTCGTGGCGCACCAGCTTCTCCCGCTCGATGGCGACTTCATAGTTGATGTCGTCCACATGAGCTTCCAGCTCGGCCACCATCTCGGGGGTGATATTGGTCAGGCCCTGCTTCATCTCGGCCCGGGCCAGCGCCACCCACAGGCGGCGCCAAGTGCGGAACTTGTTGTCGTCCGAGAAGATGTACTGCATCTCATCGGAGGCATAACGGGTGGAAAAAGGGCTGATATAACGGTCATGCTGAGACATTGGTTGTTTCCTCCTTGTAGCCCTCTCAGTCTGCCTCCGGCAGCCAGCTCCCCCAAAGGGGGAGCCATTGGCAAACCGGGTAACTCTGCGCTGTCCGCCGGAAGTGTACTGGTACATCAAAGGGCGGGCCTCGCTGCAGAGGGCAGAAGCTTCTCAGCAGGGCATTTTGTCAAGCTGCTGTGAATCTGTACAGCAGGGCACTATCGTTTCCGAAACAGAAAACTTTATTCATCCTGCTCAGACCTGACCGACACGCCAGTGGCTCCCCCTCTGGGGGAGCTGACGCGTAAGCGTCTGAGAGGGCTATTATACCATCAAATCCTGAAATAGTCCACGCCGCCCTCGAAAATAGGCTGGTACTTGTCGCCGGTGACGTTCTTGTACAGGTACTCGCCGCTGCGCTCCGAATGGCCCATCTTGCCGAAGACACGGCCATCCGGGCTGGTGATGCCCTCGATGGCGAGGACGGAGCCGTTGGGGTTGTACTTCATGTCCATGCTGGGGCTGCCGTTCTGATCGACGTACTGGGTCGCGATCTGGCCGTTGGCGATGAGGGTGTCCAGCACGCTCTGAGGTGCCACGAAGCGGCCCTCACCGTGGCTGATGGCCACGGTGTGCTGGTCGCCCACGCTGCACTTGGACAGCCAGGGGCTGCCGGTGGAGGCGATGCGGGTGCGCACCAGCATACTCTGGTGGCGGCCGATGGTGTTGAAGGTCAGGGTCGGGTCGCAGGCCGTGATGGGGCGGATGTCGCCGTAAGCGGCCAGACCCAGCTTGATGAGGGCCTGGAAGCCGTTGCAGATGCCCAGCATCAGACCATCCCGGTGCTGCAGCAGGTCGCGGACCGCCTCAGTGACCGCAGGATTGCGGAAGAAGGAGGCGATGAACTTTGCACTGCCGTCCGGCTCGTCGCCGCCGGAGAAGCCGCCGGGCAGCATGACGATCTGGCTCTCGTTGATGGCCTTGACCAGTGCCTCGCAGCTGGCGGTGACGTCAGCGGGGGTCAGGTTGCGGATGACCAGCACCTCGGGGTCCGCACCGGCGCGGGCAAAGGCGTGGGCGGTGTCGTACTCGCAGTTGGTGCCCGGGAAGACCGGGATGATGACCTTCGGCTTTGCCACGCCGATCTTGGGCGCAGCGGGGGCGGTCAGGCTGCCGTTGATCTTCTCGACGGCAGGGCCGGCCTTGCGGTAGGGATAGACGGGCTCGAGCTTGCTCTCCCAGATCTCCTGCAGCTGAGCCATATCCAGCTTGTCGCCGCAGCACTCGAAGGTGTAGTCCGCGGTGGTCTCGCCCAGCAGCTCACCGGCCGGGGCGTCAGAGACCATCTCCAGCACGATGGAGCCGTACATGGGCTTAAACATATCGTGGGTGGTCATGTTGTTCATCATCTTGAAGCCGATGCGGTTGCCCAGACCCATCTTGAAGAGAGCCTCGGCCAGACCGCCATAGCCCACAGAGGAAGCAGCGGCCACCATGCCATCTTCCATCATCTGCTCAACTTTCTTGTAGTTGGCCTTCAGGGAGAAGAAGTTGGGGCAGCCGGTGACGGGGTCCAGGATGGGCCGGATGAGGACGACGGTGCTCTCAGGCTTCTTGAACTCGGTGGAGACGACGCGGCCGGCCTTGCCGATGGCGGTGGCGAAGGACACCAGCGTGGGAGGCACATCCAGCTGCTCGAAGGAGCCGGACATGCTGTCCTTACCGCCGATGGAGGCGATGCCGAGGCCGATCTGCGCGTCCAGTGCGCCCAGCAGAGCGGCCAGCGGCTTGCCCCAGCGCTCCGGGGAAGTGCCAAGGCGCTCGAAGTACTCCTGGAAGGTCAGGTAGGCGTCCTCATAGCGGAAGCCGGAGGCCACCAGCTTGGTCACACTCTCGACGACGGCCATCCGTGCGCCCACATACTGGTTGGCGCTCATGAGGTAGGGGTTGTAGCCCCATGCCATGCCGGAGCAGGTGTTGGTCTCGCCGTCCACGGGCAGCTTGGCCACCATGGCGTTCTGGGGGGTCAGCTGGCATGCGCCGCCGAAGGGCATCAGCACGGTGGCCGCGCCGATGGTGGAGTCGAACCGCTCAGAAAGGCCCTTCTTGCTGCAGACGTTCAAATCGCCCACCATATTCTTCATCTTCTGCTCGAAGGTCACGCCGGCCCACTGGGGCTGCCAGACAGTCCCCTTCTCGATGTGGACGTTCTGGTGCTTCTCAGCGCCGTTGGAGTTCAGGAACTCGCGGCTGATGTTGACGATGGACTTGCCGTTCCACACCATGTTCAGGCGCTTTTCCTCGGTGACCTTTGCCACGGGGGTGGCCTCAAGGTTCTCCTCGGTGGCGATGGCGATGAACTTGTCCACGTCCTCAGGGGCCAGAGCCACGGCCATACGCTCCTGGCTCTCGCTGATGGCCAGCTCGGTGCCGTCGAGGCCGTCATACTTCTTGGTGACCTTGTTCAGGTCGATATACAGGCCGTCGGCCAGCTCGCCGATGGCGACAGAGACGCCGCCGGCACCGAAGTCGTTGCAGCGCTTGATCATCTTGCAGGCGTCCTCGCGGCGGAACAGGCGCTGCAGCTTGCGCTCGATGGGGGCGTTGCCCTTCTGGACCTCGGCACCGCAATGCTCGAGGCTGTCCAGCTTGTGGGCCTTGGAGGAACCGGTGGCGCCGCCGATGCCAGCGAGAGTGCCGTGGGGGGCCCGGTGAGCCCCGCCGATGCCGTCGCGGCCGGTGCGGCCGCCCAGCAGGACGATGACGTCGCCGGGAGCGGGGCATTCGCGGCGGACGTGGGAAGCGGGCGTTGCGCCCACAACAGCGCCGATCTCCATCCGCTTTGCCACATAGCCGGGGTGATAGATCTCATCCACCTGACCGGTGGCAAGGCCGATCTGGTTGCCGTAGGAGGAATAACCGGCGGCAGCGGTGGTCACCAGCTTGCGCTGGGGCAGCTTGCCGGGCAGAGTCTCACTGACGGGCTTGAGGGGATCGCCTGCGCCGGTGACGCGCATGGCCTGATAGACGTAGCTGCGGGCCGGACACCGGGCCCAAGCCCCGC
>OAVV01001310.1_pt1 | contig 11817 bp, 10 predicted proteins | sample 1501401 | NCBI WGS metagenome assembly OAVV01 (sample SAMEA2580098, study PRJEB22360) | human gut metagenome | biome: human gut; feature: human-associated habitat; material: faeces | place: Denmark | collected 2008/2010 | reverse complement strand
TTGTCTATTTTTCCGCCCCCTCCCCCCCCGACATCCGCGCCGCCCGCTCCGCCGGCATCATCACCGGACTTCCGGACGCCTACGGCCGCGGCCGCATCATCGGGGACTACCGCCGCGTGGCCCTGTACGGCACGAACAAGCTGATTGCCGAACGCCGCAAGGATCTCAAAAACCGTGAAAATTCCCCCCTTACGGATGAGCTGATCCGCCTGCGCGAGGAAATGAGCGAACAAATCCGCGCCCTGGAGGAACTCGCCCGGATGGGCGCCTCCTACGGCTGCGACCTCACCCGCCCCGCCGGGAACGCCCGCGAAGCCGTGCAATGGACCTACCTGGGCTACCTGGCTGCCGTGAAGGAACAGAACGGCGCGGCCATGTCCCTGGGCCGCGTCTCCACCTTCTTTGACATTTACTTTACCCGCGACCTGGAACAGGGCCTCATCACGGAAGAGGGAGTGCAGGAAATCATTGACCAGTTCGTGATGAAGCTGCGCATCGTCCGCTTCATCCGCACGCCGGACTACAACAACCTGTTCTCCGGGGACCCCACCTGGGTGACGGAATCCATCGGCGGCATGGGGGAAGACGGGCGCACCCTCGTCACCCGCAGTTCCTTCCGCATGCTCCAGACGCTGTACAACCTGGGTCCGGCTCCGGAGCCGAACCTGACGGTGCTGTGGTCCGGGAACCTGCCGGAAGCCTTCAAGAATTTCTGCGCCAGGGTTTCCATTGAAACGTCCTCCGTCCAGTACGAGAACGACGACCTGATGCGCCCGCACTGGGGCGACGACTACGGCATCGCCTGCTGCGTGTCCGCCATGCGCATCGGCAAGCAGATGCAATTCTTCGGCGCGCGCGCCAACCTCGCCAAGTGCCTGCTGTACGCCCTGAACGGCGGCGTGGACGAACTCAAGGGGAAACAGGTGGCCCCGCCCTCCCCGCGCTATACGGAGGAAGTGCTCAAGTACGACGAAGTGATGGCCCTGTACGACAAGATGCAGGACTGGCTTGCCAAAACCTACGTTGACGCGCTGAACATCATCCACTACATGCACGACAAGTACTGCTATGAACGCATTGAAATGGCGCTGCATGATCCGGAAATCCTGCGCACCATGGCCACGGGCATCGCCGGGCTCTCCGTGGCCGCGGACTCCCTGTCCGCCATCAAGTACGCCACCGTGAAGGCCGTCCGCAATGAAGAGGGCCTGATTGTGGATTTCAAGACGGAAGGGGAATTCCCGTGCTACGGGAACAACGACCCGCGCGTGGACGAAATCGCATGCAGCCTAGTCAGCAACTTCATGGAAAAGCTGCGCAAGCTCCACACCTACCGCAATTCCCTGCCCACCCAGTCCATCCTGACCATTACCTCCAACGTGGTGTACGGCAAGAAGACGGGCAACACGCCGGACGGCCGCCGCGCCGGGGAACCGTTCGCGCCCGGCGCCAACCCCATGCACGGAAGGGACAGGAACGGAGCCGTGGCCTCCATGCTCTCCGTAGCCAAACTGTCCTATGGCGACTCCCTGGACGGCATCTCCTACACCTTCTCCATCGTGCCGCAGGCCCTGGGCAAGGAAGAAGGGGAACGCCGCACGAAGCTCGTCTCCCTGCTGGACGCCTACTTTGCCGCCACCGGGCACCACATCAACGTGAACGTGCTGGAGCGGGAAACCCTCCTTGATGCGATGGACCACCCGGAAAAATACCCTCAGCTCACCATCCGCGTTTCCGGCTATGCCGTGAACTTCATCAAGCTGACCCGGGAACAGCAGCAGGAGGTCATCAACCGCACCTTCCATACCCGTTAACCCAGCCAGGAAGCGGATGCCGCAGGCTTTCTCCCAGAATCCGGCCCCGGACGGTGAAACTGCCGTCACCGGACTGGTCCATTCCGTGGAATCCTGCGGCACCGTGGACGGTCCAGGCATCCGCTTTGTCCTCTTCCTGTCCGGGTGCAGCCTGCGCTGCCGCTACTGCCACAATCCGGACACCTCCTACGTGCGGAGGGGACGCCGCAGAAGCGTGGCCGACGTCCTTGAAGAAATAGCCCGCTACCGGGATTTCCTGCTGGCGGCGGGCGGAGGCGTCACCCTTTCCGGGGGAGATCCCCTTTTCCAGCCGGATTTTGCGAGAACCGTACTGAAAGGATGCAAGAAACTGGGGCTGCACACCTGCCTGGACACCTCCGGCCATCTGGGCGCGAACGCGGATGAAGAACTGCTGGCGAATACGGACCTCGTCCTGCTGGACATCAAGGCGTGGAACCCGGAACGGTACCGGGCCCTGGCAGGCGGGGAATTGCGCCCCACCCTGGAATTCGCGGAACGCCTGGCCGCCCTCCGCAAACCCGTCTGGCTGCGCTACGTCCTGGTTCCGGGCCTCACGGACAACATGGAAGACATCACAGAGCTCTCCCGCCATGCGGCGCGCCTGGGCAACGTGGAGCGCGTGGACGTGCTCCCTTTCCACCAGATGGGGCGCTTCAAGTGGGATGAACTGAAGCTGGACTACACCTTGAAGGACGTTCCGGAACCTTCCGAGGAACTGACGGAACAGGTCCGCGACATCTTCCGCCAGGAAGAAAATTTAAAAAGTTCCGTGCATTGAAGGCAGGAAAAATTCTTTTCAACCATGAGGCGTTTATAAAACATCCATTCCTCCTTTTACCATTCCAAGTAAAATCTCTACCTTATATTCAGCTTTTAAAGCACGTTCACGCCATATTCTGACATCCAAAGCCAGACCCTCCTCCCGTGCTTGTAACAGCAACGCAAGAATACATTCCCGTATGCAGGGAGGAATTTTTTCTCCCTGTTCCAAACGAACTATATCGGTCACGTCATATCCAGACAATTCAGCAAGATGTGCCAGCGTTAAACCGGCATCATTTCTCAACTTTTTAAAATTAATGCCTTTAGACATGACTTCCTGTTTAACACAGGCGTTTCTTCATCATAAGAAAAAGGACTAAGCTCTTTTCTTGGTAGAGAAACCCGTTAAATTTCAGAGGTTGTTATTTCCCTCAGAGCATCCAATACCTCCTGCACGGCAATATGGCGGTTGCAGGGAACATCACGGTCGCACTCCTTCAGGAAGCAGGGGGAACAGCACTGGTGGCTGTACAGGGAGCGGTTGAAGGGGCCCATGGGCCGGCAAACGTCCGGGAGGCGGGTGGAAAACAGGGTCACCACCGGAAGACCGCGGAAGGAGCAGAGGGACGGAATGTCACCATCCACAGCCACGGCCGCCACGGCGGCATCCATCACGGGGAACAAGGCTTCCGGAGTTCCCACCGCCAGCTCCACATTCAGGCGTTCCGCCAGAGCGGACGCGCGTTCCCGGTCTTCTTCCAGAGCGGCCAGTACGGGCCTGCCCGGCAGAAGGGAAACCAGCTCCGCCCATTGTTCCTCACTCCATTCACTGGCGCTGCCCAAGCTGGAGAACGGAGCCAGCAGGATGGGGGCGTTTTCCGCCGCAGCCGCCTTTTTCACCGGGAACAGGGACGGATTCCAGGCATCCAGCCCGTGCAGCCCCCCCAGTTGCAGATAAAGCTGAACCCGGTGCATGGGGGGAGCGGCGCGCAGGACGGGAGCCTTCACCCGGAATTTGTATTTCCGTGCGCCGGGATGCGTGTCCAGCCCGGAGAACATCATGGGCCCGTACGGTTCCAGCGCCTTGAGCGTTTCCATGTCCTGGTCCAGCATGACGCCCAGGTCCAGCGGACCGTCATTGTAAAATTCATCCGCGGCCAGCGCCTCCCGGAGCTGATTCAGGGAATCGTGCGGCAGAACATGGGTGATTTCCGGGACCGCCTTCCATACCCCCGCCTGCGCGGACGGGCAGATGACGTTCACCTGCATGTCGCGCCGGACGGCTTTCAGCGCACGGACCAGGGGAACGGTCACCAGGGCTTCATCCAGCGCCCTGGGAACAGCCACCAGAATGCGGTACGGCTGCAGCTCCATGTTTTCCAGAAGGCCGTCCGTTTTTTTATCCTGCGGAGCAAAGCGGTCGATGGACTTCCAGCGGTGGTGCATCCAGAACACGTCCAGAACGGACTTGCGGATCAACGTTTCCAGGCTCCGGTTCACTTCAATGGTGTCCCCCGCCAGGGAACCGTCCGAGTTGGAAAAATCCACCACGTTCCCCATGTCCGCTATCCAGTGTCCGGGAGAATCCGTGCGTACTGCGATGGCTACCATATCCGCTCCCGTCCTCTTCCGCAGCAAAGCGGGCAACGGCGTCGTGCCGGTCACCTTGCCGAAGAAGGGGACATACACCCCCTCCCAGACGAACTGGTCGCTCAGCACACCCAGGGCGCCGCCCTCCTTGACCATCTTCATGGGAGCCTTGATGCCGCCTTCCTTGGAAAACATCCGCGTGCCCCGCTCCGTGCGCCGCTTGTATACGTATTCCTCCATCAGCGGGTTGTCAAACTGGCGGTACATGGACCCGTAACGTTCCACTTCTGGAAAGAACACGCGTATCCTCGCCAGCGCCTCCCAGTTGCCGGAATGGGCTATGGCGCATACCTGCCCGCGCCTTTCCGCCGCAGGAGCGGCAAATTCTTCATGCCCCGCGATGGTGACGCATTTTTTCAACTGCTCATCCGTCAGGGTGGCCGTCTTCGCGGAGCACAGGAAATTGGCTATCGTCCTTTTGAAATTTTCCCTGCTCAATTTTTGCAGTTCCCTGCCGCGCAGGGCCGGATCCAGCACAATGCGCAGGTTTCTTTCCACAATTTTCCGGCGTTGCGGCAGCAAGTACCACGCCACGCCGCCCGCCACGCGCCCCAGGCGGTAAAGCGTTTTCATGCCCACGAGCTTCAGCAGCCCTTCCATGATCAGGAATCCTTTCATTCCCAGCTGATGGGCAAATGCAGGGCGGGAAGGAGAGGATGAAGGGGAGCTCGTCATAAGAAAACCGGAGAACATTTTATACGAATCCCTTCCGGTCCACAAACCCTTTATTCTCCCGCATGCGGCTTCCCTCCCGCGTTCCGGCGGCCTGCCGTCCCGGGAAGCCCCGTTCCATGCCTCCTTCCCACGGCGGAAAAGAACCGCTGCCGGAACGGAAACTGCACCGCCCTCCCGCCCCGTTCCAGATTTCACCATGAACTGTTACTCCCCCAAATGCAGGGAAAAGCTTCCGGAAGGCTGCAACTGCCGCAAGCTGCAGCACGGGGCCATACAGGGACCCGGACCGCAGCAGATCATGGAAAAGATGTATCCCGTCCGGACAGCGGATACCGTTTACATGACATCTGCACGTCCGAAGGAAGGGCCGGGAAAAACAGAAACTCACCAGTACATGGCGGCCCAGAGCCGCCATTGGAAAAAGAAGAGCCGTCTTTCTGCAACAGTTCCGTGAAACAATAAAAAAGCGGACATTCCCACCGGAAATGTCCGCCCTGCTGCCTGCCGTTTGAAATGTATTTTTTCCGCCTCTCTCACTTCCGGCGGCGCACCAGCAGCGCCATCAGTCCCAGAACGCTCAAGGAGGCGGCCGCTGGTTCGGGAACCATGTTCCACGCCTCCTTGATTTCCTGTCCCGTCAATGCGGTACCATAAGCCTTGAAATCCGCGATGCTGAAGGAATGTTCATCCGTCGTGCCTCCGCCGACGGTCACGGTTCCGTTCTGGCCGCCGTTGAGCCCCGCGAACAACTGGGGGGTATCCACGATGTTTTCCCCGTTCAGGAAAATCTGGAAATCCGTTTTCCGGGTGGTGGTATCCGTACTGAGGGACATGGAGAGGTTGAACCATCCTCCGTCAATGACGTCCTGCCCAATGGTGAAGGTCTGGCCCGCTTCTCCCGTTCTCCTGGAAGTAAACGTGCCGTCCCCGTTGTAAACAAGCTGGAGGCCGCGGAGAGAACCCGTCTCTCCAAAGCTGTAAATAGTGGCGGCAGACCCCAGGGAGGACAAATCCAGCCACATGCCCACCGTCTGCGTAGAAATGTTGCGGTCCCCGCCCGTCACCGTCGCCCAGTCCGTATAGGAAGCCGCTGAATTGACCGGGGAGGAAATGCTCCATCCTTCCAGATTGATGCCGCTTCCCGTCATGAATTGTTCCGAGGGAGTGCCGGAAGAAAATTCCCAGGCGGCGGCAGTTGCGGCGCAGGCGGAACCAATGCCGGCAGCCAGCATGATGGTTAAGAATGTCTTTTTCATTATCTTAAACAGAGTTGATCGTCAGTTGGTTGAAGGGAATATCCAGAACCTTCCCTTCCATGCAAAACCAATACCGGATTTGTAATCCGAAGTCAAGCCTACAAAATTGAAAGAAAAAAGGTTTGGGCAAATTTCGCTTGCCGGTGCCCGGTGATTTTGCGGCTCCGTCGCCTGGGAGCGGAAGGCTCCCGCCTTTCGTGGTTGAAACCCGTTCTGTAGCGCAGCGGAAGCTTCCGTTCAATAACCGTTGCCGCATACCGCCTGGCTGGGGAAAGGAGCTGGGTAATATCAATTAAGGTTCGTACCCACGATGCCGGAGTTTCGCGAAGGACAGCTTTTCCCGACTGTAGAATCAATACCGGATTACAAATCCGTCCATGCGTACTATCTTCTCTTCCGCAAGCCGCAGAAGCAGTTCGTCCGGAACTGCAATTTTACTTTTGGTAAAGAAATGACTTTACAATTCTTAACCAAACGGTATATTCCGTCTCCCGAACCGAACACCAAACCGGAGTTACACACCATGAAAGTTCTTTCTTCCTTAGCCTCTATGAAGCGCCGCCACGCAGACTGCCAAATCGTGAAGCGCAAGGGCACGCTGTATGTGATTTGCAAGAGCAATCCCAAGTTTAAAGCCCGCCAGGGCGCCACGGCAGGTACGCGTCTTTCCAAGAAGGGCGTCAAGTAAACCCTGGCCCAACACAGATTTCAAGAAGACCGCCGCCCGCCGGGTGCCGGTCTTTTTTTGCTGACAAAGCCCCTTCCCGCACATCCATGCAGCTTCCCACCGTCCAAACCAGATTTCTGGACCTGCCCGGCTCCTTTTCCCTGCGGAACGGCGCCGTGCTGGACAAGGTGCGCGTGGCCTACGAGCAGTACGGCGCCCTGACGCCGGAGAAGGACAACGTAATCCTGCTGTTCCACGCTCTTTCCGGCAGCCAGCACGCCTACGGTTACAATCCGGAAGTTCCGGGCACCGGGTCCCTCTGGAAGCCGGAAAACCACGAGGGCTGGTGGAACAGCATCATCGGCCCCGGCAAGCCGCTGGATACGGACCGCTTCTGCATCATCTGCGCCAATTACCTGGGGGGCTGCTACGGCACCACCGGACCGGCCAGCCCATCCCCTACGGACGGCCTGCCCTACGGCTCCCGTTTCCCGCATGTGGAGGCGGCGGACCAGGCGCGCCTCCAGGCTCTTCTGCTGGACAGCCTGGGAATAGAACGCATCCATCTGGCAGGACCGTCCGTAGGCGGCCTGATCGCCCTCAGCTTCGCGTGCCAGTTCCCGGAACGGGTCCGGAGCTTCATTTCCATCGGCTCCGGCTACCGGGCTTCCATTGAACACCGTTTGTCCCTGTTTGAACAAATCCTGGCCATCGAGCTTGATCCGGATTTCCGCGGGGGCGACTATTACCAGGGACCGGCCCCCAAAAAGGGGCTGGCGTTCGCGCGCATCATCGGCCACAAGTCGTTCGTATACCAGGAAGGCCTGGAACAGCGCGCCAGAAAGGAAGTGGGGGGCAAGTCCGGACTGCTCACATGGATGACGCCCACCCGCAGCACACAGAGCTACATGCTGCACCAGGGGACCAAGTTTGCGGAACGCTTTGACGCGAACGCCTACATCCGCATTGCGGACATGTGGGCGGAGTTCGACATCCGCGACCACGCTCCGGACGGAACGTTTAAAACCGCTCTGGAAGGCTTCCGCCGCGCAGGAATTCCCTCGCTCGTCTTTTCCATTGATACGGATTGCTGCTTCCGCCCGGCGGAACAGCAGGATTTTGTGGCGCAGCTGGAATCCGCGCGCATTCCCGTGGAGTTCCATACCATCGTTTCCACAAAAGGGCACGATTCCTTCCTGCTGGAGCCGGAGCTTTACGCGGAACCCATCCGGCGCATTCTGGCGGAAGGGCACCCGGAACACACTCCGTAAGCTTTTCCGTTCAAGCCGGGGAAACCTCCCTCCCCATCCGTTCTCCTGATAACCGCATCCCCGGAAACAAGGGCCCCTGCCCTTGTAAAGCGATTCCCACAAACAAGGAGGCGCCACGGGTCCGGGCAAGCCCGGAAGACGGATTGACAGCAAAGCCCTCCGGCTTTAGTCTCCCTGTCAAGGCACCGGACGCTTCCGGCGAATCATGAAAACTGCGAATTCCCCACGGAGCATTTCATGGCAGCCGCACAGGGGCCGGCCACCAGGGAAAGGAAGGATATGAGCTATTATTTTATCGTAACGGTTTCTTTAAGCTCCGATGCAGACACTCCATACGATTCCTACATCCGGGAAGTGAAGCCCATTGTTGAAAAACACGGCGGCGAATACCTGGTCAGGACCAATGAGGTCATTCCGCTGAGCTCCGGGTGGAAGCCGGACCGCGTGATCGTCATCCGTTTTCCCTCCAGGGAAAGCCTGGAACGCTGCTTTTCTTCGGAAGAATACCGGCAGATCAAGTCACTGCGTGAAGATTCCGTTGACAGCCACGCCATCATCGTGAAAGGAACGGATGGTGATGAAGCTCGGTGAAGGGCTGCATCAGATCAGGATTGATTTCCTGGCAAGCACAGGAGAACGGGGATAAGGGGGGGCTTTGCCGCGCATGCCGGAATGGACCGGCACCCCTGCAAATCGGATTTCCGCGACGGCCCAACTAAAAAAATAACCAAATTCAGGTGAACTCGATCCAGGGTTCCGCTGTCACACTCCTATGACTGATACTCATTACACCTCCGAGACGGAGAACGTCGGGCAATTCCGCTGTGAAACCACCTACATTCCCTCCAACATCACTTTTGCCACGGACCTGCCCGCCTCTTTTGAAGGCCGCGCGGAGTTTCCCTCCCCCGGCGTGATGCTCGGTTCCACGCTCGCCTCCTGCATGATGAGCCTGGTTTCCGTGGTCGCGGCCAGAAAGGGCGTGGACCTGAAAGGCATGCGCGTTCTGGCGCGCGCGGTGGAATCCTCCAAGGGGATTGAAAAGATTGAGCTGAAGGCCGTAATGCCCCTGGAAAGCAGCCATCCCCTCCGTTCCATGCTGGAAAAAACGGCCATGAGCTGCCCGGTCCGCCAGGCGCTGAGGCCGGACATGGAAACGCCCGTTGAATGGGAATGGAAGTAAGCCGCCCATGAGAGGGCGGAAATCACTCTTCACGTTATCCTATAAAGAAATCCCGCCCATTCACGAAGAAGGCCGCTGCGGATTATTCCGCAGCGGCCTTCTGATTAACTGACGTTTTCTTCCTTTAGAAGTTGTAGCGGTAGCCGATGCTTCCGTTGATGGAGCTGGAACCGCTGCGGATGTCCGCATTGCCGTCCACGAAGATGACGCCCTGGGTGCCTACGGGGACGCTCAACCCCACACCGGCCTGGAAGGCCGTGCTTCCCACCTTGGCGCCGTACACCGGACGCGTGTAGGAGGGGTCCGCCAGGAAGCCCACATTGGCCTGCCCGCGGCGGTCGCCCATGTCCTGGGAGACGTTCACCCGGATTTCACCCAGCGCTTCACGCCCGAAGACGTTGGAGCCCATGAGGCCGGAGAGTCTGGCGCCCACGGCGACTGCGGCCGTGGTCAGTTCCTGGTCCTCCACCCTCAGCCCGGCATTTCCGGCGGAGCCGCTTTCACTGTAGCCGTCCATGCGCGTCGTCACGATGGAGGCGTTGAACAGGGGCTGGAGAATCACGCTCTTGTCTTCATTGAGGGCGATGTCGTACGCCAGCTCGTACATGGCGCCGAAGCCGGACCCGGTGGTACTGCCGTGGGCCTGGTAGGAGCCCGAGCCGTAATCCACCGTGCGCGTGAGTTTGGCATCATTCCAGCCGCCCGTCAGGATAAGCAGGTGGGACCATTTACGGGACTGGTACCGGGCGAACAGGTTGACGTAGTAGCTGTCCAGGTCACCGTCCGCGGTATCCGCCGCATTCGCCGTGAGGCTTCCGTAGTTGGCCGTGAAGGCCGCGCCAGCGGTGAAGTTGTCGTTGATGTCCACGTCCATGCCTACCGTTCCGCCCCAGGTGGTGAGCTCATAGCCGCTTTCATCCCCCTTGGTGTCCAGCTTGGCATAAGACCCGGTGCCCTGCATCCACATGTGGAAGTACGGCATGTCCTCATGGACGTACGCGGGGTTCACGCCCATCTGCGCCACGCGGTTGCGGATCCAGCCCATCTGGTCGCGCAGGGAGTCACGCTGGGCGATGCCCAGGCTGGTGACCGTGCTGCCCGCGGCGGCGGCCAGCTTGCGGGCCGCGCCGGAGTAGTCGCCCGCGTTCTGGGAGAGCAGAACGGAGGTGTAGAAGTCGCGCAGGGTGGTGCCTTCCTCCATATGGTAGCGGGAGTTCCACAGCAGGTCCGCCCCGGTGGCCGCGTTCCGCGTCAGGGAGGAGTCACGGAAGATGTTTTCCGTGCGCGCCGTGCCGGTGAGGATGATGGCCGTCATGCTGTCATTCGTGGTCAGAGACAGGTTTTCATACAGGGAGCTGAGGATCATGTCCTGGAGGGTGACGTTGTCGCCCAGGGATACCAGCGCGCCGTCCGTCGTCTTGAACAGTTCCATGTTCAGCGTTTCCGTGCTCCCCGTCACCAGGGTGTCCAGGTTGGTCATGACCAGCGTCACTTCTCCCGTTCCGTCGCCCAGCGTAATGTTTCCGCTGGAGGTGACGAAGGGGTTCCCCAGGCCATCCACCGTGGTGGAGGACGTGGTGATGGTAACCGTGCTGTTCCCCGTCACGCTCAAGCCGTCCGTGCCAAGAGTCAACTGGGTCTTGGGAGCGTCCGCACTGCCGATGTTGAGCGTGCCTCCGTTCACTGTAATGCCCTTGTAGGCAGCCTGGGCGGGATTACCGCCTTCCGCAGCCGCGCCGGCCAGGGTCAGCGCGCCGCCGTCGCTCACGTTCAGGTTGTAGCCGGCATTGCCCGCACCCTTGATGGTCTGCACGCTGCCGTTGCCGGATTTGACGTTGAGCGTTCCGGATGCGCCGTCCAGCGTACCGGTGAAGGTATGGGAGGCGGAGGAGTCCACCGTCATTTCCGCGCCGCTCAGCTTCAGGGCGCCCCCGCCCGTCAGGCCGGAGACCGTATTCACGGAGCCGGCCGCGGTGGAAAGCGCGGAACCTTCCCGGATGTCCAGCAGAACGCCGTCCAGGGAGGAGCCGTTGCCCAGCGTCAGGGAGGAGTCCGTTCCCATTCCTCCGAGGGTCAGCGTGCCGTCACCGGAGATGGTCACATCAGTCACATGGCTGCCGGCCTGCTGGCCGGTGAGGACCAGCTGGGCGCCGCGGCCCAGGTCCAGGGTTCCTCCACCCGTGCCGGAGGCCAGGTTTTCCACCGTCGTCACGCGGGAGGCGCCGTCATTCCTGCCGCCCAGCGTGATGTCTCCCCCGGCGAGCTCCAGCGTAGTGAGGCTGTTGCCCGTACCGTTCAGGACAATGTTCCCTTCCGTGGAGCTCAGCATGGAGTCATTTCCGGTGAAGCTGCCTTCCACGGTGAGGGTTTCCGCTCCTTTCTTGATAAAGTCCACATGGTCCCCGCTGATGGTGCCGCCGTAGCTGTTGCCTCCGGCGTCCACGTTCTGGATCAGGTCCACCACGGCATGGTTGGCGGCAGCGGCCGCCGCCCCGTTTGTCCCCCCCCCCCTCGGTTA
>OAVV01001308.1_pt1 | contig 11837 bp, 4 predicted proteins | sample 1501401 | NCBI WGS metagenome assembly OAVV01 (sample SAMEA2580098, study PRJEB22360) | human gut metagenome | biome: human gut; feature: human-associated habitat; material: faeces | place: Denmark | collected 2008/2010 | reverse complement strand
CCACGCCCCCATCCATCTTATTGGGGTGCCACCCGTTCGAATATCTGCGCTCATACGGCCATGTGCACGTGGGAATGGTGAGAGATCCGGCAACCGGCCGGCGATCCGAAAGCGGACGCCGACGATATCGGACTTCCACGGCAGCGTGAGCCGTCCGTGCAGAAAACAAAAGAATCCCTATCAAAGGAGACATCCAGTATGGATATGAAGAAGATCTCAGCCGCGTGCGCGACCGCCGCCGCGTTGGCCGCGTTGTGCGTTCCGGGAGCCGCGTTCGCGGCCGACGGCACGCTCACCCTGAACGCGGGCGACGGCAGCACCCTCGCCGGACACAGCTTCACCGTGTACAAGGTCGCTGGATACAACGACGTCGTCAAGGACGGCGCGAACGTGAAGAGCGTGAGCGCCTCATCCCCGGACGCTACGACCGACGCGTGGGTCAAGGCCGCGTTGAACAAGAACGGCGTGACCTACAACACGTCCGAAGGCCGTAACGCCGCCGAACAGCTCCTGCGGTTGAAGACCAATTCGGACACGCTGCGCAAGGTCGCCGGCACCCTGCAGTCCACCGCCGCGTCCAGCAAGGTGGCGGCCGTGAAGACCGACCAGACCTCCGCCACGGGCAGTCTGAACCTGACCCTGCCGGAGGGCTATTATCTCGTCGTCGACGCCCAGGGAATCCCGATCCTCGTGTCCACCACGATCGGCGGCAGCGTCAGGATGAGCAACGGCCAGACCCTCGGTTCCACCCAGATCAAGACCAACGTCACCAAGATCGACAAGAAGATCAAGAGCGTGGACGGCACGTGGAAGGATTCCGCGGCCGCGACCAACGGCGAGACCCGTGACTTCAAGGCCACGTTCACCGTGCCGAACAAGCTGGCCGTGGACACCATCACCCTCGAGGACCACATGACCGGCATCGTCTACGTGGACGGCTCCTTCCACGCGGCCACGGCGTCCGGCACGGACGTGACCAACCAGTTCGGCACCATCGGCAAGGACAAGGTCGGCAATTCCGCCGGCACCGGCTTCAAGGTCACCAGCCTGCAGAGCTTCGTGGACACCTACCAGGGCAAGCAGGTGACCGTGACCTACCAGGGCAGGGTCGTCAACGCGTCCAAGGCCAACCAGGGCCTCAACCAGATCCTGATCACCTCGAACTGGCTGCCCAACGTGGTCCCGCCGGACGTGCCGACCCCGGGGCCGGGCACCGATGAGACCCCGGTCCCGACCTACGACGTGAATCTGAAGAAGATCAGCGCGGCCGACGGCAACAAGGTCATCCAGGGAGCCAAGTTCAAGCTCCACAACGACAGCCTGAACCAGTGGTACGTGTGGAACACGGGTTCGAACCAGTGGACGTTCACCACGGATGAGTCCAAAGCCACCGAATTCTCCACGAACGCGTCCGGCGTGATCAACTTCACCCGCCTGGGCGCCGGCACGTACACCGTGAAGGAGACCCAGGTGCCGACCGGCTACTTCAGCTTCGTCAAGCCGAGTTTCGGCATCCACATCACCGATGACGGGCACGTGACCATCACCGGCAAGAACCAGCCGGGACTGACCGGCACGGTCAACAACGCGGACGGCAAGACCACCACCCCGACCGCCGTGGTGAAGAACATCGACAACATCACCCAGCTGCCGCAGACCGGCGCGACCACCATGGGCGTCATGCTGGTCGGCGCGTTCGCGATCATCCTCGTGGCCACCGCGTCCGGTTTCGCCGCCTACCGAGTCCGCCACATGGATCTGGGCGACGGTCCGGCCATCGCCTGATTTTTCCGAATCGTCCCCGGCCTCGAAAGCGAGGGGCCGGGGATCCAGAGGCCGGGATCGTGCGGCCTTTTCTCCTGTCAGCCGCACGATCCCGGCCCTCTTCCAAAAAATACGGAACTCACATATGAATCACAAAGGATGAGGGAAAATGGGATTCCTTACAAGACTTCTCGCCGGTCTCACGGCCGCCGCGGCGTTGGGAGCCGGCCTGACCGGCACGGCAAACGCGGTCGACGTGACCGGCGCGACCGGAAACACGAAAAGCGTCGTGAAGCTCGCGGCCGATGACACGAACAACCTGCCGGACCATATCGTCAACGGCAACTTCGAATATCCGGTCAAAAGCGATATGCCCGTCAACGACGGGAACTTCTGGTATATCAGCCAGAACGACGGCTCATACTTCGCAAACGGGACGGTGCTCGGAAAGAGATACAAGCTGCCCGAGGGCTTCGACAAGGCGAAATTCGCCTGGCACAGCACGCAGACCGGCGATACCTACTATCCGGACCTCGAACGCGCCGACGACGTGCAGGTCGACTATACGGCCGACGGAACCAACCATTACAGCGAGATCAGCGCCGCCCAATCCGGCGCTACCATCTACCAGGATGTCGCCACCGTTCCGGGAGTCATGTACAAGTGGAGCCTCAAACACGCCAGTCTCGACTCCAGCCACCTGGACAAGATGAGCGTCATCATCGGCGAACCGGGCAAGGAGACCGCGCAGGAAGCCACCCGCACCACCGCGAACGGGCATGGAGACAAGCTCGGCAAGGTCGGCACGGTCATCAGCACCAAGGTCAGCAACCCGGAGATGCCCGCCGGCAATAAGTTCCAGGAGGGAGCGCATACGGGCCAGTGGGAGACGTACACCAGCACGTACATCGCCACCGGCACCGTCACGCGTTTCGCCTTCCGTAGCGTCGAGGGATACAGCGCGTGGGACGGCAATCTGTTGGATGACATCAGTTTCAGCAAGGCGTACAAGCTCACATACGATAAGAACGCATCCGACGCGACCGGCTCCGTTCCATCCGATACGACCGCGAACACCGTCAAGCAGGCCAAGGCGGATGCCACGGGAACCGTGAAGACCGTGACGGACACGAAGACCAAGACCAGCGGAACCGTCAAGACCGTCGCGGATACCAACGCCAGCCTGCCGGACCATCTGGTCAACGGCGACTTCAACGTGAACTACCACGACCAGTGGAAGGACAGCTTCGGCGGCTGGACCAGCATCGACCCGAACGCGGGCAAGACCCTGCACGCCACCAGCCTTCCCAATGGCTCCAGCTGGAAGTGGACCGCCATCAACGGGTGGGACAAGTCCAAGTTCGGCTGGACCAGCACCCAGAAGGCCGGAAGCAACGTCCAGCAGAAGGCCAACGCGGTCGAACTCCAGTACGACGACTCCACCGCCGACAACGTGTACGCGGAGCTCTGCGCCTACGAGGCCGGCACCGCCATCTACCAGGACATCAGGACCGTGCCCGGCACCCTGTACAAGGTGCGGTTGAAGCACGCCAGCCTCAACAGCACGTATCTCGATAAGATGCAGGTCATGATCGGCACGCCCGGCCACGAGCAGCCCGTCGAGATGACCCGCACCACCGTCAACGGGCACGGCGATAAACTCAACGAGAAGTCCACGACCATCGCCACCAAGGTCACGAACAGCAACAACCGCCACCACGCCGACCAGTGGGAGACCTACGAGGGCACCTACCTGATCCCCGACGGGCAGACCACGACCCGCTTCACGTTCAAGAGCATCGACGCCAAGCAGCTCGACTACGGCAACGTGCTCGACGACATCGTGTTCGACAAGGCGTACAGGCTCTCTTACGACAAGAACTCGGCCGATGCGTCCGGTCAGGTTCCGTCGAACCAGCGTGGCAAGGAGAACACCACCCAGCCCGCCAAGGACAAGACCTCCGGCAGCGTGAAGCTCGTGGCGGATGATGATGTGGCGGAATACGCCGCCAACGGCTTGCCGAGGCAGATCGTCAACAGTGATTTCGACCATGATTGGCGGAACATCGTCAGCCAGTCCAAGATGAGCGCGAAATACAATTTCGCCAACATCGACCCCGCGCACGGCGACGTGGAGATCAGCGGCGCGCTGAACAGCAAGGGCGAGGCGTCCAAGCAGTGGGTGCATTTGAACGGGTTCGACGCATCCCAGTTCGGTTGGAAATCCAACCAGACCGATACCAGGGTCGACGGCAGGGGCGGCATCGTCGAGATCCAACGCTCCCGCGCGAACGACAACATGTACGCCGAGATCACCGCATCGCAGGCCAACACGTACCTGTACCAGGACATCGACACCGCGCACGATTATCCGACCGTGTACACCGTCAAGCTCCGCTACGCGCACCGGAACGGCACCATCAACTCCAATGAGAAGATCCAGATCCTCGTCGGAGCGCCCGGCCACGAGCAGCCGGTCGAGATGACCCGCATCGCGTCCGACCGGGGCAACAAGGTGGGCGAGAAGTCCACCACGGTGAACGCTCCGAACACGGATGGCTGGCTCGGCTCGTGGGACACGTTCCAGGGTTCGGTCGTGGTTCCCGCCGGCCAGGACATCAGCAGGTTCACGTTCAAGGCGTTGGGTTCCATCGACGGCATCTCCGGCAATCTGATCGACGACGTGCAATTCAAGCTCGCCTACAAGCTCTCCTACGACAAGAACGCGAACGACGCCTACGGCCAAGTCCCGTCCGACACGACCGCGAACACCGTCAAGCAGGCCAAGGCCAAGACGACCGGCACTGTGAGGGCCGTGGCGGACAGAACCGCTTCCGGTCTGACGGTGCATGACCTCGAAACGGATGATGTCCCCGGCGACTACCGCCAGTTCGTGCTCAACACCACCGACACGAGGCTCTCGCAGGTCGAGTTCGAGAACGGCGCGTGGTACAAGTCCACGGACTCCTCGTCCCAGGGCATGTGGCCGTTGAAGCTCGGCGCCTCGTTGACCATCCCGTCCGTGGGCGAGTGGACCGACCCGTCCGGCAGGACCCACCAGATCAGCATGAACATGCGGTTGAAGGACTGGAACGGCGGCAGCGTCAGCGAACTGTACAGGTTCGACGGGCACGGGAACATCGTCGGAGACGGAAGATTCTGGATCAACACGGCCTACGGTTCCGGCTATTCCAGCCTGCCCGCGAAGGTCGAACAGGCCATGGGCAAGGTCGACACGTCGAAACGCGTGGGCTGCTCGTGGACCGTCGAGTTCACGTACGCGGACACCGGCGAGAAGGTGCCCGACACGTTCAAGGGCGTGACCGGCTTCAACGACCTCGACGGTTGGGACGCGCAATCCGACCTCAAGTTCGAGGGCGTGCAGCTGCTTGACGGTTTCGATGGCGCGTACAAGCGTTCCGACGCGGAACTCGGCACGTACGGTACGAACGGTTTCGCGGGCATCGGACATGATGCGGGCGACGAGGCGCATCTGAACGCGCCGCAGCAGTCCCGTCACCGTCTCGCGGCCACATGGACGGGAAGCACGTTCACGTTCTCCTATGATCTGAGCAATCCCGCCGGCCGTACCGACGGTTCGCGCATGACGTTCGGCGCGCCCGTCACCCGCACCGCGGTGCTCACCTATGACAAGAACGCGGCGGATGCTTCCGGCCAAGTCCCGTCGAACACGACGCCGGACACGACGCAGACGGCGTCCTCCAAGTCAACCGGCAAGGTGTCCGACCTCGTGCAGCGCACCACCACGCATGAGGACGGCAGCGTGACCGTCAAGACCATCGACACGAGCACGGACGTGGTGTCCGGCTGCCAGGTCTACTATCCGGCCGGCCAGCGCATCACCCTGGCGACCATGGCGAAGGACGACGACTGCTGGGATTCCAGCATGCTGTCGCGTCCGGGCCACACCCAGCTGGGTTGGAACCAGGACCGGAACGCGACCCAGGCGCAGGCCCAGGTCACGATGGTCGAGGGCGGCATGACCGTGTACGCGGTGTGGGTCGGCAACCCGGTCCTCACCTACGACACGAACAAGCCGAGCACATGGTCGGGCCAGATGCCGTCCACCCCGGCGTCCGTCTCCGTGCCGTACAACACGGCCGCCGCGGACGGCTCCGGCTGGCAGTCCGGCGACACGACGAAGATCAAGGGCTACAGATTCCTCGGCTGGTACACGACCCCGCAGGACGGCTCCAACCTGTACGACTGGAACACCCCGCTGACCGGCAGCGTCACCGTGTACGCGCACTGGCAGCGGTTGCAGGCCAACGTGGTCTACAACGCGAACGGCGGCACCGGTTCGCATCCGAACACGACCGGCTGGCAGTATTCGGATGTGACCGTCCCGGGCGACACGTCCAAGTCGTTCAAACGCGACAAGTACGTGTTCAAGGGTTGGGGCACTAAACCCGGTAAGGCGGACGTCGTCTATAAGGACGGCAGCAAGGTCGCATTGCAGGACAAGGACATCACCCTGTACGCACAATGGCAGGAGGTTCACGAGAACTTCGTCGAAACGGGCGGTATCGGCCTGCCGATCGCCATCGCGGGCGGCGTCCTGCTGCTCATGTTCGGCATCGGCTCGACCGTCATGCTCACCAGACGCATGAACGGCCACGGCATGCCGGACGACGAGTGACCGGAACCCGGTGACGGAAGGGCCGGCGGACGGCCATCCACCAACTCCATTCGGACGTGGGCGGAATGGTCCGGACGCCGGCCCTTCCCGTTGCCCATCCCCGTCGATATTCGTGGAACGGATCGTGGCAAAGGTATGGACGTTATGGATTGGGATTGGATCATCGAGGGCGAACGTGCTTCGGAGGGACGTCGCATGCGGCGCCTGCGCCGCATACGCGCACGGCATGCGAGACGCGTGTTCCGCGCGCTCATCGCCGTCACGGTCGTGTTCTGCCTGGCGGGCGTGGGCACGTTCGCTTGGCTTGGCGTGGAACAGGCCGGAGCGGCCCGCAGGGCGGCCGAATCGTCCGCCCTGGCCGCGAAGGACGACCATTCCGCCGAGAAGTACGCGCGCATGGTCGCCGCGGCCCGCGAGTACAACCGGAGGCTCGCCGCCACGCCGCATGTCATCGGAGAGACGTCCGGCAAGGACGGGACCATCGATGGTGATTTCGGGTTCAAATCGGACACGGAATACCAGAACCTGCTGGATTTCGGCGACGGGATCATGGCGACCATCGAGATCCCGTCCATCGGCGTGGACCTGCCCGTCCGCCACGGGGCCGACGCGTACGCGTTGGAGAACGGTGCGGGACACCTTCACGGCACCAGCCTGCCCGTCGGCGGGCAAAGCACCCACAGTGTGATCACCGGACATACGGGAGTGGCCGACAAGGCCCTGTTCACCCGGCTCACCGAATTGAGGAAGGGTGACGTGTTCTACGTGAGGGTCGCAGCCCAGACCCTCGCCTACAAGGTCGAACGCATCCGCAAGGTCGATCCGGACGATCTGCGCGACGTGCGCATCCAGCCGGGACGCGACTTGGTGACGCTGGTCACCTGCACTCCGATCTTCCTGAACACGTATCGGCTGCTCGTCACGGGCGAACGCGTGAGCATGCCGGACGACGCGCCCTATCCCGAGGACGCGCCCAGGACCACCGGCCGTGACGCGCGCCCGCTGCTCGTGTCCGGTGTGGCATTGCTCGCGGGCATGCCCGTGGCGATGGTCGAGTCCAGGCCACGCGTCCGTCCGTACGGACGTCACGGCATGAAACGGTAGACGCCCGCCCGCCGGCACCGCCTCATGTGGGGGTAGACTGGTGGGGATGCGCGCCATATGCCTCCGAGACCGCGACACGCCGATGGCGCCGATATCGGATTGGGGGCACGTGGAATGGTTGTCGGAAACGTCGCAGGGATGTTTCCATTGGAGCCACGACCCCGATACGGGGCATGGCATTGGAGGGAATTATGAACAAGAAGGCATATGGCGCGGCGGCCGCAGCCGGGGCCGCCGCGGCCACCATCGCCGCGCCGGCAATGGCCGACGAGACCGCGACCACCCCGGTCGAACAGGCCCAGCAGGCCGTCGAGCAGGCCCAGCAGGCCGTCGACCAGGCCGCGGCCCAGCCGACCACGCAGCCCCAGCAGGACCAGGTCGCCGCGGCCCAGCAGGCCGTCACGGACGCGAAGACCAGCCTCGACCAGGCCGCGGCCGGCACCCAGCAGGCCCAGCAGCAGGTCCAGCAGGCCCAGACCGGCGTGCAGCAGGCCCAGCAGAACGTGCAGCAGGCGCAACAGCAGGTCGAGACCACCATCAACAACGATCCGAACGTGGCCGCCGCCCAGACGGGCGTCAACCAGGCCCAGACCAACCTCGACAAGGCCCACGACAGCCTCGCCGCCGCGAAGGACAAGGCCGACCAGAGCGCGAAGAACGCCGAGACCATCAAGAAGGCCATGAACGACAGCCAGTCCATCCGTGACGACGCCGCCAAGGCCAAGGAACAGGCCGACCAGGCCGTGAAGGACGCGCAGCGGAAGGTCGACTCGACCGACAAGACCAAGCTCGACCAGACCACCGCCGCGAAGCAGGACGCGCTCGGCAAAGCCCAGACGAAGGCCGACCAGGCATCCGACGCCGCGCAGCAGGCCCAGCAGAAGGCCGACCAGGCGAAGAGCCTGCTCGACGAGGCCACCCGCATCGCGGGCGACGCGAACGATCCCGCCAAGATCCAGGAGGCGCAGGACAAGGCCAAGCAGGCCGACCAGGCCGTGAAGGACGCTAAGACCGCGCAGGCCCAAGCCACCGTCGCCGAGGCCACCGCGAAATCCGAGGCCGACAAGACCCGCACCCAGGCCGACCAGGCGAAGGCCGCGCTCGACAAGGCGAACGACATGAAGGACGCCGCCCAGGAGAAGGCCGACAAGACCTCCGCCGCCCTGGACAAGGCCACCGCCGCGAAGAACACGGACGCGAAGGCCGTGAAGGACGCCCAGGCCGCCAACGACAAGGCGCAGGCCGCGCTCGACAAGGCCGACCAGGCCGTGAGGGACGCGCAGGCGCAGGCCGACAGGACCAAGGACGAGTATGCGGCCGCGAAGGACGCGTACGACAAGGCGCAGGCCGCCGCGGACGCCGCGAAGCAGGCCGCGGACGAGGCCGCGAAGGCGCAGGCCGAGGGCGCGGCCGGATGGTTCAAGACCAACAAGGCCGAACAGGCGTACAAGTATCTGACCGACGACAGCGTGTCCCAGTACCTGGAATACACGCACATCGGCGCGAAGGACGACGCGACCAGCCTCGACAACCTGCTCAAGGCCCTCGACATGATCGACGAATGCAACAAGCTGCGCGCCGACCATGGTCTGGAACCGTTGAAGGTGTCCGAGACCGCGATGGCGATGGCCATGGTCCAGGCCAACTACGCGGCCAACGGCCATTACAACCACAACTACCAGTACGACAACGTCGGCGAAAACCTCGACTGGGGCTTCTCCGACGACGATCCGTACGACGACTGGTACACGGCCGAGAAGGAGACCTACGACGCGGCCGTGAAGTCCGGCGACTATCCGGACCTCGCCAAGCTGTCCCCGTACGACGTTTTCCTGAAGTACCCGGACCTGTACCAGCAGGTCGGCCACTACCTCAACATCGTCGACCCGGAGTACATCGCCACCGGCATGGCCTACAGCGGCTACGGTGAGACCAACTACGATCACGCGTTCACGCAGGAGTACTTCAACGACTGGAACTCCTACAACGCGAACGACACCACGTTCGATGCCAGCGTGTACCGCGCGAAGGTCGAAGCGTACGTCAACCAGATCAAATCCGCGCAATCCACGTACGAGGACGCGTTGAAGCAGGTCGAGGCCGCCAAGACCGCGCTCGACAAGGCCAACACGGCCCACGCGTCCGCCGTCCTCACGCTCGACAAGGCCACCTCCTACCTGCAGGACACGCAAGACGAATCCGCACGCACCACGCAGCTGCTCGCCGACGCGACCCGCAAGGCCGCAGAAACGCAGACCGCGTACGAGCAGGCGAAATCCGCCGACGAGCAGGCGCAGGCCAGCCTCACCACCGCCGAAACCGACCGCCAGACCAAGCAGACCGCGTACGACCAGGCGAAATCCGCCGACGAGCAGGCGCAGACGCGTCTCACCCAAGCCCAGGCCGCGCTCGACAAGGCCAACACGGACGTCAAGCAGGCCGAACAGGACAAGACCGCCGCCGACACGCGTCTCGACGTGCTGACCGACGCGAAGAACGCCCTCGCCAAGGCCCAGACCGCATACGACCAGGCCAAGAGCGAAGCCGACCAGGCCCAGCAGGCCAAGCAGACCGCGCAGGACGAACTCGCCCAAGCCCAGACCGCGTACGAGCAGGCCAAGAAGGAAAGCGACAAGGCCGCCCAACAGGTCAAGGACCTCGAAAACGCCAAGACGGACCTCGCGGCCAGGACCCAGGCCCTCGCCGCCGCGCAGGCCGACCTGGACGCGAAGACCCAGGCATACGACGCCGCCAGGAACGAGGCCGACAAGGCCAAGCAGGCCGAAACGGACGCCGAAACCGCGGTCAGGAACGCGCAGCAGGCGTTGACCGACGCGCAGGCACTCCTCGCCAAGGCCAAGAGCGACGCGAAGGACACGGAAGCCGTCAAGCCCGCGCAGGCCAAGGTCAAGGAAGCACAGGACGCGCTCGACCAGGCCAAGACGATCCTCGCCAAGGCGCAGGCCGACCTCAAGCAGGCCCAGACGGTCGAAGCCCAGGCCAAGAGCGACTACGAGACCGCGAAGGCAGCGCTCAAGACGGCCCAGCAGGCCGCCAACCCGAAGCATGACGACAATGCCGGCCAGACCAGTCTGAACGCCGCCCAGCAGGCCACGGTCGAAGCGGCCGCCAAGGCCGACAAGGTCATGGCATCCACCGGCGCGGACACGAACGGCATCATCCTCGCCGTCGTCGCGTTCGCCGGCATGGGCGCCGCCACGCTCGACCTGAAACGCCGCCGCATGGACGTGACCGCACGCCACGGCATGCGCTGACCCAATTCCCCCTCCAAACAAACAGGCGGCCGGAACAGGACGAAGGAAACCCACATGACGGTTTCCCGACCCTGTTCCGGCCGTTTCTCTCTCAGGACCCAGATCCACCACGGTTCGGTAAAATAAGCCAAAGAAGGAGAAACCATGCCCAACACGCAACTGCGTCAACATATCGACGACATGCCCGGCATCCTCGCCAAACTTGAACGGATTCCGGAAATCACCACCCGACTGGACCTCATCGACACCCTGCGCGCCCACGCCCTCTCACTGGAACCGTTGGATGGCGTCGAAACCATGGCATTATCCGATTACGACCGCGACTGGCTCGTGAGATACACCTACAATTCAAACGCCATCGAAGGATCGACCCTGACTCTTCAGGACACATCCCTCGTATTGGAAGGCGAATTCGTGCCCTCGGATTCCCCGGCACGTTTCGTGTTCGCGGCGCGCGGCGTCGCCGACGGCATGGCCTACGTCCGCGAATACGCCTCCGAAAGACGTGAACTCGACCCGGAACTGATCCAAAGGATCCACGAGGTGACCGCATTGGACCTGCAGCCGTTCGCACGCGGCACGTTCCGTCCTTACGGATATCTGGCGAGAATCACCGCGACCCGCGTCAAGACCGCCGACCCGTTGGAGATCCATGACGACCTGCAAGCCCTGATCGACGGGCTGAACGGAAGCGACGCGCACCCGTTGCTCAAGGCCGCGGCGTTCCATACGATGTTCGAAAACATCCATCCATTCATGGACGGCAACGGCAGGACCGGCCGGCAACTGCTCAACCTCATGCTGTTGGAGAACGGATACCGTCCCGTGGCGATCAAGCATGACGCCGGACGTGTTTACGCCCGGGGTCTCGAATCCTGGCAGGTCGACGGTGATCCCGAACCGTTCTGCTCCATCCTGTTCGACTGCGTGGAACAGGAGGAACGCACGTTCATCGACCTTGTCGAACGGCTCCGTCATGATCCGAAAACCACGGACGGCTCCATCGCCATGGATGCTCCGGGCCAGGATGTCCA
>OAVV01001301.1_pt1 | contig 11924 bp, 10 predicted proteins | sample 1501401 | NCBI WGS metagenome assembly OAVV01 (sample SAMEA2580098, study PRJEB22360) | human gut metagenome | biome: human gut; feature: human-associated habitat; material: faeces | place: Denmark | collected 2008/2010 | reverse complement strand
CGGGACAGTATTACCTGAGGGCAAGATATTATAACCCTGTCATTGCCAGATTTACACAGGAAGACACTTATTACGGGGATGGACTGAACCTGTATACCTACTGTCAGAACAACCCGGTCCTCTACCATGACCCGACAGGACACGGTACGAAGGAGAACAGCCCGTACAGCAGGAAAGAACAGCAGTACATTGATGCAGGGGCAGACCCGGATACAGCCAGACTGGCAGCACAGTGCTACCCTGATGCAAAGTCAAAGCAGGATCTGTATAATAAGTACAAGAAACAGGGTTACAGTGCGCAGGATGCCAAAAAATTGGCAAACCGTGAAATCATCCATGGAGAAGAAGCAACAAAGAAGTACATAAAAGATAACAATGTAAAGAAGAGCGGCCCTGACTATACAGCAACCTCTCCAAGAGATAATGTTAACACCGACTGGAGAACCCAGGAAAGACTGAATGCGCAAAACAATAATAGAAAAACTATAAGCTCAGTAAATGATTTAACTGAAACTCAGAAAGATGCAATAGTAAGATATACAGGGGACGATTATAAAAATATAAATAATTCATTACGGGGACTAGAAACTGCTACTGCAAAAAATCAAACAACAATAGATATTATGAAAAGTGCATTGAAAAATGCATCACTTCCACAAAATATGACATTATATCGGGGAACATCCACTGAGGCATTAGGTAATTTAAAAAATCTTTCACCAGAGCAATTGGTAGGAAAACAGTTTGTAGAAGCAGGATTTATGAGTACCTCAGCTAATAAACAGGTTGCAAATGGAACTTTTAGTGGTAATATGCAGATTACAATTAAAGCACAAAAAGGAGCAAAGGCATTGAATATATCATCTATAAGTCAATATGAAGGTGAGGCAGAGATATTATTTAATGCTGGTCAGAAAATGGTTATTACAGATGCAAAAAATGTAAATGGTATATTGCATATAACAGTTAATGTAAAATAGGGTGAGAGAATGGAAAGAAAGAGAAGACAAATTCCTTTAATCGAGAGATGGGAGTCAGATATAAAAGCATACGAAAAAAACGTTGAGGTAAAAACAGCAAGTCCACAATGTACTAAATGTAAAAATGTAATAAAAGCAGATGCATTACATTGCTGTATTTACAAAGATGAACAGAAACCCGAATATGTTCTGTTTTGTGAAAAAGAATGTTCTTCCTTTGAAAGCATAGATAATTTGCAAATAGAAAATTTAAGTGATGAAGAATCTAAATTATATGGAGGAATTCTGGGATTTTGCATTGGAGATATGTTAGGTGTTCCAGTTGAATTTTCAACACGCAAAGAGCGGTTGATAGATGAAGTAAAGGAGTTAAGAGCATATGGAACCTATCACCAGCCATTTGGTACATGGTCAGATGATACTTCTATGACATTATGTCTGATCGATGCGATCAATACGGGATTTACACTCCAAAAACTGGCAGATAATTTTTTGAAATATTGTTATGAAGGCGCTTTTACGCCATATAATGAAGTTTTTGATATAGGAACATCTACTAAGAATGCTATTCAAAATATAAAAAATGGAATGAATCTTGCAGAGTGTGGAGGAGTAAAAGAAAGCGATAATGGAAACGGTTCGCTAATGAGAGTATTGCCACTTGCATACATTGGTGCATTTACTGAGAAAAAAGATTTAAAAAAGATAACTGAGAGTGTTTCTTCATTAACGCATGCGCATAGCAGAGCAAAACTTGCATGTATTATTTATGTGATATTTGCATATGAACTTATTCTGGGAAATGAAAAGATGAAAGCACTTGATAATATGGTTCAGTATATTAAAGACAAGTGTAAAGAAGATTACTTAAATGAGTTTCCCTATTTTAAAAATATATTAGATAAAAGTATTATAACTTGTAATGAGATAAATATTAAATCGACAGGATATGTTGTTGATACGTTAGAAGCAGTATTTTGGTTATTTTTTAATTTTAATTCATATCAATCAATAGTTTTAAAAGCTGTAAACTTAGGAGGAGACACAGATACGATAGCAGCAATAGCCGGTGGAATAGCTGGGATATATTATGGTTTTAGGTCGATTCCCGATAGATGGGTACAAAATATAGAGAAAAAGCAGGAGATATATGATATGATTACGAAATTCTATCATGTGGTTAAGGAACATTATTTTAGTCATGATATTGTCTGATAAGACCCCCAATATACTAAACTATAGATTTAACCAGCCGATAGGATTGAATATGAATTAGAGAAATGCAGGACCAACGTAGCAGATATGGTTCTATGAGACGCTTTTGAAAAAGTACGAGTATCATTTACCTCAGGGCAAGATATTATAATCCTGTCATTGCCAGATTTACACAGGAAGACACTTATTACGGGGATGGACTGAACCTGTATACCTACTGTCAGAACAACCCGGTCCTCTACCATGACCCGACAGGACACGGTACGAAGGAGAACAGCCCGTACAGCAGGAAAGAACAGCAGTACATTGATGCAGGGGCAGACCCGGATACAGCCAGACTGGCAGCACAGTGCTACCCTGATGCAAAGTCAAAGCAGGATCTGTATAATAAGTACAAGAAACAGGGCTACAGCGCGCAGGATGCCAAGAAACTGGCAAACCGTGAAATCATCCATGGAGAAGAAGCAACAAAGAAGTACATAAAAGATAACAATGTAAAGAAGAGCGGCCCTGACTATACAGCAACCTCTCCAAGGGATAATGTTAACACCGACTGGAGAACCCAGGAAAGACTGAATGCGCAGAGGAATGCAAGTAATTCCCGATTAATGCCGATGAATTTGCAGTTTTTTGCAGCTAAGGGGGATGAAAGCGGCAATAAGGGTAGTACTGATACAACAAGAGTAGGACGATGGATGTCGCAAGAAGAATATGATAAGATGATTTCTACTGGTAAGGTACAGATGTCTGGTGATAATAAAGTTCATGTTGCTAATCCAGCAGATAAAAATGCATTTGGGAAACAGGCACCCAAGGGTTCATTATATGTTGAATTCGATGTTCCGAGTAATACAATTTCTAAAGGTGGAACTGAAGGTTGGGGTATTATTAATGGACCTGGTTCATTGCTTGATAGATTAAATGTGAAAAAAGGGCTACCAAGAATAACAGAAATGCCTAATGCAACAAATATTACTATTGGAGGAAGAAAGTAAAGTGAGCGATTATAATTATCTATCAATTAAAAATTCAATTATTGATTGGTACAATGAACAGTTTTCTGAGCAAGATAATGTCAGTATATCAAAAGATACGGTGGATATTCTTATTATTGATTTTGATTTTAATGAATGTCTTGCACAGTTAACGGTTTCTAACGCATATAATAATCCATTTCAATTCATTTATTTTGAGGCAGTAGATATTGAAAATGGTAATAATATATATTATTTTTATGATGATGTAAATATGAATCTTAGAGAAGTTATTAATTCTCTAAATGAAGCTTATAAATACTGTGATAATTATAGAGTAAGTTGACAAGAAAACGGTCAGAAGTCTCACCCTGGGAAGCAGTCTGTACACAGAATACACCTATGATATGGACAAGAACCTGAGCCGTATGTGGACAAGACTGGGAAAAGATACCCTTCTTGTGGATAATTCATATCAGTATGATGGCAACGGCAACCGTACACAGAAGCAGACACAGGACGGACTGACAAGATATGCCTATGATGCGAACAACCGTCTGGTGGAAGTGGCATATCCGGGCATGAATGGTGTCACTGACACGGAATACCTGCATTATGACCATGCAGGCAACAGGACAGAACGTATCCGTGGAAATGTCCATGAATATTATCATTATGATGCCTGCAACCGTCTGACAAAGATAACAGACGGCATCAGACAGGTGAAGCACTATACCTACGATAACAGCGGAAATATGCTCTCAGATGGTGAGATGTCTTACCTCTATGACGGTTTCGGAAGACTGGAACAGGTGACAAAGGCAGACGGAAGCTTCCAGAAGAACCATTATGATGCAGAAGGACTGCGTGCAGAGATGGAGGAAAACGGACAACTGGTGAAATTCCTCTATAATGAGGACAGGGAAGCAGCCGCCGAAGAGGAGTCCGATGGCAATGTAATCCGTTATATCCGCGGACTGGGGCTGATCAGCTCTGACAGTGAGAAGGCGAAGACCTATTACCATTATGTATCTGATGAGCAGGGAAGCATCACCCATGTGATAAATGGTGAAGAGAAGGAAAGCGGGGAGCTTCCACAGGAGGATGTACAGTCACGTGTACTCAACCACTATGAATACGATGCATTCGGCAATACCATCAGATGTGAAGAACAGGTGCACAACCGCTTCCGTTATACGGGAGAGCAGTACGATCCTCTGACGGGACAGTATTACCTGAGGGCAAGATATTATAACCCTGTCATTGCCAGATTTACCCAGGAAGACACTTATTACGGGGATGGACTGAACCTGTATACTTACTGTCAGAACAACCCGATCCTCTACCATGACCCGACAGGACACGGTACGAAAGAGAACAGCCCATACAGCAGGAAGGAACAGCAGTACATTGATGCAGGGGCAGACCCGGATACAGCCAGACTGGCAGCCGAGTGTTATCCTGATGCAAAATCGAAACAGGACTTATACAATAAGTACAAGAGTCAGGGATATAATGCAACAGATGCGAAGAAGCTGGCAAACTATGAGATTGTCCATGGTGAGGAGAGGGCAAAGAACTATGCTGCCAACAATGTAAAGAAGAGTGGTCCTGATTACACAGCGACTTCGCCAAGAGAGAATCCGAATACCGACTGGAGAACCCAGAACAGGTTTAATGCACAAAAGAAGGCAGGAGTAGGTAAGAGTGGTACAAATGCTAGATATGTAGATTCACAAGGAAATGTATATAATAATGCTAAAGATTATCTAAATGGTCCTGCTAGAGTGGTTAATGGAGATCCACTTATGTATTCTATGAATAATAGAAATGGTGGTACGGTAGTATTATCAACAGAGCCGATTAATGGAAATTCATTTATTAATACGTTAGATTATTATAATTCTCAAGGAAAAAAAGTTGTAATTTTATCAGGAACACATGGTTCTGTTACTGGTGAATCGGGTCTTGGTGCCAATCGATTGTTGTTAAGAAAAAGCAAGAATGCATTTTGTGCAGAGAGAAGCTTTTTTAATGAAGATGTAAACACAGCTAATCGTTATAATAATGTGAAAGTTTATGACATTACAAGGATGTCTGATAAAAAATTCAAAAAATTATTAAACAGTAAGGATGTTACAATTTGTGCATGGTGTTATAGTGAACGTTCAAATGATATTATTAAAGCAGTGAGGTAGATGCAGATAGATGGATATAGTTAAAGTATTTGAAAATAATATGGATTTATTAGTGGTAAATACAAAAGAAAATGAAAAAGACTGGGAATTTTTAAATTGTTTGTGGCAATATGTTCTAATTTCAAAAAATATATCCAGAACTCTTCCAAAATGCTCATATTGTGGGTATAAAGGAGAATTTTGTTTTGAAGGATTTGGTGCGATAAAGAAAGTTGGAAATGGAATTATGTATATACCTGATTCTAATGATAAGTTGTATATGATACCAGATATTATATTTCATTATTTGTATATACATAATATGGAACCGACAAAGCTGTTTAAAGATATGGTATATTCAGCCCCTAAACCTCAAACAAAGGAATATATTGATATAATAAAGAGGGTTTATTATGTACAAGAAATATTACCAGAGTCTGAAAAAATAAAATGTAATTATTGCAATAAGAAATTTAAAGGAGCAATTGTATATAAACAGGGAAAGAATAATTCTATGATAAAAATACATCGACCACATTATTTGCTTCAAAGAATTATCGCGGAAAAGTATGTAGGTCTTTGTGCTAATTGTTTTCATTTGACTAAGTTAGATTTTAAATAATTGTATTTTTGCATAAGGAGACAAAATGTCTTTATTTCAGATATGCCTATGATGCGGGCAACAGACTGGTGGAAGTGGCATATCCCGGCAGGAACGGCATAACGGATACGGAATATCTGCGTTATGATAAGGCAGGCAACAGGACAGAGCGTATCCGGGGAGCAGTTCATGAGCAGTATCTTTATGATGAATGTAACCGCCTGTTACAGATAACAGATGGTGCAGATACGGTTAAGAACTATACCTATGATAACAGCGGAAATATGCTCTCAGATGGAGAAATGTCTTATCTCTATGACGGTTTCGGAAGACTGGAACAGGTGACAAAGGCAGACGGAAGCTTCCAGAAGAACCATTATGATGCAGAAGGACTGCGTGCAGAGATGGAGGAAAACGGACAACTGGTGAAATTCCTCTATAATGAGGACAGGGAAGCAGCCGCCGAAGAGGAGTCCGATGGCAATGTAATCCGTTATATCCGCGGACTGGGGCTGATCAGCTCTGACAGTGAGAAGGCGAAGACCTATTACCATTATGTATCTGATGAGCAGGGAAGCATCACCCATGTGATAAATGGTGAAGAGAAGGAAAGCGGGGAGCTTCCACAGGAGGATGTACAGTCACGTGTACTCAACCACTATGAATACGATGCATTCGGCAATACCATCAGATGTGAAGAACAGGTGCACAACCGCTTCCGTTATACGGGAGAGCAGTACGATCCTCTGACGGGACAGTATTACCTGAGGGCAAGATATTATAACCCTGTCATTGCCAGATTCACACAGGAAGATACCTATTATGGAGACGGACTGAACCTGTATACCTACTGCCAGAATAACCCGATTCTTAACCATGACCCGACAGGACATGGAACGAAGGAGAACAGCCCGTACAGCAGGAAAGAACAGCAGTACATTGATGCAGGGGCAGACCCGGATACAGCCAGACTGGCAGCCGAGTGTTACCCGGATGCAAAATCAAAGCAGGATCTGTATAATAAGTACAAGAAACAGGGCTACAGCGCGCAGGATGCCAAGAAACTGGCAAACCGTGAAATCATCCATGGAGAAGAAGCAACAAAGAAGTACATAAAAGATAACAATGTAAAGAAGAGCGGCCCTGACTATACAGCAACCTCTCCAAGGGATAATGTTAACACCGACTGGAGAACCCAGGAAAGACTGAATGCGCAGAGGAATGCCGGAGCTGGTAAGGGGAATAAAAGCGGTAATAAGGGTGGTTGTGCTTCAGAAGTATATTATAGAACCATGAGTCAAGCAGACTATGATTACTTAAGGATGACAGGGGAATTACCTGCAACAAATGAGACTTTTATTTCTCCAACTTATTCATTCTCAAGTGATTATGATGGAATTACTGTTGAGCTTGAGCTAAGAAAGGGAACTACAAATTCTTTGTTGGATATAGGTGTTGGAAATAATGCAGACCAAGCAATTAGAGACTATGGTGTTTTGCCACAAGTGTCGAAAGGCTGGACTGAAAATAATGCATTTTTTAAAGGAGAGGGAACTCAGAAAAATATTGGTTTGGGAAAAGGTAAGGCATTAGAAATTTTTAATAGTAATATAATTAATTTTAAGCGAACGGGAGGAAAATAATATATGGAATTGACTACGGGCTTATTTAGGGAATATTTTAAAAAGCAAATAAGTCTAGAAACACTAATTGAAAAGATTGGCATATATGAGAGTGAATTTTCAAATTGCCTTTTACAAGAGATGATTATAGCGTTTGACTCAAAGGATGCAGAACGTATTGGATATCTTATCTATACTCTGTTTTTATGGTATGAACGAGTTGGGAAAAATAAGTTTCATGAATTTGAAAAGTTTGTGGATATTTTAAATAAATTATTGATTTCTAAATGGCATTGCAAACATGAAGATATCGTCATTCTTTTGCAAAAAATTTCTTCAGAAAAAAGTATAAAATACTTATATGATGCAATAGAGTTACATCCAGAATATTTGGAGTGGGACGACAATTATGCATTTGAAGTAAAATGTGTTCGAGCTATATTCCATATTGGAATGGAAAAATCATATTCATACTTGGAAGAACTATGTAAACATCCAAATGCAGTAATAAGGGAAATGGCACAGAGGCAACTTAAAAAATTGCAATAGAAAGATACAGGTTTATGAGTAACGAAATAAGAGCATTGTATTCAAAAGACACAATAAGAGTTTATCAGGCATATAATAAAATTATTGCTAGCGAAGCAGTTATGAAGGGTACATTTGGAAACAACTTTAAAATGGATAGGATGACTTGGATAAAGCCGTCCTTTCTATGGATGATGTATCGATGTGGGTGGGCAACAAAAGAAAATCAAGAATGCGTTTTGGCTATAGATATACAGCGAAATGCATTTGATTATCTTGTTGCTAATGCTGTTATATCGACATATCAAGAAGAAATGTATAGAAGTCGCGAAGAGTGGAAACGATTAATACATAGTTCTGATATTCGACTTCAATGGGATCCTGAACGAGATATACATGGAAATCCATTAAATTATCGCTCACTACAACTTGGTTTAAGAGGAGAGGCGGTAAGAAAGTATGTTAATGAATGGATAGTAGATATTACGGATATCACATCTTATGTAAATGAATTAAAATGTTTAATTTCACAAAAGAAGGATGTATCTATGTTATTGCCGAAAGAAATGGTGTATCAAATAAAGTAACTAAAACTTCCAACACCAATAAGGTGTGTTGTGGACAAGCCTGGGAGAAGATACCCTTCTTGTGGATAATTCAATTCATACCAGTATGATGCCTGCAACCGTCTGACGGAGATAACAGACGGCATCAGACAGGTGAAGCACTATACCTATGATAACAGCGGAAATATGCTCTCAGATGGTGAGATGTCTTACCTCTATGACGGTTTCGGAAGACTGGAACAGGTGACAAAGGCAGACGGAAGCTTCCAGAAGAACCATTATGATGCAGAAGGACTGCGTGCAGAGATGGAGGAAAACGGACAACTGGTGAAATTCCTCTATAATGAGGACAGGGAAGCAGCCGCCGAAGAGGAGTCCGATGGCAATGTAATCCGTTATATCCGCGGACTGGGGCTGATCAGCTCTGACAGTGAGAAGGCGAAGACCTATTACCATTATGTATCTGATGAGCAGGGAAGCATCACCCATGTGATAAATGGTGAAGAGAAGGAAAGCGGGGAGCTTCCACAGGAGGATGTACAGTCACGTGTACTCAACCACTATGAATACGATGCATTCGGCAATACCATCAGATGTGAAGAACAGGTGCACAACCGCTTCCGTTATACGGGAGAGCAGTACGATCCTCTGACGGGACAGTATTACCTGAGGGCAAGATATTATAACCCTGTCATTGCCAGATTCACACAGGAAGATACCTATTATGGGGATGGACTGAACCTGTATACCTACTGTCAGAACAACCCGATCCTCTACCATGACCCGACAGGACACGGTACGAAGGAGAACAGCCCATACAGCAGGAATGAACAGCAGTACATTGATGCAGGGGCAGACCCGGATACAGCAAAGCTTGCAACGCAGTGCTATCCTGATGCAAAATCGAAACAGGACTTATACAATAAGTACAAGAGTCAGGGATATAATGCAACAGATGCGAAGAAGCTGGCAAACTATGAGATTGTCCATGGTGAGGAGAGGGCAAAGAACTATGCTGCCAACAATGTAAAGAAGAGCGGTCCTGATTACACAGTGACTTCGCCAAGAGATAATATTAATACTGACTGGAGAACCCAGAACAGACTGAATGCGCAGAAGAAAGCTGGAGCAGGTAAGAGTGGTAGTAGTGCTGATTTAGGAAATAAACTCGACTATCAATTTGGAAAAGCAGGAGGAAACAGGCATAATATTGACAGGACTAATGGTTTAAAAGCAGAAATGGATAAATTAGGTTTTAATGATACAGCAGAAAATCGAGCTTATTTTGAACAATATTATAATGACGTTTTAAATAGTTCAAATAATATTGTAGGAGTTCCAGAAACGGCATCATATATAGAAAATGGAGTGACACATTATTATACTGTTACAACTAGAGAGAGTTTTTTGATGGGTAAGTATGGTGGAGCAAAGGTAACTACATATTGGGATGGAAATAGATTATTAACAATAAAAATAGGTTCTGGAAAGCAAACAAGATATAATCATTAAATTGGGAAAGCAGGTTATTGGTATGAACGATATTATTAATTTGGAAAAAGCGACAGAGTACGTGGTGTATAATCCAATATTGACATTGAGTGAAGACGTTGATTATGATAATTGCTTTTGTGTATTACAAACAAATAGTGGCAATATTGCATTTTCGTATTATGATTTGGGAATTGCTCCTGCTTATGTAATACAAAACACAATCTTGTTTTTAAGTTTTGGAAAAGGTTATTATATTATAGATTTAAAAGAAAAATACGTATTATATAAATCTGTGGATTTATTGTCTGTTATTTTTGAAATCATAAAATTTGATTATCAATCGTGCATTGTACTTGTAGGAGAAATATCTTTAATATGTTATAGTTTAGAAGGAAATTTGATATGGAAAAATAGTTATAGAAATACAATATTAGATTGGTTTGTTACGGATAAAGGGCTTTCTGTAGTTTTTGAGAATGATGAGAAGTGGCTAATTACATTAAAAGATGGGAATGGTATTCATGTAGAATAATATTTAATCTGCGTTATACTTTTGGACATTCAATAACTTACAACTCTTGCATGTCTATTAATTAACGATCATGGTTACTCAGAAGGAATCAGGAATCCATGATGTTAATTAATAGAATTCGGGTGTGAAAAGGTAATTTTTTGAAAGTGATTCGTCATAATGTACAAAATATATGCATTCAGAACCCGCTTTCGCTTGGATTGGTTTGCTCATGTTACATACAATTCCTGTTGCATTTCACTTGCAGGAATTTACTAACGAGTAGACCATACAGTTCTTCATCGTATTATATTTGTGCATTAGGGTGATTACTTTTTAGAAGGGAATCTTTTGACACTCTAATCTTAATAGATACTAGCGAAATTTTGCCGAGTTGGGTATACGAAAGGACATTGCAATTTCAATATGCTGATGTAGCGTACTCTTAGTAACAGAATATTGGGAAATATGCTTTCAGATGGAGAAATTTCTTATCTCTATGACGGTTTCGGAAGGTTTGAGCAGGTGACAAAGGCAGACGGAAGCATCACCCATGTGATAAATGGTGAAGAGAAGGAAAGCGGGGAGCTTCCACAGGAGGATGTACAGTCACGTGTACTCAACCACTATGAATACGATGCATTCGGCAATACCATCAGATGTGAAGAACAGGTGCACAACCGCTTCCGTTATACGGGAGAGCAGTACGATCCTCTGACGGGACAGTATTACCTGAGGGCAAGATATTATAACCCTGTCATTGCCAGATTCACACAGGAAGATACCTATTATGGAGACGGACTGAACCTGTATACCTACTGCCAGAATAACCCGATTCTTAACCATGACCCGACAGGACATGGAACGAAGGAGAACAGCCCGTACAGCAGGAAAGAACAGCAGTACATTGATGCAGGGGCAGACCCGGATACAGCAAAGCTTGCAACGCAGTGCTATCCTGATGCAAAATCGAAACAGGACTTATACAATAAGTACAAGAGTCAGGGATATAATGCAACAGATGCGAAGAAGCTGGCAAACTATGAGATTGTCCATGGTGAGGAGAGGGCAAAGAACTATGCTGCCAACAATGTAAAGAAGAGCGGTCCTGATTACACAGCGACTTCTCCAAGAGAGAATCCGAATACCGACTGGAGAACCCAGAACAGGCTGAATGCGCAAAGGGAAGCTGGAGCAGGTAAGAGTGGTAGAGAATCATCAATAATGGATTACTCAAATAGATTTGCGGATAGTTT
>OAVV01001283.1_pt1 | contig 12117 bp, 6 predicted proteins | sample 1501401 | NCBI WGS metagenome assembly OAVV01 (sample SAMEA2580098, study PRJEB22360) | human gut metagenome | biome: human gut; feature: human-associated habitat; material: faeces | place: Denmark | collected 2008/2010 | reverse complement strand
TTATCTCGTTTACAACGAACGGCCCGCGGCACGGGGCCAGCCGATCCTCGGCGAAGCGAAAGACCCGTTCTCCCAGGTGCAGGGCAGTTCGCGGTCCAGCGAATCCGGTTCCAACGAATCAGACAGCGCCAGCGCCAAAGATACGGAATATCAAAGCCTGCTGGATTCCGGCAGCGGGGTGATGGGCACCATCCGTATTCCGAAAATCTCCGTGAAACTGCCGATCTACCATGGCACGTCGCAGTCGGCACTCGCGTCCGGTGCGGGGCATTTGTATGGCAGTAGTCTGCCGGTGGGCGGCAAGAACACGCATGCCGTAATCACCGGGCATCGCGGGCTTGTGGACGCGATGATGTTCACCCGATTGGATGAGATGCGCGTCGGCGACTACTTCTACATCGAAGTGATGGGCCGCACGCTCGGCTACCGGGTGGACCGTATTTCCGTGATCGAGCCGAACGATACGTCGAAGCTGAAGATCGTTCCCAGCGAAGACCGGGTGACGTTGATGACGTGCACCCCGTACGGCGTTAATACGCATCGACTGTTGGTTTCTGCGGTGCGCTCGCCGATTCCCGACGTGGTACCGGCGGAGCATGATGCGGCGAAGGATGCGCGAACGATTGCGACCACGGCCGCGGTGGCCACGTTGCTGCTCGGTCTGCTGCTGGCATGGTTGCGCGGGCGACCGTGGCATATCCGTAGGCATGCGGCTTGGTGGCCGAAGCGCGGCTGACGACCGCTGTTTGCCGATGCCCCCTGCCGGCTTTTTTATTCGGGTATCACCCATATTGTGAAACGTTGCGATTGCAACGGTTGACGATGGTATAATACCTCGACTTTCCCGCACTTAGGGTGTGCATCTCCCGACGTCTTTTCTCCTACATTCAAGATTGGAGCGCCGGAAGTGTATCCGTACTGGACATAGCATGTGCCGGTGCGTGATGCGCGGACGGTGTTAGAGACGGAAACCGCGTTGAAGCGCGGTATTAAGGGGACAATGCACATGAGGCATGTACATGAATCTGAGGCAAAGCCAAAAGGGAACTTTGCCAAGCGAATCGTAGCCGCGGTAGCCGCGGTCGCCATGCTTGGTGGCATGGGCTACGCCACCACTTCTACTGCACTAGCCAATGACGTCAATGCCACTGTTGAGCAGCAGAATGGTATCAGCATTGGTCTGCATGATTACAATCGCAGCTCCATCAACAATAATCATGCGTTGCATTTTATGAGCGGAGGAAACGAAGCCGGCTATAACCGCTATGTTCAAGATGGCAGAGGTGCGTACGCGGGCATTGTGAAGCCTCTGCTGACTAACGATTATCCGACCATGGCGGATGGCAACGAATCGCTGGATTATCTCTTCGGCGGTGCGTCTGATAATGCTGTGACTAATTACACGCCGGACGGTGGTTTGCTGACTCCGGATGGTCAAGGGAATTACAGTTTCGATGCGGCGTCGAAATATGCGAAATATGACCACAATAGCAATCGATTCGAATTGACCAATCAGACCCAGAGCGGGAATCGTGACCCGCTGTTCACGCCGTTTGGCAATGACAGCGACGACAATAGGTATTCGTTCGGCATGAACCTTGGGGCCGATTTCTATATGCCTAAAGATGGCAAAGTCAACAATCAGAACATGGTGTTTGATTTCACCGGTGACGACGATGTGTGGGTGTTCATCGATGATGTGCTGGTGCTTGACTTGGGCGGTATCCATCAGGCGATACACGGAACGATTGATTTTGCTACTGGGAATATCACGTATGATCGAAATCAAAGTTATGGTTCGGATCGCGCGACGACAATCACCGAGGCATTTAGAAAAGCGGGAAAGAAGTGGGATTCCAAGGCGTATACGACACATCATCTGAGCTTCTTCTATCTGGAACGCGGCGACGGCGGATCCAACTGCAAGATCAGTTTCAATCTGCCGGTGAAGCCGTCCAAGGCCATCGACATTGAAAAGCAGACATTGGGCACTATTCCAGCCGGTCAACAGTTCCAATTCCAGCTGTTCGCCAATGGCTCGCAAACGCCATATGAAGGCAAATACAGCGTTTACAATGCGTCCACCAATCAGGTTGTCAGCTCTGGTTTGAACACCGGTTCGAACGGTGTGATCACTTTGGCCAAAGGCCAATTTGCTCGTGTGCAATCCAATGATTTCTCTGATGACACAACCTATTCGGTGCGTGAGCTGAATTCCGGCAAATACACTGTTTCCGCGAATGGTGAGGCGTTGTCGCAGCACAACGATGGAAATGGTGGTTCCTATGCGGAAACCCATTCTTTCAAGGTGAGCGATACCAGCCATGTGACTGTTATCAATTCCAATGTGAAGCCACAAAACAATAAGACCATCGAAAAGGTCGATGGTGGTGATGGCGACCAGTACGAGTTGCATTTGAATGCTTCGGGTGATAGCGCTTCTTCCGAAACCACTATCGCCACTCCGGCCGACATTGTGCTGGTTATGGATAAGTCCGGCAGTATGCAGGATAAAAACGACAATCGTGATACTAACGCGAAGAACGCGGCAAATAAGCTTGCTGAGAAATTACTGACCGAGGCGAATTCCAACTTACCGGAATCTCAACAAGTCCAAATGGCGGTTGTGACATTCAGCGACACGGCCTCGACTAAGCAAGACTTCACCACATCTGTCAGCAAGATTAAAACAGCTGTGTCCAGCAGACCTGATGGTGGAACCAACTGGGAGGCTGCGCTTAAGCAGGCGAATGATCTGCAAGGACGCACGGGTGTGAAGAAGCACATCATTTTCTTGTCCGACGGCAATCCGACGTTCCGTATATCCAATTATCCGATTGGGTGCAGCAAAAAAGGGTGCAATCCTGATGATGATTGGCGTACTACACCTCAGGGTGTGCATGGTGCAGGTACCGAGGGTAGTGATAATTACTACGGTTACAACTATGCTGCCGCTCTGGCCGAGGCCAACAGGCGGGAGAGTAATGTTTCGCTTTATGTGGTGAAGGCTTCGACTGACGCCAATAGAATGTCCGATTTCGCCCGTGAAGCCAAGGCAGTGAACGGTAAGGAATTCGATGGCACGAATGCTGAGAATCTGACGCAAGCATTCGGCCAGATCTATTCCAGCATCACCTCATCCGCGAAGATCAAGGTCTCCTCCATCACTGACACCTTGTCCCAGTGGGTCGACCCGGTCGATTTCGCTGGCGTGGCCGACGGTGCCGATATCACACAGTATGTGACGGTGAAAAACGGCAATAAGGTGCTGACGAACGAATATACGGCTACGTACGGTGTCGATCAATCTGGCAATCGCACGGTGACGGTGACGTTTAACGGCACAGACGGTATCGTTGCTGAGAAAGCCGACAGCATCGACGTATCCTTCAAGGTCAAGCCAAGCGATGCCGCCTATGCCACTTATGCCGGCAACCAGCAATACCCGAATGCGGGAGAGCCGAATACTGGCACCGCATCTGCGGGCCAGCAGGGATTCTATTCCAATGTGGACGCGCGATTGAACTATTGCGTGCTTACCGAGGTTAATAGAACTACGTCATGCGCACCGACTGAAGTCGAGTATCCGCATCCTGTGGTGCAGGTGAAGCTCGGCAAGATCAAGATCGTCAAGCAATGGTCGGATGGTGCGAGCAAGCATGATGACGGTTCCGTTACGGTGCAGTTGCAGCGTAAGAAGAGCGGCGATTCCAATGCTCAGCTGGAGAACGTCGGTGGTGGCGTAATCACGCTGAATAAGGGCAATGGTTGGCAGACGACTGTCGACAACCTGGTTCCTGGATACACGTATTCCGTGGCGGAAATCTCTGGTAATGACCGATATGGCGTCTCCTATACGGGAAACAATGTCGACTTGACCAAGCAGATGGTGTGGTCTTCCAATGCCGATGCGGGCACGTTGAACGCGACCATCACTAACACGTTGAAGACGGTTGCCCTGGAGAACGCGATTTCGGTGAAGAAGGACCTGGCCGGACGCGAGTGGAAGACCTCCGACACGTTCGATTTCACTCTGGCGGCGAAGGGCAATGCGCCGTTGCCGGATAAGTGCGAAGCCGATCAACCTTGCACGGTGAAGGTGAACTCCGATTCGGGCAGCCATACCGCGTCCTTCGGCAACATCACTTACAACGCTGGCGATGCCTCTTACACGTATTACGTGACGGAGGTCAAGGGCTCTATCGCTTCATTGCATTATTCGCAGGCGAAGTATGAGGTTGTCGTGACTGTCGCGAAGGACTCCAACGGAGAGTGGAAGGCTTCCGTGAAGTCCGTGACCAAGGTGCTGGATGACAACGGTGCAGCAGTTCCCGAATCGCAAAGTGCTGCTACTGAACCTGTCACCTTCACCAACCGATATGTCGCGGTGTCGGCGCTGCCGTTGACGGGTGATGCGACGGGACGCCAGTGGCTGCTGGTCGGTGGCGTGATCGGCGGACTCGCGGTGCTGCTTATCGGCGCTGCCGAAATTTGGAATAACAAGAAGCGACTCGTCTGAGTTGCTGTGTGAGGCCGGAATGCCTACCAGCTTGAGGGCATTCCGGTCGGCAAATCAAAATTTGCTGATCGCGGGAGCAAGTTGGGTTCCCGCCTCCCGCGATTGCAAAAACAAGTAATCAAACAATAAGGAAGAGAGGATTCTCATGAAGATGAGGAAACTTTTCGCCGGCATCGCCGCCGCGGCGACGCTGCTGGGTGGCATGGCCCTGGGCGCAACCAGCGCACAGGCCGATGACGCTGCTGGTACTCCGGTAACGGGCGAAGCAACGTTCACGTTCACCGCTGAAACCGCTGAACAGTTGACCAACGCCAAACTGAAAGCATACAAGATTGGCGATTATGTTCAGTATGGTTCCGGCGAGAACGTTGCTTACGGTGTGGTGACGAATTCTAGCAATAAGACTGCCGTTGACTTCGCGTTGAAGGCTGCCGGTGTGGATACTACGGATTCTGAGGTGGACCATCTGGCCGCAGCCCTGAATGCCGGCACTCTGGATGTTTCTGCTGCTCGTCCGTGGGCTTCTCCTGAGAAGACCCGTAAGTTTGCTAATGCTCTGGAGAGTGAAGGCAAACTAACTGCTGTGACGTCGTTCACTCTGGGCAAGCCAGTTCCTGCTACGAATGGTAGTGCGGATGCTAAATACACTGCTACCGCGACCCTGCCTGCAGGTATCTATGTGTTCATTGACTCTGCGGTTGCCACTGGTTCTGTGACCAAGGCAATCCCGATGATTGTCGCTTCCGGCACCGTTAACGCTGAGAAGAAGGTTCTAACCAATCCGACTGCCGCTGCCACCGTGAACATGAAGAACACCAACAACCCCGGAAAGACCAAGGAGGTCAATAAGACTTCTGCTGCCATCGGCGACACCCTGACCTACACCCTGACTGGTTCCATCGCGAACCCGGCTCCGACCGAGTTCAAGTTCGCCGATAAGCCGGGCAAGGGTCTGACCATCAAGGCTAACAGCTTCCAGTTCTTTACGGAGGATGCTAATAAGACTCGCCATCCTGAGTCCGCGGACAACTTCCATGTTGCTCTGACTGATGATTTCAAGGGCAATGGTAACGCAACTTTCGATGTCAAGGTGAATGACCCGTCCACTTATGCAGGCAAGAAGATTGTGGTCACCTTCGAAGCAGTGATTAATGACGAAGCTGACGTCGAGAATGGTGTCGTCAACGAGCTTGACAACTACGGCACCCCGGTTCAGGCCCCGACTACGTTTGGCAAATTCGACTTCACCAAGGTTGATCCGGACGGCAAGGGTATCAAGGACGTCACCTTCCAGGTGAAGGACGGTGACACCACGCTGTACTTCGTGAAGCAGAAGGACGGTTCCTACAAGAAGGCTGCTTCTGCTACCACTTCGGGCGCAACTGCTGATGTCAAGACTGGTGCTGATGGCAAGCTGTCTTTCACCGGTCTTGATAAGAACAAGATCTACACCGTCACGGAAACTGTGCGCGCCAGCGATGCCTACCTCAACATCATGCCGAGCTTTACTGTGTCTTTCAGCAAGGAGGACGGTTCAGCTGTTCTGACCGCCACTTCCGATCCGTGGGGCCTGGTCAACACGTCTGAAAAGACCGTGAAGAACATCAAGTCCATCACCCAGCTGCCGCTCACCGGCGCTGCGGGAACCATGCTGTTCACCGTTGTGGCTCTGCTCGTGGCTGGCGCTGGCGTGACCATCGCCATCAAGTCTCGTCAGAACGCCGAGGCCTGATCGCCCATCTCTGACGGTATTCGATAAGAACACCAATTCGGAGTGATTTAAGGTCGACCCATTATGGGTCGGCCTTTTTGTATTGCTCTGTATTTCATGTGGGATTGCTTGGATTGCGCCATATTACGTTGCTTTGGACGTGCCACCCGATGTGGGTGGGCATTGCATTTTTCGAGGGTATAAGGGGTTTCGGTGGATGTGTTGCAACAAACGGAATCTGGAAACGTGAGCCGTTATGGGGGCTGTTAGTCAGGGGAGTGAAGTGGGGGTATTGCACGGAAGGAGGGCCATAGAATCGCAGGCACATCCGCAAAAGAAAGCAACGAAGCATCAATGGGAGGTATTGCGATGCGCAGTGGGGGAGCATTCAGTGACGAGGAGATTCAGCTGTTGCGTGGATTGCCGGCTGTTTCCAATGTGACTCGTGATCGCATCACCTATTCCGACACATTCAGACAGGTGTGCACCATCCGATATCTTGCGGGGGAATCGCCAACCAAAATCTTTCGTGAAGCGGGTTTACCGCCGGAACTTGTCGGATACAAGCGTATCGAACGTAGCGTGGCGCGCTGGAAGGAAGCTGCCATCAAATCCGTGAACGGCAGCAACACCATGACCGATGGTGAGATCATAGCGCAGCTTGCGGCGCGGTATAAGCGTGCGTTGGCGACGAGGCGGAGTCTTGAAGACATCGCCAATACGGCCACTGAGCCGAAGCCTGCCGCAACGGCTGCGTCGAATGACGTTCATCCGTTGTCTCTCGGACTGTTCGACGGTGATACGGCCGGCATTATTATCAGGCAGCAGGCTCGTCGTATCGACGAGCTCGAGCGCGATGTGGTGAGGTTGCGCAACAAGCTGGACAAGGAAGTCGGGCCCAATCCTGCCTCCGCTGAGGCCTGACTTATGCTATCTAGCTTATAGATGGCGGGTGGTTCGCCCCATTTGCCAGTTCGGGGGTATAAATCATACCCCCGAACCGCCTATTCTCGTCTAGCACCCGCCATCTATAAGCGAGATACCTTTCCGCAAAGCCCCAAATCCGCCATCTATAAGCCAGATAGACCCATCAGTTTGACCATGGATAGACTCGGTTAGAGATGCTCTTGGCAAAAATGCCAATTTCGGCCTCCTGCAAAGGGTTTTGATGGGTCTAACCCATGATTTACATAAAACCTAACCCACGATTTGCATAAAACGTGGTTCGCTCAGAGCTGTGGCCGGAAAGACCGCCTAGGTCCGACCGATGCTATCGGAATCGTCAGGGAAGAAGGCACGCGGGCGGAGTGCAATATAATGTTCCCTATGGCTGGCAGTTCAAGGGGGGTAAGACTGATGGCAGTTTTTCCGCATGGGAGCGCGCGCGGCGGGTCGAGAAGCGACGGTCCGCAGCAAATTAAGGACTTACGCGCCGACGATTTTTATGGCGATTCGCACGATGGCAACGACGGCTCGCGCGGTTCGCACGACACCACGCGCAACACGCGCACCTACGTTCCGCCGACGTTCGCCGAGGCGACCGATGTGTCCGAAGAAATTCGCGAGCGTCGCGCCGACGTGGGTAGATCCATTGCCCTGCGTGTGCTTGCGGCGGTGCTGATTTTCTCCGCAATCGGCATTGGTCTTTTCCCGAAAGTGCTGCAATACCAGTCCGCGCAAAAGCTGGCGAGCACGTCCGCCCGTTCCGAGCAGAGCGTCGCGGGCTGGCCGGTATCCGCAGCCCGCCGAGGCATTCGCCGCAGCTGGGGCGTACAACAAGCGTCTCGCCGAATCGGGGCAGCCGGTGATTGGCGAGGCTGAGGATCCGCTCGCCGAGTTGTACAACAACAATCAGTCCGACTCCAGCGACGGTTCCGGTTCCAGCTCGACGGGCGCAGACGCCACTGGCGATGGTAACAAGGATTCCGCTAGCTCCAAAGACGCGGAATACCAGCGTTTGCTGGATACTGGCGATGGCGTGATGGGTTCCATCCGCATTCCAAAGATTTCTGTGAATTTGCCGATCTACCATGGCACGTCGGAGCAGACGCTTGCGTCCGGTGCGGGGCATTTGTATGGCAGTAGTCTGCCGGTGGGTGGCAAGGATACGCATGCGGTGATTACCGGACATCGGGGTTTGGTTGAAGCCTCAATGTTTACGCGTTTGGATGAGATGCGGGTTGGTGATTACTTCTATATCGATGTGATGGGCCATACGCTTGGCTATATGGTGGATCGTATTACCGAAATCGAACCTAACGACACATCGCAATTGAAGATTACCTCTGGCGAGGATCGGGTCACGTTGATGACATGCACTCCGTACGGTGTGAATACGCATCGTCTGTTGGTTTCGGCATTACGTTCCGCCATTCCCGAAGAGATTCCCGCGGAGGATGATGCGGCAAAAGATGTGCGTGTGATCGCGGGCGTGGTGTCAGCTGCCACGTTGCTGGTCGGTTTGTTGTTGGTTGGGCTGCTCCGCTGTCCGTGGCATGTCCGTAGGCATGCCGCTTGGTGGCCAAAGCGCAACTAGGGGTTGATGGCGTTAATGTTGCACTTGACAGATGCTTTTTTGTCGGGGAAAATTCTGAAAGAGACATGACAACGTTTGCTTATAGTTTTTGCATCGCGATTTACGGGGGCAAGAATACTCTAGAATCGCGATGATATGTGCGATTTCAAGGAAAGTATATCCCCTTGATTACCTCGTTGGGAGGGTATGTATCCCTCTGTTTTTCTCCTTAAGGTTTAGGCAACGAAGCGATTGTCGGACGGTATGTGAAGCGAAGACGCATCAAATATACCGGTCGAAGGAGGAAGGTATTTCCCCGATCGCTTAACGGTACAAGGGGGTAGGCGTGTGAGACACGTCTTTGAGCGAAACAGGGCGAGGGGCACAGGTCTGTTCACGCGTCGTGTCATTGCGGCCGTCGCGACGGTCGCAATGCTCGCCGGCGTGGGGTGCGTCACTGCTTCGTCAGCGGCGGCGGAAGATGCCACGGGAGCCTTGGAACAACAAATCGAGCAGCCGGTATTGCAAGAATCTGGGCAAGAGGATTCACAGCCGGTGGAACAAAATTTGATGGTGGGAGAAGAGCAGCCGTCAGAGCAAGAGCAGCCGTCAGATCAAGAGGTTTACCAGCAAGTCGAACAAGAAACGGAACAAGAAACGGAAGAAGAGACTGAGCAGTGGGTTGAGCAGGAGGTTGAACAACAATCTGAACAACAATCTGAACAACCTGATGAGCAGCCAGTTACGTTGTCCGCTCAACCGATTGCGCGAGCAAATCGGGCGCAGTCGGTTGCGCAGAACGAGACCGGTTCTCAGTTGGGCGCTCCGGAGAAGCATAAGCGCATCAAGAAGAACGATGATGGCAGTTACACCGTGAACGTGGATGTGAAGGGCGCCGTCAACAGCACCACGGTCACCACCACCCAGCCGATCGACTTCACGCTGGTGCTGGATGTGTCCGGTTCGATGGACGATCCGATGAGTAAGACGGATCGGACCAAGCGGTTAGACGCACTGAAAGAAGCGGTTAAAGCATTTCTTGATGAAGCTGCGAATACTAATACGGAGGCCGGTTCCGAACTGGTTCGCGTTGGACTGGTGAAGTTCGCCGGCAACGAAAAGAACGGAATCGGGGATGACACGTACCGAAGTGGTGGGTACACCTACAACTACTCCCAAATCGTTAGCGATCTGACTGCGGATATGAACGGTCTGAAGAACAAAGTCAGCAAACTCAAAGCCGCTGGCGCCACCCGAGCCGACAATGGATTCAATCTTGCGGCCAAGATGATGGGCAGTGCTCGAACCGATGCGAAGAAGGTCGTTATCTTTTTCACGGATGGTTCGCCTACATCGTCTAGTGGCTTCGAGGGTAAAGTGGCAAATAAGGCCGTCGAAGCTGCCAAGGAATTGAAAGATGGTGGCGCCACGGTGTATTCCATCGGTGTTTTTTCCGGTGCTGATCCCTCCTCGATCCAAGGTAACGAGAACCAGTTCATGCACGCGGTGTCCAGCAATTTCCCAAAGGCAACGAAATACAACCAGCGCGGTGAAGGGAATATCAAAGCCGGCTATTATAAAAGCGCGACGAACGCTTCGGAGCTGAATGCCATCTTCGACGAGATTGAGAAGAGCGAGACCACCACATCCGCATACACCAAGGTGACCATGGAGGACACGCTCTCCGGCTATGTCGAGCTTGCGGATAGCAACTACAAGGTCGTTGCCAAGGATGCTTCCGGCAAGGTGGTCTCCTTGACTAAGAATGTCGATTACACCTTGACGTATGACGCGAGCACGAAGAAATTCACGGTCGCATTCCTGAAGCCTCTGGTCAACAACGTGACATACACGCTGGAATACAACGTGAAACCCACGCAGAAAGCGTATGACGAGTATGCCGCCAACCTGAACGCCGGTAAGGATGGATATGACGGCGTAAAGGGTGACGCGAACACCGATCTGCCGGGAAACGCCACGTCCTCGAACCAGCCGGGTTTCCATGCGAACGATTCCGCGTGCCTGGCGTACTCGGCCGATGGCGTGGATCATGCATGCGGCGGCAATCCGTATCCGCATCCGGTGATCCAGGTGGTTTCCTCGACGCTGCATATCGAAAAGCAGTGGAGTGGAGACGGTGACAAGCCGGAAAGCATCACGGTGGATATCAAACAGGGCAACGATACCTATAAGACGGTCACGCTGAAGCGTGACGATAGCGGCAAATGGTCCACCGACGTGATTATTCCGGCAGGCGCCCAAAAGACGTACACGGTGACGGAAGTCGAACCGGACAGCCACTTGTGGAAGGCTTCCTACCAGCACAAGGTCGGCGATGGAAATCTCGCTGACGGCAATGCGGTGACGGTGCCGGAATCCACGGCATCGCAGGAAGCCACGGTGATCATCACCAACACGTTGAAGCAGACCATGCTGACGCATGCGATTGGCGTGCAGAAGGAGCTGGTCGGCCGCGATTGGAAGGATTCCGACGAGTTCACTTTCAAGCTGAAGGCAGACGATTCCAATCCAGACGCGCCGATGCCAGCTTCCTGCAAGAACCAGTCGGCGTGCACGGTGACGGTGAAACGCGATTCGTCTGACGATCACGTTGCTTACTTCGGCGACATCACGTATGACGCAGGTGAAGCCGAGTACACATATCTTGTGACGGAGAACGCTGGTAATGCTTCCGCAATGTATTACTCGCAGGCGGAATACCGGGTGGTCGTGTCCGTGATGAAAGACGGAACGTCCGGTGAATGGAAGGCCGTTGTCGAATCCGTGACCCAGCTGAAAACCGATTATGGTGCCGCTGGTTCGAATTGGGACGAGACCCAGCCAATGCTGTTCACCAACCAATACATTTCGGCATCGTCACTGCCATTGACGGGCCGCATGGGTGCGGAACGATGGTGGCAGATTGCGGCCGGCGGAGTTGGCGTGCTGGCATTGCTCGCCGTCGCTGCGGCCGACCAGTGGAGACGTAAGAAGCGGCTCAGCTGAATAACACAGGATTTGCGGATCGCGGGGGCATGTTGGGTTCCCGCCTCCCGCGATTGCAGAAAACAGTAACCAACAATCAAGGAAGAGGAGATTCTCATGAAGATGAGGAAGCTTTTCGCAGGGCTGGCCGCCGCGGCAACGTTGCTGAGCGGCATGGCCATCGGCGTCGCCGCCGCACAGGCTGATGATGCTCCATTGCTGCAAGTTAACCACGCACAGGAAGGCCATACGTACACGCCATACAAGTTTGCCATGTTTGAGAATCCTGGCGATGGCTCGGTCGAAGTGAAAACGGTTGACGCATGGAAGGGAGCTGTGACCACCGCTGCTGATGTGGCTGGTGGGAGGCACAACCGGGAGTCCCCG
>OAVV01001279.1_pt1 | contig 12149 bp, 9 predicted proteins | sample 1501401 | NCBI WGS metagenome assembly OAVV01 (sample SAMEA2580098, study PRJEB22360) | human gut metagenome | biome: human gut; feature: human-associated habitat; material: faeces | place: Denmark | collected 2008/2010 | reverse complement strand
CAGTCCAGCGATGGAAGCTGCGTTCTGCAGAGCGGAACGAGTCACCTTGACCGGGTCGGTGACGCCTGCGGCCAGCAGGTCCTCGTACTCGTTGGTGGCCGCGTTCAGGCCCTGGCCGTCAGGCAGGGAGCGGACCTTGTCGATCACCACATCGCCGGACAGGCCAGCGTTTTCGGCGATCTGCTTGATCGGGGCTTCGACGGCACGGAACACGATCGCGGCACCGGTGGCCTCGTCGCCTTCGAGCTTGACGTCGTCCTTGGCCTTGGCGGCAGCCTGGATCAGGGCGACACCGCCGCCCGGCAGCAGACCTTCCTCGATAGCGGCCTTGGCGTTGCGCACGGCATCCTCGATGCGGTGCTTGCGTTCCTTGGCCTCGACTTCGGTGGCAGCGCCGACCTTGATGACGGCGACACCGCCGGCCAGCTTGGCCAGGCGCTCCTGCAGCTTCTCGCGATCGTAATCGGAATCGGTGTTGGCGATCTCGCCACGGATCTGAGCGACGCGAGCGGCCACGTCCTCCTTGGAGCCGCCACCGGACACGATGGTGGTCTCATCCTTGGAGACGATGACCTTCTTGGCGGTGCCAAGCACGGACATGTCGACGGAGTCGAGCTTCAGGCCCAGCTCATCGGACACCACCTGGGCACCGGTCAGGATGGCCATATCCTGCAGCATGGCCTTGCGGCGGTCGCCGAAGCCCGGAGCCTTGACGGCGCAGGACTTGAAGGTGCCGCGGATGTTGTTCAGAATCAGGGTCGGCAGAGCCTCACCGTCAACGTCCTCAGCGATGATCAGCAGCGGCTTGCCGGTCTTCATGACCAGCTCGGCGATATGGACGACATCCTGCTGGGAGCTCAGCTTGCCGGAGGTCAGGAGGATGTACGGATCCTCGAGAACGGCGGTCTGGTCCTCGGCGTTGGTCACGAAGTACGGAGCGATGTAGCCCTTGTCGAAGCGCATGCCCTCGGTGAAGTCAAGGTCAAGACCGAAGCGGTTGTTGTCCTCGACGGTCACGACGCCATCCTGGCCGACCTTGTCCAGAGCTTCGGCGATCTTCTCGCCGACTTCCGGATCAGCGGCGGAGATCGTTGCGGTGGCAGCGATCTGGTCCTTGGTCTCAACGTCCTTGGCCGCTGCGACGAGTTCCTTGACGATGGCGTCGGCGGCCTTCTCGATGCCACGACGCAGCGCGATCGGGTTGGAACCGGCGGTGACATTCTTCAGACCCTCGTGCACCAGGGACTGGGCCAGCACGGTTGCGGTGGTGGTGCCGTCGCCTGCGACGTCATCGGTCTTCTTGGCGACTTCCTTGACCAGTTCGGCGCCGATACGCTCATACGGATCGTCCAGATCGATTTCCTTTGCGATGGAAACGCCATCGTTGGTGATGGTCGGAGCGCCGTAGGTCTTATCAAGCACCACATTGCGGCCCTTCGGACCAAGGGTTACCTTGACGGTGTCAGCGAGCTTGTCGAGACCCGCGAGCATTCCCTGACGAGCTTCGTCGTCATATGCAATCATCTTTGCCATTGTTCCTCCACATATGGCTACACGGTATTATTTCCACCTTCGGAGCGACAATCAGACCCAGCCGTCAGCCGCCAGTTATCACTCTCACTCGTCGAGTGCTAATTCGCAGATTAGCACTCTCACGTCGAGAGTGCCAAACCCGATGACGTTCTTTGCGCTGTGAGCAAGATGTCAGTCGCATCGAATCAACTTGAAAAACGCCGGATTTCCAAGAAAATAAAAGAACCTCGCCTATGTTCGGGCGAGGTTCCAAACCGGTTCGGACGGCGTTTTTTCAGTTCAACAGCACCACAACGATCGGCGTGACCAATCCGCTGCTCTGCTGGACATTGGAGATTCCCAGCGTCTGCGCGACATTCTCCGCCGTCGCCTTGTCGGCCTCATTCTGATACCAGACAACCGTCTGGCTGGGAACGTTGCCGGTCGGATTGCTGGGCGTCACGCTGGTGTATCCGGCCTGGGTCAGGGCATCGGCCTTGCTCTTGGCGTAACCGGTGATGCTGGTGGCGTTCACCACGCGGATCTCGGTGGCCAGATTCACGCTCTGCTCAGAAGCCGCATCCTGGCCATTGTTCTGATCGTTATTCTGTTCCGCGTTCTGGTTGGCGTCCGAAGCGTCCTTCGACTGGCCATCCGAAGTACTGGTCTTCTTGCCGTCCTCGGACTTCTTGTTCTCCGTCTTGGCGTCTTTGGACGTGTCGTCCGTCTTCTTATCCGCCTTATCCGCCGTGGAGACGGACGATGAAGAGTCCTCCTTGGCCGACCAAGGCATTCTCAGGTTGCTGATCTCACCAGAATAGACTCCCCAGAACAGCAGGCCGGCGAGCAGAGCCACAATCACGACAATCACATACGGCAGAGCCCTGGACGCCATGGAACGTGCGCCACGGTGCACGCCCATCGGTCCCGCCGGAGGATTGTCGAACATATCCTTGGCGTAGGATTCGTAGGTCTCCTTGTCCTGCTTAGCCATTTTCTGCAACCTCATTTCTCACACTTACCGCCCCAGTGTACCGGCCCGTGCAGTCAGCCCACAATCAGCATCGTCGATTTTGCGCGTATTCGACACGTTTCCGCATGGAATCGGCATGGACATCCACAGGGCACGTCGTACAGTGGGAAAGTATGACTCATATCAAACCATTGAAGGATCTTGTGGAGCCCGGATGGGCCCAGGCCCTCGCCGATGTCGAACCCCAGATACATCTCATGGGAGACTTTCTGAGGTCGGAAATCGCGGCGGGACGTAAGTACCTTCCGGCCAGCAGGAACATTCTGCGCGCGTTTACCATTCCATTCGACGACATCAAAGTGCTTATCGTCGGCCAGGATCCCTACCCCACGCCGGGCCATCCGGTGGGATTGAGCTTCTGCGTGGCACCGGACGTCAAGCCCATTCCGCGCAGTCTGGCGAACATCTACACCGAGCTGACCGACGATCTGGGCGTGCCCATGCCGGCCAACGGCGACCTGACACCCTGGACCAAGCAGGGCGTCATGCTGCTCAACAGATGTCTGACCGTCGAACCGGGAAAGCCGGGAAGCCATCAGGGGCGAGGCTGGGAAGTGGTCACCGACGCGGCCATCAGCGCATTGAACAATCGCCAGAGGCCTGACGGCAGCGTCAAGCCTCTGGTCGCGATTCTGTGGGGACGAAAGGCGCAGACGTTGGAGCCCCTGCTCACCAACGCTTTCATCATCAAATCCCCCCATCCAAGTCCGATGTCCGCCCGCTACGGATTTTTCGGCTCGAAACCGTTCTCCCGCGCCAATCAGGCGCTAATCGAAGCAGGAGAACAGCCGGTGGATTGGACCCTCCCGTCAGCTTGACCCGTTAGAGTAGCAACCATGGCTTTATTCCCTCCAAAGAATCCGGCGCCAGCACCGGCACCCATCCCCATGCCCGCAGCCGCAAGACCAACCACGCTGTCGGCCGAAGACATCGCACGCGCCAGGAACATCGGTTCGCAGATTCGCGGACGTTTCGCGCAGACCCTGGTCGGACAGGACAATCTTCGTGAATCGCTGATCACCACTTTGGTGGCCGGTGGTCATATCCTCATCGAATCCGTCCCGGGTCTGGCAAAAACCACTGCCGCGCAGACCTTGGCCACTTCGGTGTCCGGCTCGTTCAAACGTGTGCAATGCACTCCCGATCTGATGCCTTCGGACCTGGTCGGCACTCAGGTCTTCGATTTCGCCACGCAGAAATTCTCCACGCAGATCGGCCCGATCCACGCCAATTTCGTGCTGCTCGACGAAATCAATCGTTCCAACGCGAAAACCCAGTCCGCCATGCTTGAAGCCATGGCGGAGGGCGCGACCACCATCGGAGGCCAACGCATCGCGCTGCCGAAACCATTCATGGTCATCGCAACGCAGAATCCAATCGAGGAAGAGGGCACCTTCAATCTTCCCGAGGCGCAGATGGACCGTTTCATGATGAAGGCCATACTGACCTATCCGACAGCGCAGGAAGAGCAACGCATGCTCGCCATGCTGACCCGCCGCGGCTCCGATACCGTAGACCAGCACGCGCTCACCGGTGACACCGTTTCCATCAGCGACGTCGAATTCCTGCGTTCCGCGGCACGTCGTGTGCACGTGTCCGATGCGATCATGCAGTATGCGGTCGATATCGCGGCCACCTCCCGTGGCGCTGGAACCAAGCCCGTCCAAGGACTTTCCTCGCTCGTCAGGCTGGGCGCCTCGCCGCGCGCGTCCATCGCGCTGGTGCGCATAGGACAGGCCAACGCGCTCCTGCAGGGACGAGATTACGTCATTCCTGAGGATGTGAAGGCGTTCGCCCACGAAGTGTTGCGTCATCGTATTCTGATGACGTTCGAAGCACTTGCCGATGGCGTCACCAGCGACCAGGTGGTGGATTCGATCGTGCAGGCGGTCCCCGTTCCATGATCGACCAGATCCGTTCCGACGATCCGATCCGCAGAAAAATCGAGACGCTTGGAACCACGCTGAGTCTGCCGACGGTACGCAAGGCGCTCGGCATACTCGAAGGCGCGCACGCATCGAACAAACGCTTCGGCGCCGACGATGTCGTGGATATCCACGCCTATGAGCCGGGAGACGAGGCGAAACGCATCGATTGGAAGACCAGTGCCCGAGCGGGACGTCCAATGGTGGTGCAGCGTGAGCGTCCCTCCACTTCGAAGGCATGGTTGCTGCTTGACGTCGGACAGGAAATGACCGCCGCATGCCCTTCCTCGGAACAGGCGTACCAGGTGGCGGCAAACGCCTTATGCATGTTCGCCGCGCTCAGCCTGCGCCGAGGCGACGAAGTGTCCATGGTGTTCGGCGACAGCGCTTCCATCACCCGGGTGCCGTTCAACGGTGGCCTGGCGCAGTTCGAACGAACCTTGGATACGGCATTGCAGCGCGAGTGGACCAGGCCCCGCAATATCGACGCGTTGCTGGAATACGCGCGCCGCATTCGGGACAAAGAGGCGCTGGTCGTCATCGCCACCGAGGAGCATGCGTTGGAGGAACGTCATTTGAGCGCCATCCGCACGATTGCAAGGACACATCCGATGGTGCTCATCGATGTGGCCACCATCAATCCGTTTGATGTCAGCCATGCGCGCGTGGTGCTTGACGGGGCTGGAAAACGACGCGTGCCTGCGTTCCTGCGTAGGGAAAACACAGCTGGGCAAGTGCGAACGCATCGTGAATACCTGGCTGCGTCCATTCGCCATGAGCTGAATCGCTGTGACTCGACGGTAATTCGATCCGATTCCAGCGAACGCATGTTCCATGAGTTCGTACGCATGGTTTCCACGGCTTTGGCCCAGTCCACACGTAACCAATTGAGAGCCCCGTCCGTATTGTCGTTGGGAGACAAGGCATGATGCTCTTCCTTGCCGAGGATGACCTCGTCATCAAGGACCAGATTCATCTTGAGAACGGTTTGGCCGTCGTCATCGCGGTCTGTCTGTTGCTTGCCGTCGTTTTGGTGGCTCTTGTGGCCTGGCTTGCCCGGCCGAGCCGGAAGCCCGCAAAAATAGTCAATCGCGGCCGACATGACGCGCTTGCCGGCAAAACCGTCTGGCATCAGCGTATCGATGATGTTGTGTCCCGCCATGCCCGGGGGGAGCTGGAGCGCGAGGAGGCTTTCGCACAGCTGGCCGCAATCGCCAGGGATTTTGCTTCCACTGCCACCGGAACGGACGTGCGCAACCAGACGCTCACCGACATCGAAGAGACGCCTCGGACCACGGGGAACCAGCAGGGTCTCACCTTGCTCAGGCAAACCATCGAGGCATTGTATCCGCCGGAATTCGCGGATGCCGAGCGCAATCACATCGCCAGGCAGGCCACGGTCGAGCAGGCTGGCGAATGGGTGGCCAATCTTGTGGAAAGGTGGCGATAGATGCAACTGTCAGCAGTGGAAGCTTGGGCCTTTCTGGCAGGCGTCATCGTTGTGCTGGCCGTTGCCGGCGTCACGTTGCTGGTGGCCGCGCGCCACAAAACCGATGGCATCGAGAGTGCCCGCACCTTCAGCCTGGATGATGACCTCAACACGGAATCCGCATCGAGATTATTCCGCCAGTGGAGGGTTCTTTCACGTTTGGCGGTGATTCTTCTAGTGGTCGCGTTGGCACTCGCCACGGCTCTGGTGGCACGTCCCAGCACCGTGGATGAAGGCGAGGAGAAGGCCAGCAGCCGAGACATCGTGCTGTGCTTGGATGTTTCCGGCTCGGCGCTCCCCTACGACCGCGAGGTCATCGACACCTACCGTCAACTCGTCGACAGCTTCAAGGGCGAGAGAATCGGCCTGAGCATCTTCAATTCGACGTCACGTACCGTTTTTCCGTTGACCGACGACTACGAACTGGTGTCCAAACAGCTTGACAAAGCCAGCAGCATCCTCGCAGGCGTCGAGTCCCAAGACGATATCGACAAGATGAAGGACAGCGATTATCAGGCGATTTCCGACTGGCTGGAAGGCACGCAGAACCGTAAGGAATCCACTTCGCTGATTGGCGATGGCGTGGTGAGCTGCGCGGCCATGCTTCCCGGATTCGCCTATGGGAACGCAAGCGCCGACAATGCCGAGCGTCAACGCGCCGCATCCATCGTGCTTGCCACGGACAACGTCGTTTCCGGAAAACCAACCTATACGCTTGACGAGGCGCTGAACCTGACCAAGCAGGCCCAAATCACCGTGGATGGATTGTTCTCCGGACCGAAGCAAAGCGAGGCCGACGAGACCACCCAGAAATTCAAATCCGCCATCGAAGCTCATCATGGGGTGTTTCTCACCCAATCGAATGGAGCATCCGTCTCTTCGCTGGTCAAGGAAATCGAATCTCGGCGGAACCATGAAAACGAGTCGAGCAACAAGGCCGCCATGGTGGATGCTCCCGGATGGTGGACACTGGCCTTGGCCATCGTTTTGATGGTCTGGCTGGCATTAGCTTGGAGGTTGAGGAGATGAACCATCTGACGCTTTCCCCTGCTTTGGGTTGGCCTGTCGGCGGAGCCGTCGCCGTGGTTCTGCTGGCCTGCGCCATTGCGCAGATCGTATTGCATGTCCGTCGCCGCGCTGACAGCGACGAAACCGTTTGGGCATGCGTTCGGCGCGTATTGCTTTGTCTGACGGTGTCGGTCATGGCATTGACGCCCAGTATCGTGGCGCCGACCAATAGCCGTGCGGTGAACGCCACCGACGTGGTGGTGGCCGTTGACGTGACCGGTTCCATGGCCGTCAAAGACGCGCAATATGGTTCAGCCGAACAGTCAAGCCGTCTCGACGTGGCAAAACAAGCCGTGAAGGACGTCACCGCGCTATATCCCAATTCCAGTTTCGCCGCTTTGCGATTCGGAGCTTCCGGCACGTTGGACGTGCCGTTGACCCCGGATTCGAACGCGATCGACAATTGGGCGGATACACTCGCGCCCGAGGCGACTTCCGTTTCGGCCGGTTCGACGTTGGATGCCCCTATCGACCAGCTGCTGCTGACCTGCAAGTCCATTCATGATCAGCATCCCGATGATGCGATCGTGCTGTACCTGTTTTCCGATGGAGAACAGACCTCATCAAAGGCACGGCGCACGTTCTCATCATTGCGACGATACCTATCCGATGCCTTCACCGTAGCCATCGGCAGCGAGCAGGGAGGCAACATTCCCGTAATCGCCGACGGCGTCGATGGAAATGCGGACCAGTGGGTCACCGACCCTGATACCGGCAAACCCGGAGTGTCACGCATGAACAAGGATGAGATGGCGTCCATCGCCGACGAGTTGAGCGGTACCGCGCTGGTGTTGAACGCCTCCAACACCATGCGTGACGGCGTGTCCAAGGAAGCGTCCGATAAGTGGCGAGTCACCCAAACCACCAAGAAGCGCACCAGGACGATGCCCGTCGTATGGCCACTGGCCATCGTCACGCTGCTGCTGCTCGCATGCGAATTGGGGGCTTGGATAATTCAGTCGAGGAGTTTGCTATGACCAGAACAACCATGAAACCGCGTGCCTCGCTGACGGTTCGCATCGTTTTGGCCGTCATGGCGGCGTTGCTGGTCATGGCCGCCCTATGGGCCATAGTGAATCTCGCAGCCGTCAATAGCTACAACCAGGCCACGCAAAGCCTGCAGGAGAACATCTCGACCAGCAGAAAAGACGATGCCGATTGGGACAAGCTGCACACCAGGCAACAGCAGACGGACGCCCAATTCAACGAGGCATCAGCCATGAAGCCGCTGCTGCTGCCCCAAGTGCGCGAATCAATCGAGCATAACAGTCATGTTTCCAGCCAGCTTACGGATCACGCGTCCAAGAAGATCAAAGCCGAGCAGAGCGATCAGTCCGCTTCCACGGATTCAAACACCGCCGACGCTCAGGAATCGGGTAAATCAAGTCACAAGAACGACGAAAACCTATCCGACGAACAACGTCGGAAAATAGAGGAGCTATTGGCTCAGAACGCCCAATCCACGCAATCGGATCCCAATGACGATTCAGGTTCGGCTGCGAAAAAGAACCCAAGCACGTCATCCTCGCAGACCAAACCCTGGTAGGGGGCTTTTTCGAATATAGTTATCCACATGCCGTCGACGTGGTTTTTGTTGTTTTTCCAATAACGACACGCCGACGGTTTTTCATAGACTCGTTCTTTGACCACAAGCTCTGTTTTCCGATTGGCGTCAACGCCGAATGTGGTCAAATGGCTGCCATGAACGTTTCAAATGCTTTTCTTGGTGCCGCCCCAGGCGTCGCAGCCTTCAATTCGTTGGCATCCCTGTCGGGAATGTCCTGTCGTTGCCGAATTGGCGTGCGGACCACCCAAACATTGATCAATGCGAAACTTGTTGCCGCGTCACGGCTTCTCGATGGACTTGATGCGGCAATAGCCTCCAACAGACTGGCCGACTGGACCGGCACCGCGGCCGAGGAATACCGCACCCGTCTCGATCGCATCGCACGGCAATCCGCTCTGCTACGTGATGATATGATCGCCACGTCACGTCTTCTCTGGTCGGCAGGTGCGGCATGAACCAACGAGTGACGGCCCGCATCGTTGGCGGAAAGAGATTCACCACCGCCGAATACCGGGAATACTTCAATGCTTCAAGAATCCTCAGAGACCAAGCGAATCGTCTTGGCACTTCCCGTAGATCCTTCATTGCCGCAGGCTATGAACTCAAAATCCACCCTCGCGCCACACCGCTCCTGTCCGCTTTGACCGGGGCAAGTCCACGGTGTACGGCGCAGGACCATATCGAATTGCCGTACCGGCAGCTGCTCGGACGTTGCGAAGCGCATGCCGAGGCCCTGCAATCCATGGCATCCCAGCTTAATGAGCTATCCTCATTGATCGCACAAGCCCAATCCTTATACGCCCAAGCTGAGGAAGCCAGCAGGAAAGGGCTGAATATCATGTTGCGAGGGCTTTTCATGTCATCACGGGAATCCGCGATTCTCGCCTTGACCGCCAGCGCACTGATGGGGGTAAGACGCAGTTACGCCAAAGAGGGGAAATTCAACAAATTCTATCTTGTGGAATCCACCGCATGGATGCAGGAAAGCTTCGTGAGCGTCCTCGGAGAGCATGCGAGCCGATTGAACATACAGGAACGGCCTTCAAAAGACACGTCCATCCTGGAATACATCACGAAAACCTTATTCATGGTCACCAAACCGGGAGCGGCTATAGCAGAGGGGCTTTCCGGCAAAGGCTCGGTCAATCGCGGTCTTAAGAAAATCGACAGACTGCTCATACCGTACTTCGACAAAGACCATGGAGACAATCTCTCCGTAACCCGTGTGTATCCGAAAACCAAAGTGGTCAGAGGCGGTACAAGCACGAAGGACGCCATCGCCGACCAACGGCGGCTGTCCGAAGGACCTCTCAACGGCGAACGTGAAAGCGGTCTGGAATACGGAACCATCGCATGCTGCAAGTACCGCAAAGCCGATGGCACATATGCTTGGAGGATCATCATTCCCGGGACCGACGGCAATCACGATTCGCCTATGGACTGGTACACCAATTTCGAGCTGATGAGTGCCGATGAGCGGCAGCGCGGAACCGCGGAAAGCCTCCGTTTCCTGGATGAGACCATGAAACAGGCCGGCATCCAGCCGGATGATCCCGTGGAAATCGTCGGCCATTCGCAGGGCGGCATCATCGCGGCAGCGGCGGCGACGGATTTCCAAGATAAATACGACATCCAACATATCGCCACGCTTGGCTCCCCGATAGCGAATTTCGAGATTCCCGAGAAAACACGGGTCACCGCCATCGAGATGGATGATGAAGGCATCGCGGCACTTGACGGGGAGGCTAACCCCCATACGGAGAACTGGCTCACCATACGATGCTCCGTCCATGAGGAGGATGCGCCGAAGAGGGCTTTTCCAGGAGCCGAAGTCAGTGATTCGTCCGGGGAGAAGAACTCCACGCACTACCCGAAATACCATGAAGCGGGATACCGGTACGCCTACGACACCGGAAACAAATCCGTGCTGGACCATGACCGTCATTTCCAAGAGGTCGTGGAAGGCGAGCTGGAGGAGGTCCAGTATTATGAGGGACGCATCAGCAAATGACGGGACCAATGGTTCACGGCTGAACGTATGCTGTTGTCTATGAAGCTTACTGACATCTCCCCCGCAATCGCACTGACCCCTCTTGACGGCCGCTACCACAAGCAGACCGCTCCCCTTGTCGAATACATGAGCGAACCGGCGTTGAACCGCGAGCGCATGCGCGTCGAAGTCGAGTGGATGATTCTGCTTGCCAACGGTTTCGAGGGCAACGGCAATCAGACCATCGTTCCGGGTGTCAAGCCGCTCACCGATGATGAGCAGGCGTATCTGCGTTCCATTCCGGAGAATTTCGGAGCCGAAGGCATTGCCCAGCATGCCGCTTATGAGGCTAAGACCCACCATGATGTGAAGGCCGTGGAGTATTACATCGACGACCAGCTGGAGAAGGCCGCCGATGTGTTGGGTCATGACACCCAGCTGACCGGATTGAAGACTCTCGTGCATTTTGCCTGCACGTCCGAGGATATCAACAACCTGTCCATCGCCCGTTGCGTGAAGAACGGTGTGGAGCAGGTGTGGCTGCCCGCAGCCCAGGCCATTGTCGACCATCTGGCACAGAAGGCCGACGCCTACCGCGACAAGGCCATGCTGTCGCTGACCCATGGACAGCCTGCCACGCCGACCACGCTGGGCAAGGAACTGGCTGTTTATGTGTATCGTCTGAACCGTCAGCTCAACAAGGTCAAGGCCCAGGAATATCTCGGTAAGATCAATGGCGCGACCGGCACGTTCGGTGCGCATCTGGCCGCCTGCCCTGATGTTGACTGGGTGGCCGTCTCCCGCGAGTTCGTCACCAACCGTATGGGTCTGACGTGGAATCCGTTGACCACGCAGATCGAATCGCATGATTGGCAGGCTGAACTGTACGGTACCATCAGCCACACCAACCGTATCCTGCACAACCTGTGTGTGGACGTGTGGATGTACATCTCCCGTGGCGTGTTCGCGCAGGTACCGGTCAAGGGCGCGACCGGTTCCTCCACCATGCCGCACAAGGTCAATCCGATTCGTTTCGAGAACGCCGAAGCCAATCTGGAGATCTCCTGCTCGCTATTGGACACTTTGTCGGCGACGCTGGTCGAATCGCGTTGGCAGCGCGATCTGACCGACTCCACCACGCAGCGCAACATCGGCTCCGCGCTGGGCTATTCGCTGCTGGCGTTGAACAATCTGATGGGTGGTCTGAACTCCATCCATCCGAACGATGTTGCCATCCAGGCCGAGCTCGATTCCAATTGGGAGGTGCTCGGCGAGCCGATCCAGACCGCCATGCGCGCCTGCGAGCTTGCAGGACTGCCGGGTATGGATAAGCCGTACGAGAAGGTCAAGGAGCTCATGCGCGGTCACGAGATCTCCAAGGATGACGTCGAACGGTTCATCGACCAGCAGGCCTTCGACAAAGCCACTGCGGCGCGTCTCAAGGCGTTGACTCCGGCGACATACACCGGAGTTGCCAGCAAGCTGGTTGACTTCGACCGCTGATAACGCATCGCCACACTCATCTTGCGGATGATACGCCTTGGGGCGGCTGTGTTTTCACACAG